>Ga0335070_10001522_pt1 | contig 26864 bp, 21 predicted proteins | sample Lox_Sample_13_FD_206722 | JGI IMG/M metagenome (GOLD analysis project Ga0335070, IMG submission 206722) | Soil microbial communities from Loxahatchee National Wildlife Refuge, Florida, United States - Lox_Sample_1.3 | ecosystem: Environmental > Terrestrial > Soil > Wetlands | place: USA...
TTGAAGCACGGCGAGAGCCATCTGGTCGTTGCCAACGAAGATGGCGTCCATTTCGGGAAAGGATTGCGAGAGCTGCTCGAAGGCGGTTTCGCCGCTGGCTGAGGACCAGTTCCCTTCAGCGCAGTGCGCCTCGGTGGGTGCGAGATGGGCTTTCTTCAAAACGTCCTGCCAGGCCAGCTTGCGCTGGCGGGCTTCCCACCAATCCAGCGGGCCGGAAATGTGGCCGATCTCACAGCGGCCCAGGTCGACCAGGTGCTGGACTGCCAGCACGCTGCCGGCGTAATTGTCGATCGACACGATCGTTATGCCCGGGCGGGACTGCATGGTCAGAAAAACAACCGGTACCGGGATATCATTCAGGATTTCATCGAGCCAGCGGCGGTTATCTCCTACCTCCGGCACGGCCCACACGATCCCGTCCACGTGGCGGGAGAGCAGGTTCTGAAGGATCGGTTTGATATTATCCGTGTCGAAATGGCGCAGTTCTTCGAGCAGGATAGCATAACCCAGTTCCTCCGCCTTACCGGTTATGCCATTCAGGGTGCGGGAGGGTCCGATCAACCTGAGGCCGGCGGTGACGACTCCAAGGGTATAGCTGCGCTGCTGGATAAGGCTGCGCGCCAGGGCGCTGGGCTGATAGTTCAGATCTTCGATCACCTGCTGAACGCGCAGGCGGGTTTCAGGCGCAACGTCCGGGCGGTCATTGATGACCCTGGACACCGTCTGGGTTGAAACACCGGCGACTTTAGCAACATGCTTGATCGTAGCGCGCTTGTTCAAGTTCATATCGGAGTCCCTCACGTACTGGAACCGTTATCGTTATCGGGAACGATAACAATAATATAGTAACAAATCCGGAAAGTTTTGTCAATTTAATATTGGTGTATATCCCCGGTCTTTTTAAAGTCTATGTGGATATTCCATCCCGATCGGCCCAATCCTATCGTTTGGTTTTTTTCAAGCTCTTCTCTGTGCCTGCCCTGGCACCGCCCGCTAGGGCAGGCGTGTGGTGAAGCTGGCCGGCCTTCGGCGGCCACGCAAAACGAACGAGCGGAGGATTTTGAAAGTGCGAAGCACTTTCAAAATATTCCACCCCCTCGTATCAAAAAAGCTGGCCGGCCTTCGGCGGCCACGCAAAATGAACGGGTGGAGTTTTAGAAAATGCGAAGCATTTTCTAAAACTCCACCCCCTCGTATCAAAAAAGGAATTAAGGATGAACGCAGCGGAAACCGGTAGCGTCGTGTGAAAGGTTGGGTTTGCCGCCGTAGCGCAGGGTGCTGCGCACGCTGCCGTAATCGTCGTACCAGCTTCCGCCCCGCATGACAACTTTATCGCCCGCGGCCGGATCGCCGGTGAGCTCGCGGCCGTCGTCCGGCTTGTAAGGATAGTCGCGCAGCACGCTGCGGGTCCATTCCCAGGCGTTGCCGGCCATGTCGGTCGCCCCGTACGGGCTGTTGCCAGCCGGGAAAGCTCCAACCGGGGAGGTGTAGCGGTAGCCGTCGTTCTGGTCCGGCCTGGCCCAGGCCACGGGGAGGTTGCTGTCGGCGGCATTTAGCAGGCGGTCATTCGGCAGGTCGTTGCCCCAGGGGAACAGTCGCCTGTCCGTGCCGCGGGCCGCTTTTTCCCACTGGGCTTCGGTCGGCAGCAGGCCGCCGGCCCAACGGCAGTAGGCGTTGGCGGCGTACCAGTTCATCTGAACCACCGGGTGGTCGCCCAATCCGTCGATAGAGCTGGCGGGGCCGTGCGGGTGGCGCCAGTCAGCGCCCGCGAACGGCGTGATATTACCGACGACCTCGGACGCGCCGGTTTTCTCGGCCCCGGTCAGGTAGCCGGTGTCGGACACGAAAGCGGCAAACATTGCGTTGGTGACCAGGGTCTGGTCGATCCAGAAGGCGGCGAGATCCACCCTGCCGCCGTTGACTTCCTTCTCACAGCCAACAAACCCGCAGGATTTCATGCCGATTGTGAACGGCCCGGCCGGGACGCACACCATCTGCATCCCGTCCTTGAAGCGCAGCCAGCTTTGCGCGATAGCCGTACAGGCCGGGGCGGATGCGCTCGTTGGAACGGGGGTGGCCGGCTCGGGGGTCAGTGTTGGGCTGGTGGTGGGAACGGCGCCAGTGGGGGACGCCCTGGGAAGCCCGGCCAGGGCGGTCAGGGTCAGGCTGAGCGGGTCCGGGCTGCTTTGGATGGCCGGCGGGGTGCCCTGCGAACCGGTGACAAAACTGAGCCGCTGGCCGTTGGGCGAGTTAGGATTCGTGCCGCCGGCCAGGAGGCGCAGCAGAGGGGGTAAAAAGATCAGCATGGCGGCGGCCAGAGCCACGACCAGCCCGATCCCCAGCAGGGCCGGCCAGGTGCGGCGGAGGGCCGGAGTAGTACCTTCAGAGGGACTCTCGAATAAGGAGAAGCCGCAATAGGAACAGAACGCCACGCCGGCCATGATCACCTGGCCGCAGTTCGGGCATTCGTAGGCGACGATCTGGTTGCCGGTCACCGGGCAGAACCGGGCCTCGTTTGAATGCTCCTGTCCACAGTGAGGACATTTCAAGGCTTATGCCTCCTGATAGAAGGCGAACCAAAATTCCACTTGCATCGCATTTTGAGGAGGATACCTGAATTATCTTATCACAGGATTTCAATCTATCGTTAGAATAAGCCGGTCCAGCTCGACCTGGAAGCCAAATGGGAGCCGGCTCAGGTCAAGCTGCTGGATAGCTCGCGGCAATAAAGAAAGGTAGTTACGGTAGTTTCTATGCGCCAGGGGTAGGCGGTCGATTTAAGAGGTCGCACCCGGGCTTTTAGCGAGGATCGTGCTGGCGAAGGGGCAGGATTGTACCCCGGCGTGTAGACCGGCGCGCCAGGGTCCTATTCCAGGGCGGCCAGGAGCACTTTTTCGGCGCCGCCGGTTTCCATGCCCTGCTGGAACAGGTGGTCCAGCCCGCCCCGGTAAATTTCACCCAATAATCCGCCCACGATGGCGCCTCCATTGCGGCTCAGGAAGACGACCGGGCGCTGGAAATTATCAGCGAGGGCGAATTCCAGGTTATAAGAGCGCAGGCCGTCATCAACCAGACGAACGTCATCCGGCTTCGGATTGCTGTCGAGTGTAATGTTGTAGGGAAGATCCAGGTTAATCCGCCTTTACGACCTGGTTCCGGCCGGCTTTCTTAGCGACGTACAGAGCATTGTCGGCTCGATTGAGCAGCGAAGTAAGGTTCGGATTTTCTGGCAGGAGGGTGGCGATGCCCATGCTTACAGAAATATTGAGCGGGCCGCGTTCCGTATCGACCGGTTTGGCGGAAATTATTTTACAAATGCGCTCGGCAATATTAAGCACGTCCCCGGCCTCGGTCTCAACCAGCAGGAAGACGAACTCGTCTCCACCGTAGCGGCCGATCAGGTCTATCACCCGTACCTGCTTCATACAGCGGGCCGCCACTTCCTGCAACACCTGGTCGCCGGCGATGTGGCCGTAGGTATCGTTGACCTGCTTAAACTGGTCGATGTCCAGCATGATGGCCGCCATCGAGTGCTGGAAGCGGCGGGCGCGCTGGAACTCGCGCTCTGATAAGGCCAGGAAGTGGCTGCGGGTGTGCAGACCGGTCAAGCTGTCGATATTGAGGCTCTGCTCAAGAATGTGCGAGCGTTCGATCAGGATGGCGCGCTGGATGGTGAGGGCAGCCTGGTGGCTGATGGCGACGGCAAGCTGTACGTCGTTTTGATCGAAGGGGCGCGAGGACGGATCGGTCTTGTATACGTAGATCAAGCCTGCAACGTCTCCTTCGATGAGCACCGGCACGCACAGGACCGAGCGGATGCGCATCAGCATGGCGCTCTGGCTGGGGGATGGGTCAGCCTGAGCCGGCAGGTCGGGAATGAGCACGACCGAGCGCTGTTCGATGGCCTGCTGGGCGATGGAGGTCGGGAATCCCAGCTCGCCCATCTGGTTGAAGGCTTCGGCCAGAATCACCTCGCATTTATCCGCCCCCATCGAGACCTGCAGCAGTTTTGAAACCTCCTGCATGGCGGTTTTAAGGTCCAGGATGGTGTTCAGGCGGCTGGCTACCTCGTACAGCAGAACGGCGTGGTGGTCGACCGATTCGAGCAGCAGGTCGCGCGTCAAGGCGCGGGTGTTGGCCAGGGCCGAGACCAGCTCGGACGATTTATCCTCGTCCTGGAAAGAAACGCTGGCCACTTGCTGGCCGATGCGAATCTGGTCGCCGTTCTTGAGAACCAGGGGATCTGTCAGACGCTCGCGGTTGACATAGGTGCCATTGGTGCTTTTCAGATCGTAGATAACCAGCACGTTATCCTCGAGATAAATTTCGGCATGTTTGCGCGAGGCGGAAACGTCCGATATTACGATATCGTTATCCGGTTTGCGACCCAGCGTGTTCTTGCCGGGCTTGATCTTGTAGACAACAGGGCTGTTCGATGGCGAACGGATGGTGATGATCCACATAAGTAAATTATATAACCCAATCTTGCAACCGGAATAATATCAAGTGTCCCAATTTCAGGAGATGCAAGGATCAGACCAGGAATAGGGGGCGGGGCGGGCTCTCGACCTATCAGCTTCAAACCGGCGTTGCCATCCAACGCCCGAGCCGAGTGGCGGCGATCGTCCATTATAAAGCAAACCCCCGCCGAAAAGCGGGGGAATTCACAACTGCGAAATTTTTTTTGCTACCAGTAATTTATTTCTTTATTAGTGGTAAGAGCACCTGAGCGAAAGGCTGCGAGGTCTGCGCAATCAGGTGAATTGAATTGCCTGTATCATCCTGCGTGGAAAGGAATGCCTCAAGGACAACCGGGGCGCCGTATCCTACCTGCACGTTCGCCTGCGAAAAGAAGATATCGAAGGTTGCGCTTGCTCCGCCAGCCAGCAGAAGCGGGTCGGAAATCTGGTCGCTGGCAAGCTGCAAGGTAGAAGTGACGCTGTCATTCAGGTCGTCCAGGGAAAGTGAGTCGCCGGGGGTGAGGACCGAAAGAGAGAACGCTGTTAAAGGGGTGCTTTGCTCGTTATAGAGATTTACTTGAAGATGATCCGCACTGATCCAGGTGAAATCCAGGCCGGCAAACAGCGGGTCGGGGGTCGCCGGGGCGCCTGAAACGACCCAATAGAAGGCTGGCTGAACTGTATCGAGCCGCAAAGACGCCTTGCTGGTGCAAATTCCTATTTCGGCCATGCCACTATCCGGAACGGTGCCGTTGCTGAAGACCAAAGAATATACATCTGTGGTCGGGTTATACCCACTGGACGGATCCGGGTCGCCGAACGGATTGAGCACCCCGGTATATACGTCTGTAAGGGAAGTTATCCCTTTCAGGTGAATGACCAGCCCGGTCGCATCCTGTCCGGTATTATTGAGAAAATCCCAGGTATAACAGGAGGGTACCGTAGAAACCAGGGCAGGCAACAGTCTCGCAGGGCCAGATTTCTGTGCGGCTCCCCCCTGGCTAAACTCGGGAGCACGGGTTTGCCCCGCACCCGGAAAATTCACCAGCACTGCTAACCCCAGCACAATCCCTGTTGCCAGTAGCCATGAAAGCCTTGGACGCATGTCTACCTCCACAATTTCCAACCTTCAGCCGGATAACCTGTGCGAGGCCGCAGTTATTTTATGGATTTACACCGGCCGGCAGGAACACTCGCTTGCCGGTGACGGGGAGCACATCGATGGAGGCGCTGTTTGGCAGCGAACCCGCAATTCCAGGAGCATTCGTGGTGTAAACGGCATTCACATTCAGATCGAGCGGGCTGAGGATCACCAAATAACCGATGAACAGCGGCAACGGAGTGGGTACGGCTGGCACCTGGGGATGGGTGGCAATCCACAATTTGTTGCAATCGTCCAGCGTGGCAAAATCTGCCTGGAGCTCGAGGGCGTCGGATCCACTCGGCCCAACGCTTTGAGGTTCACGCTTGACAACATCGCCGTCTACCAGGACAATCATCCTTTTAATCAAAGGCACCAGTTTAAAGTTGGGATTTTGAATATTGATCTCGGTAGCATAGTTGCCAGGCTTCACGACCGGCTCCCCCGGTATAGGTCCTCCGGTTGCCAGGGTGTGGGCCTGGAAACCGCACACAAACTTGGCGGCGAAGCTCCAATAATAGGTTCCGGTTACCGCCGGCTGGGCGGCGATAGACTGGTCACCAGCGGCAGCACCGGAGGCATTCGCGACGATCAGCGGGCGGGCAAAGATAAACCCAACTACAATCAGGATTACCATTCCGAGAGACAACATCGGGATCCAAAATTTTCGGTACATCATCCACCTCCAGAAATAATCCGATGCAGATTTTGCGGCGTGATTCGAATCCAATTGTTGAATTTGCGGCGTTGATCAATAGCGATATTTTTTACCTTATTTAGTAATTATAAGCCAATTAAGCGCCTTAATCAACTAAGAAAATTTTGTGTGACAGTAGAAAAACGCACTGATATATCCTGAGAACCACGCCGAAATGCGTGAAAAAAAAGAAAATTTATCAGCTTTGAAGGTGATATTTGTTATTTGACACCGGGTGAGTGGGGGTGTAACCTATGCTAGAAATAAATCTAATAGACTTTCGCTAAGGAGAGAGAACCTATGGCAATGAAGATTACCGATGAGTGCATCGAGTGCGGCGCGTGCGTCCCCGAGTGCCCGACGAATTCCATCACCGAGGGAACCCCGTATGTGATCGACGCAACCACCTGTGTTGAGTGCGTAGGACATTACGATTCACCGCAGTGCGCGGCGGTTTGCCCCGTCGAGTGCGTCCTCAAGGCTGCATAAAGGAACTTAATTTAATAAAAAACTGTGGATCGTTTTTGGCTGCGAAGCAGCCAAAAACGATCCACAGTTTTTTATTAAATTAAGTTATCTGCCGTGTTATTTTGGCAGGGGGCGCGGGCCGAAGCGCAAAATGAGTGCGAGCTGAGTGTTAAGAGTTATAATAATTCCAGCTTCAAATGTCAAGAGCTACTTTTCGACAGGGATTCGCATTGGCTCAATATGGGTCCCCTGCCCTGAGAGCCAATGCCCCCTGTTTACAAGGCGAGGAGATGGTGGATGAGTTTCTTCACTATGTCGAAGCCTGCGCAGAATACTCCAGCACCGCGGAAAATTTGATTCAGGCTGCCGACGCAGCCGCGGAGGGTAACATAGCCATTCAGCGACCTGCGTTTTAGCAGGGCCTGAAGCTGTCTGGCTTTGTAGAGATTTGGAGGGCGCCATGACCGAGCTTGAGATTCCAGTTCGGTTTTACCGCGATTTTCCGGAAGCTTACGACTACGGATTCGAGACGTTGAAGCTTGAATTGGAGTACAGCACATTCCTGCTGGTCGATGTCGATTGGGATTGGATCGAGCCGGTGCACACGATCAGCCAGGAGTACATCGCTCCGGCCCTGGCGGCGGCCCGTCAGGCCGGCATGCTGGTCACATACGTTCACAACGACCTGCGGCTGCTGGCCGATGCCGGCGGGCAGATATCCGAGTTCTGGACCAAGACCAAGAACATGGCGGGCATGCTGCAATGGCAGCTCAAGAATGCCGCCTGGCAGCCGCAATACATGGAGTGCCTGCGCCCGCTCCCCAACGAGCGCAATTTCCCAAAATGGATCTGGAGCGGGTTTCGGGATACGTTTCTGGATCATTATTTCCGCAGCCTGGAGATCAAGAACCTTTTCACGGTGGGCTATAGCCAGCGCGCCTGCCTGCACTACACCCTGGCCGAAGCTATGAGCTTGAATTACCGCGTTATCCTGCTGCGCGACTGCTCCTATGCCCAGGAAATGCCCGACACAGAGCTGCCCGGTTCGCCGGATTATGGCTGGGTTAACAGGGTGACTTTGCGCAACATCGAGCACTTGATCGGGTACACAACCACCTCACCTGAATTCATCAACGCCCTCCAGCAGGCAAAGCGCTGACCAGGGATAGGATTTCCTCAGGCGCAAAGATCATTGCAGGCGGGCAAAACGCTGGCGCCCAGGGTGTTGTTCTTGACCGGGGAGGAGCCTCCGGATTGAGCCACGATCACGTTCCGGATCATTTTTCCCATTCCGTATGGAAAATACCCTCCCGGTCAATTCGCCGGTAGGTGTGAGAGCCGAAATAATCGCGCTGGGCCTGGGTCAGGTTGGCTGGCAGCACTTCGGCGCGGTAAGCGTCGTAGTAGGCCAGCGACGAGCTCAGCGCCAGGGAGGGAATGCCCAGCCCGATGGCCGCCTGCACGCAGAAACGCCACGATTCCAGCCTGCTTTCGACCGCTTTGCGGAAGGCCTCATCCAGCAGGAGGTTGACCAGGGCGGGGTTGCGCTGGTAAGCATTCATAATGTCGCCCAGCAGGTCGGCCCGGATGATGCAGCCGGCTCGCCAGATTTTGGCAATCTCACCCGGCTTGAGGTCGTACTGGTATTCCTGGGAGGCCATGCGCAGCATGCCCAAACCCTGGGCGTACGAAGTGATTTTGCTGGCGTATAGGGCCGTCCGGGCGGCTTCGATCAACTCCTGGCGGCTGCCCTTGTAAGATGTAGAAGGCCCGCGCAGCACCTTGCTGGCGGCCACCCGCTGGCTCTTGAGGGCCGAGATGATGCGGCTGTCGACGGCAGCGTTGATGGTGGGGATGGGAGCTCCGACGTCATACGAATTCTGGCTGGTCCATTTGCCGGTGCCCTTCTGCTGGGCCTCGTCGAGAATCATATCTACCAGCGGTTTTCCGGTCAGCTCGTCCTTCTTGCCCAGCACGGCCGCGGTGATCTCGATCAGGTACGATTGCAGCTCGCCTTTGTTCCATTCATTAAAAATTGACTGCATCTCGGCCGCCGTCAGGCCCAGGCCGCGCCGGAACAGATCGTAGATCTCGGCGATGAGCTGCATGTCGCCGTATTCGATGCCATTGTGAACCATCTTAACGTAATGCCCGGCGCCTCCTGGGCCGATGTATTCCACGCATGGCTGCCCGTCAGGGGCCCTGGCGGAGATGGCGCGTAAGACCGGCGCCAGCGGCTCCCAGCCCTCGTGCGAGCCGCCTGGCATGAGGCTGGGTCCCCACAGGGCGCCCGATTCGCCGCCCGATACGCCCATGCCGACGAAATGCAGCCCATCCGGGGCCAGGAACTTGATGCGACGCTCGGTGTCCAGGAAGTAAGAATTACCGCCGTCGATCAGGATGTCGCCAGGCTCGAGTGACGGTTTGAGCTGGTCGATGACCGCATCCACCGCCGCGCCCGCTGAAACCATTAAAAGGATGCGCCGCGGCCGTTCGAGCGCCGCTGCCAGGTCTTCAATCGTGTCCGTTACAACGATGTTCTTGCCCCTGGCCGGCCCAGCCTTAAACTCGTTGCGCACGGCCGGGTTGCGGTTGAATGCAGCCACCGGGAACTTGTTGCGTTCGATATTTAAGGCCAGGCTGTGTCCCATAACTCCCAGCCCAACGACACCGATAGTAGCTTTTTCCATCACTTTCTCCTTATTTTTGATTTTATCGGTACAGCATTCCTCCTGCCCGCAGCACGACCAGGAAATCGGGCTGTTTAAGGCGCGGCGGCAGCAGTTTTTCAAATTCGGCCACCAGTCCGGCTTCGTATGGGCCAGTATAGATTTCACCGGTAAACTTATCTACGGCCTCATTATAAAAGCATATCAAAGATCCTTCCTCCAGGCCAGGCCAAATCGGGAAAAACAGGGCCTGATTGGCGGCGGCTTTGAGCCGGCCCATCAGCGGCTGCTGGTTTGCGCCGCCCAGCAGTATAAGCTGGATGGGCGTCACTCCGCTCAGCCGCTCCATCTCGACCAGGTTGTGGCGCAGCCAGAAGGCCAGGGATTCGAGCAGGCCGCGCCCCAGGTCTGCCGTGGTATCCTCCAGGCGCGCCCCTACCATGGCGGCGCGGCTGTCCCAATCCGCCTCGGGTGTGCCCGCACCGGTAAAATGGGGCAGCCACAATTATTCGCCTCATTCGCGATAAAAAGGCACTGGCCTGAATAAGATCTCTTCACGAGTAATCACTCCTGATCTGATCTGTCCTGGCTTTGGCCCTGGGCCAGTTCACCGATCGGAATGGGAAAGATAGGCGGTCGCGGCCTGTATAATCCAACTTCCGGGACGGTCTGTCCGCTGGCCTGGGCAAGCTGGGCTGCCACCTGGTAGCCGCAGACGCGGCCCTGGCATTCCCCCATACCGGCCCGGGTGGCGGATTTGAGGTTCGTGATGTGCCTGGCGCCGCCCGCGGCAGCCGAGCGCAGCATGCCAAAGGTTACGCCTTCGCAGCGGCAGAGGATGGTGTCTTCTTGGGCAAGCTCGAAAACGCCCTCGCCCGGCGTGAAAAGGGCGGCGTACATGCGCTGAAAAGCCTGTTCTCGCTTCAGGGCCGGCGCAAGCCTGCGAATTTTGTCCACTGCGCTGTCCTGGCCATATCCCAGGCTGGCTGCGGCTGAAATGCCCGCAATGCGGCCTTCCAGCATCGCCAGGTGAGCGCCGCCCACTCCGGCTCCATCGCCAACGGCGTAGATGCCGGAAACGCTGGTCTGGAAGGCTGCGTCCCGCAGCGGCGCTTCTCCACCCAGGTCGGGCCGCCATTCGTGCGCCGCGCCTGCCAGGCGCGCCAGGGCGTTGAAAGGCGACATGCCGTACTCGATGCAAATCGTATCGCAGATAACCTGGCGCTCCGTGCCCGCCACGGGTCGCCAGCTCGCATCCAGGCGGGCGATGGTAGCGCCTTCGACCTGGCGCGCCCCGTGGGCAGCCAGGAGGCCCCAGCCGCGGCGGTAGGGGACGCCGTGGCTCAGCAGTTTCAACAGGCTGGCCCCGGCTTCCCACAATTTCTCCCACTGGCCCCAGGCGGCGCCAAGGTGAGCCAGCGCCTGGGGCAGCAGGCGGGACCCTTCCAGCACGCCCGCTACGCTGCCTCCAGCCGCCAGGACCTTCCCGGCGACGACCAGTTGGAGCGGCCCGGTGCCCGCCAGCAGGACGCGCCGGCCGGGCAATACGTGCTGGTAAAGCAGGACCTGGGCAGCGCCGGTCAGCAGCACTCCGGGCAGCGTCCAGCCTGGAAAAGCTACGGACCGTTCATACGGCCCGGTCGCCAGGATGACGGCCAGCGGTTTTTTTTGAAAAATGCCTTGCGGCCCCCGGCAGTCGATTGTTTTGTCGCTGGAAATATTCCAGGCCAGCGTATCCGGCAGGAGCTTTGCCCCGGCGTGTACGGCCTGCTGCCACAGCTCATAACCCTGCCGCTGGCGGCGGGTGGGCTCGATGCCGGATAGTTCGGGCGGCTGGCGATAATATTGCCCGCCCGGGCGGGCGTAGCCGTCGAGGACGGTCACACGGGCGCCGGCCTGGGCAGCTTCCAGGGCTGCGCTCAGGCCGGCCGGTCCGGCTCCTACCACCACGATCTCTGCGTCACCGGTCATGACGGATTCCTGGATTTCAGGTTGGTCTCCACTTTCATGCCGGGGCGCGCCGCTACCTGGCAGGCTCGCAAATTGGCCGCCCCGTCCACCGTAACCAGGCAGTCGAAGCAAAGGCCGATGCCGCACAGAAGGCCGCGCTCGTCGCCGGGACGGGCGCGGCGCCAGGCCCGAATCCCGGCCGCGTAAAGGGCGCTGGCGATCGTGTCGCCCGGCAGGGCGCCGATCGGGACGCCGTCGAGGGTGAAGGTGAACGGCCGGCGTCCACCCGGCCCGGACCTTTCGCCGAAGCGGGCCACGTTCAGCCGCCCGCCCCGGCTCTGAAGAACCGCAGGCCGTCTCCATCGTGCAGCACACGCTCGGGGTCGCGCTCGAACTGTTCGTTGACCGCAAAGAAAACGTGTTCCGGCAGGTCCAGCCTGGCGATCACGTCCTTCACCCGCGCACCCTCCTCCAGATCGAGCACCGTGCTGCCCTTCGCTTCCGGCGGCAGTTTTTCACGTAAAACAGAATGGAGCGTAATCGAAATGAGCATCTTATCCACCTGAAATCGCATCGAGCAGCCCTTTCAACCGCTCCTCCAGCGCCTCCGACGGGGGCAGGAGCGGCTTGCGCGGCAGGCCGACCGGACGCCCGATCAGGGCCAGGCCCGCCTTTGCGAGCTGCACATATTGCCCGGAGCTTTCAAATAGTTCGAACAGCGGGCGGATTTTACCGTAAAGCTCCCAGGCCGTCCTGAAATCATTTTTTAGCACCGCTTGCTCGTACAGCGCCACGCACTCTCTGGGAATGATATTGGCCGGAGCGGCAATCCAGCCCCGCACGCCCATCGCGAACATTTCAAGGGGCAGCGTGTCGCAGCCGCACAGGATTTCCAACCGGTCGCCGCAGCGCTGCCGGATGTCGACCACCCGCTGCATCTGCCCGGAGCTTTCCTTGATGGCCACGATATTGGCGAATTCAACCAGGCAGGCCAGGGTGGGCGGCAGGATGTCCGTCCCGGATGCGCCGGGGTTGTTGTAGACCACGACCGGCAGCTCGATCGCCTGGGCCAGGGCAGAGTAGTGAAAATAGACTTCGTCCTGCGTCAGGTGGCCGTAATACGGCGGCACCACCATCACGCCATCGGCGCCCAGCGCCTGGCAGGACCGGGCGTAGGCGATCGTTTCGCGAGTCGAGCAGGCGGCTGCCCCCGCAATGACGGGCAGCCGGCCGCCCACCTCCTCGATCGTAACCTGAATCACCTGGCGGCGTTCCGCTTCCGTCAGGAAGGCAAATTCGCCGGTGCTGCCGCACGGGATGATGCCGTGGACGTTACATTCATCAATCAGCCAGCGAATGTGCCGGCGCAGGGCAGCCTCGTCGACGGCTTCGGCTGCGTCGAAAGGCGTGCAAAGGACGGCGAACACTCCTTGATACTTCTTTGGCATAGAACGTCTCCTATAAAATTATCCTGGAGTCGCCGGCGCAGCGAATCTTGCAAACGACAAGGCTTCGAGCGGTATCTCCGGGGCCTGCCCGGTCACGAGCTGGGACACCAGTTTGCCGGTGATCGGAGCCTCGGTGATTCCGATACCTTCGTGGCCGGCCGCGATGTACAGCCCGGCCAGCTCTGCCACCCCCGAAATGATCGGCAGATTATCCGGGGTGTACGGGCGGAAGCCGGCCCACATGCGGATGGCCTGCACGCCTGCCAGCTTTGGAAGAATCCGCAGGCAGCGCTGCAGGATCAAGGCCGCCACTTGCGCATCGACCCGGTCGTCAAAATCGACGAATTGGCGGCTGCTGCCCAGCACCAGGTTGCCGTTGCGGGCCTGCTGGATGTTGGCTGCCGCCGAGATGCCGCTGCCCGGACCGGCCTTGACCGATTCCATGTACCCGGCAGACAGGATTACTTTGCACTTTATAAAATCATCTGGCATGGGCGCGGTCACTACCAGGGTGCCCTTGCGAGGCTTGATGGGGATCTCCAATCCCACCAACCGGCCGATTTCAGCGCTCCAGGCTCCGGCCGCGATCACTACGGCCTGGGTTGGTATGAGCCCTTTACCGGTCAGGACGGCCGAGATTCCGTTTCGCTGGGCGGAGAGCTCAAACCCGCCGACCCGGGTGAAGGGCTCGATCACGGCCCCCAGGGCCTGGGCTGCCTGGGCCAGCGCCAGGGTCGCCAGGAGCGGGTTAACCTGGGCGTCGTTTGCAAAGAACGCCCCGCCCGCCAGGCCGGGCGCAAGGTCCGGCTCTAGCCCGGCAAGGTCCAGCGGGCTCAACATCCGGCAGTCCAGGCCGCCGGCCTTAAGGCGCTCAACGGTACTGGCGAATTGGCCGAGCGCTTCGGGCTGCTCGACGACGGCAATGCTGCCGGTGGGCCTGAACTGGATATCGATCGGCAGAGTCTGGCTCAGCTCGGAATAGAGCTGCCTCGAGGCGCCCGCCAGGCTGAGGTGGATCTGCGGCTCCTCCCAGGTGACGACATGCATCATGCCGGCTTTCGAGGCGCCCGAGCCAATTGCCCCTTTTTCGACCAGATGCACTTTCACGCCGGCCTGCGCCAGGAAGTAAGCGCAGGCGCATCCCACAATTCCACCGCCGATGATGACCGCGTCAGGCGCCATGCTCCGGCTCAGAATTCGGCGCCCCAGCGGCTGCTTTCGCCCATGTAAAACCCGGTCGGAAAAGGATCGCGGTCGTCCAGCACGAACTGATGGATGCCTGATACCCACGACCGGCCGCGGATTGTGGGCACTACAGCCTTGTATGGGCCAACCTGAGTTTCCTCGATCAGGCAGCCGTAAAAAAGGCTCCCAATGATGCTCTCGCTGACGAACTCCTCGCCGATCTTGAGTACGCCGTGGGCGTGGCGAACGGCCATTTCGGCGCACGTGCCCGTGCCGCAGGGTGAGCGGTCGATCGCCTCGGCCCCGTACAGGACGGCGTTGCGCGTATGCACCCCGGCTTGCAGGTTGGGCGAGGGTTCTACGAACCGGACGTGAGTACAACGGTTGATGCTTGGATTGAGAGGGTGAACCACCTCTACTTGCTCGAGAATCGCATCCCTAATCAACTGCCCGTAAAGCACAATTTGCCTGGCAGAGCGGGGCGCCAGCTCCAGGTTCAGCGCGGCAGCATTCACCACGGCGTAGAAGTTGCCGCCGAAAGCAATATCCAGCCTGACCGGCCCCAGCTCGGGCACCTCTACCTGCAGTCCGGATTTGTAGACGAAGGATGGCACGACCTGGATGGTCACGTTTTTGGCAGCGCCGTCTTCGACCTGGATTCTGGCTTTTACCAGGCCGGCAGGCGTGTCGAGCGTAACGTCCGTGAAAGGCTCAACGGGTGGAATGATCCCAGTCTCAACCAGTGCGGTGCAGGTGGCAATGGTTCCATGCCCGCACATCGGTAAAAAACCGCTGACCTCTATAAATATGATCCCGATGTCGGCCCCGGGCGTGGCGGGCGCGGTGAGAATGCTGCCGGACATGACGTTGCTGCCGCGCGGTTCGAACATGAGCAGCTTGCGCAGGTCGTCCAGGTTTTCCTGAGCCCAGCGCCATTTATCCTGGAAAGTCGTCCCCGGAATAACGGGCACGCCTCCGATCACCACCCGGGCAGGCTCGCCTTCGGTATGGGTGTCGACAGCCGAAATCATTTTCTTAAATCGCATTTTCTTTCACTCAGCTTCAGCCACAGCGGCGGATTTACGCGCCTCTCCCAGGTCGTCTTCAATCCGCAAATCCTCCTCGTCCAGCGAGGCGGCCTCCTGGAGCAAGGAAATTGCCTGGGGGTAATCCTTGCGCTTATAATGCACCCATCCAAGCGTGTCAAGGTGATTGGCAAGAATCCGGTTGTCGCCCAGCTTCCTGGAAAGCTCGACGGCCTGTTGGGACAGCTTGAGGGCCTGCTCCAGTTTATCCGGCTGTCTTTCGGCGTAATGCCAGGCCAGGTTATTCAGGCATTCTGCATAATCTTTCTCGCCAGCGGATTCACCTTTTGCCTTTTCAGCCATCCCCAGCGCTTTCTTGAGATCCGCTTCCGACCGATCGAATGCATTCAGATTTTCAAAATCGGCGGCCCGCACTGCATAGGCATAGATATCGTCCGGCTTGTCGATCGCCAGGTCGTATTCTTTTTCCGCTTCGGTCACCCGCCCAAGTTTTTCCCAGACCATGCCGCGAACCTGGTGCGCAACAATGATGGAACTGTCCAATTGGAGGGCCTTATCCATCTCGGCGGATACGTTCGCATACTGGCCCAGCAGGTACAGGCAGATGCCGCGCTGCAAGTGGTAAAAGCCGTCTTCCCGCTGGCGCAGCGCCTTGTCGATCAGGGCCAGGGCCATCTCGACCAGGCTGGCTGCTTTGCCAGGGGCGTCAATGCTGTGCAGTCGCAGCGAGACGCACTTTTCCGCCAGCACCCAGGCCCGCTCGTCCAGCTTGAGGGCCCGGTCGAACGCATCGTAAGACTGCTCATACCGGCTCACGTAACGCAGCAGGATCCCCTTGTTGGCCAGCGGCCAGTAATCATTTGGATTGATTTCGATCGATCTGTCCAGGTTCGTTAAGGCGCTGCGATAATTCCCAAGATCAAGGTGAGCCGCGCCCAATACCCCCAGCGTCCAGTTGTTGTCCTTGTCCAGGTCGAGGGACTTATGGAAATTTTCAACAGCCTGATTTAATAATTTTTTGCTCTGGTCGTCCGTATAAGCATGGCTCAGGCTGCGCAGTGTTTCTCCATAATGGGCGTACGTCCAGGCATTCTCCTCGCCCCGGTTTCGAAAAAGCCGGATGGCTTTTTCGAAATTGGTTTTCGCCTCGCGGTCCCGGCCCAACATGCGCAAGATTTCTCCCAATTCCTTAATATCGTCCGGGTCTTCCTCGAGCCCCTGCGATTTCTTCAAGTCGATCACCAGTTGCACCGAGGTAAGCGCGTCTTCGTATTTGCCCAGGTCTTCGAAGCACTGTCCCCGGTAAAAAAGCGCGTCCAGGTCGTTGGGATTCATTTCAATCGCCCGGTCGTAGGCTTCGATCGCCTGGGTGTACCGTCTTTGCAGCTGCAGGCATTCTCCTTTGAGCGTGTAAAGCCAGGCCTCTTTTTTCAAGGCGATCGCTTTATCGACCGCCGCGATGGCTTCCTTGTAGTCTCCAGCGACATACAGCAGGCTTCCCAGGCGGCCGTAGGCCCACTGGTAGTCCGGGTCCAGTTGTAGCGCCGTGCGATAGGCTTCCATAGCTTCCGGCGAGCGGTTCAAATTTTCCAGGGCCGCGCCGCGCTCGGCGTGGAACAAAGCCTGGTTCGCATCCACTGCGATGACGCTATCCAGGATTTTCAGCCCTTCCTCGGCCTGGCCGCTGCTCGACAGGATCGCTCCCTTCAGGGTCAGCGCCTGGAGGTCTTTTTGATCGCCGGATAGCTCCAGGGACTTTTCGACTGCGCTCAACGCGCTCGTGTAATTATCCTGGTCGTAATAGATTTGGGCCACGTGGAAGTAAACGGGAGCCGACTGCGATAATTCGGCGGCCTGGTTCAACAAGCTCAACGCCTCATCCAAACGTCCCTGCTTTTGCAGGATGCGCCCGCCCAGGTCGAGGATTTGTGGGTTTTTAGGGTCCAGGGAAGAGGCCATCTGGAACAGGCGGCTGGACTGCTCCAACTTATCCCGATCGTAGAAATTCTCCGCCCCTTGCGCCAGCGCCGCGGCTGCCTCCTGCGGTTTTTGTGATGCCTGCAAGGCCGCAGCCAGCTCGCTATAAACCTCAGGGTTTTCGGGCTGGTAATTAACTGCCAGGCGCAGATCGTCTACGCTTTCGTTCAGGGCTCCGTTGAGACGGTAAGCCTTGCCCCGCCCCAGTAAGGCCCGCCCGTCGGCCGGGTTGATTTCCAGGGCCCGGCTGAAGGCCTGGATGGCGTCGGCATACTGCCCGGTCTGCAGGTAGATCTCACCCAGGTTGAGGTGAGAGCTGGCGCTGCGGGGCGCTTTCTTGATCGCCCGGTTGAAGGCATCGATGCTTCCAGGCAGCTTATCCTGCTGGCGCAGGACAATCCCCAGCTTCTCCAGGGCCGGCACGTCCGCCGGCCAGGTCTTAATGATGTAAGTTAGGGCCTCTTCGGCTTCCTCATATTTTCCCTGCGCCATCAGGGAATCGACCTTTTTATGATAGGTTGGTAATGACAGGGGAGATATTTTTTGAACTGCCTGGGCCACCCGGCCGAGGATCGATGAGGATGGTTCTAAGGCCGGCGCGCTGGCAGGCGCGCTGGCTTCCTCGGCGGTAATTAATCCTTTAATCTCTTTGAACAGGCCGGGTTCAAGCTTTTGGGCCTCGTTGAAGGCCTTGATGGCCGGCTGGGACTGGTGAAGGGCCTGGTAAGACTTGCCGAGCGCCATGTACGCCCTGGCTTTGGGGATGTCAGCCGACGGGTCGGCCAGGCATTTATTTAATGCATCGACTGCTTCCTGGTAACGGCCGGCATCCAGGAGCGATATGCCCAGCTCGTAATAGAGCTTTCCGGGTGAACTGGTTTCTTTCATGGGATTTCTCCATCCTGATTTCCAAACAGGGCTACGACCTACCGTCGATTGCCTGCATCTGTGGGTGCCTGGGCCGGCCTGGCGACCTTCTCGCACATTTTATAAGCTGCATTGGAGATCTCAGCGACCTTTCCCGGGTTTTTCTTCCGGCAGATCCAGGCTGCATTGAGGATTACCTGCAAGTTATCGTTACTCGTGGGCTCAGGTGGTTCGGGTAAGGCCTGCGACAGCCGTTCTTCCAGGGCTACGGCAAACTTCCAGTGCTTGGGCTCGAATCCCTCTTTGTAACATACGCTGCTCAACGTTTCGAAGCAATCGTCGAACCAGGTGTCGTAGGGGATTTTATATTCCAGGTCGTTTTTCTTATCGTCTTTATGGGTGAAGTTTGGCAAGTCTTTCTTGACCGACTTGCTCCACAGGTCTTGAAAGCGCGCCAGCTCCTCGTCGTAGATTCCTGGGCCAAGCTGGTCGACCTTTCCGGTCTTGTTCATGAATTTCAGGGTTTCGAAGATAAACGCCATGCGCTGTTCCGTGCTCGGCTGGTTGGGCCGCTCCTCCGACGCCTGCGAGGGGATCAGGCGCAGGTAGACTCGGGCGTTCAGGTAGGCCGGGCCCATGAAAAAAGTAGCCAGGATGTCCGAAAACAACGAGCGGATATGCGCGCTGTGCTTCTTGATAAAGAGATCGGTCTCCTTTTTTACCTCGGAAAGCTGGCTCCTGGCCTCATCGGTATTGGCCTTGCTGGCGGCCAGCGCCGCCTGGTACCGCTGGCGGGCTTCCTTGAATTCGTCCGCAAGATGGTCTAAGTCGTTATTCGACAGCTCAACCTCGGGCCTCTCAATCAGGTCGCTGATCTGCTTCTCTGTTTTGGCGAATAAATCCCTGAATTGATCGATATTGTCGCTGCTGCGGGTCACAATTTGGCCGTATTCATACACGATAAAGGGCAGGCTCCAGATGTCCCACTCCGGGAAGCGGATGCGAATGATCTGAGTTGTGGCGGCAATGTCGTCGAACGGGCGCTCCTCACCCAGGATCATGACCGAGGCCCAGGTGACGCCGGTCTTCATGCTCACCTGGGTTACCAGCTTCTCCGACAGGTCGCAGAAACCGTTTTCCAGTCTCCACCGGCGCACGGCCAGGCCGCCTAGAAAATCCAGGCATTGGCTGCGGATCTGGTTGGCCGACACGTTGTGCTGCTCCAGCCGGTCCCAGGCGCCAGGGATACCATCCGGCCCCAGCCTGTTTTCGATCAAATTCGTCCTGAGCTTATCCAGCTCTTTGGCCAGTGGATTGATTTTACTGGCAAATTTGCCGCGGATTCTTTCGGAGCCGACCTCTTCGTCCTTCTTATTTCCAATCAGGTCGGAATTCTCAAGCAGGTCGCGCACCCGGTAAAGGTTCTGGGTCAGCATGTCGATGCGGGCGACCAGGAGTTCCTGTTCTTTGATGGCATCGTTTGGCATTTTCTACCCTCCTTGAAACTTAAGGCGAGGAGGTAAATCCTCGCTCCTCGCAAACTTTTCGAATCGCGCTGGCGATAACGGCGCTGCATTCCGGGTTGCGGAACCGCCCGATCCAGGCAATGTTTAGCAGATCCGGCAGGCTTTCGCAGGCCAGGTCCGCTTTGCTACCGGCGTGTCGCTGGCAGGTCGTTTCAACCAGTTGGGTGGCTTTCTCCAGCGATTGCAGCCAGTGGGAGGCCTGGTATTGGACTCCCAGGCGAAAATTGCGCTGTAAAAAGGGATAAATGACCGAGTCCACCAACGCCCCGGCTTTGATCTCGTAGAATTCATTCAGCTCATTCTTTGCTGCGCCCCAGGCGCTCACTGCCTCATTCCAGGTGGTCTTTAAAGTCTCGATGGTGTTTCTGTAGGGGGCGTTGAGCTGTTCCCCTTCTTCCGCACTCTGGTTCATCTTGCGCAGCATGTTCAGCAGGGCGCGCACCCTTTCGGCGTGGGTCGGATGGTCTCCCCGTTCGGCAAAGGCCGTCCTTGGATCGAAGTGCAGCAGGATCACGTTGAGAGCGAAGGCCGGTCCCAGGCAGTAGACCGCAAAGGCGTCGGCAAACAGCTCGTGGAAATGGCGCGTGCGCCGCTGCATAAAATCCTCGCGTTCCTGGTCGCTCCAGGCGCCGGAGATTGAGGCAGGCGGAAGCTGGGTGATGCCAGCCAGGTTCTTCCCCATCAGCTCGCTGAATTGAGGCGAGGCCAGCGCCGTCACGTGACCGAGCTCATGCACCATCAGCGGGAGGTTCCAGATATCCCAGTCCGGAAAGCGCAGGCAGATGTACTCTACGGCCAGGCTGAACAACGGGTCGTGCCCCGGGATCACCCTCCCATTCCAGTTCACGCCGGCCTGGTAGGCCAGGCTGCGCACCAGGCTGTCAGCCAGGGCGCAGGCGCCCTGGTCCAGCTTCTTTTCGCGCATGAATATTCCGCCCAGGAACGCCAGCAGCTCCTGCTGGAGCACCTGCGCCCGCTCTCCTCGGGCCAGCCCGATCACCGTCCCAAATGAGGAGCCCGGCGGATTGCCCCTGGCAACGCTCCTGCGGATAAACCCCAGGTCCCAATCCTGCTCGCTCAGCAGGCGGTAAAACCGCCCGGCGGCAGCTTCGCGATACACGGCCGGAATCTTGCCGGATCTGAACAGGTCCTGGACTGCTCCAATTTCCGCTGCCTGGTCGTACAGGCGGCTGTCGAGCAGGGCCTGGGCATTTACGCCGCCCATCTGTTCATTGGCTCCAATGCCTTCAAACTGCTCCCGCCCGTCCAACAGATTCCAGGACAGCTCTTCCAGCTTCTGTATAAAGCCCGGATAACGCGCCCGGCACCACCAGGCTCCGTCCACCACCCGGCGGGCACTGGCGCGGGTGGCTTCCCGCAGGCCGTTTTTAAAATAGGGCTCCATTTCCAAGTGAGCCTGCTCCCATTGGGCCGCGGTCTGCCCGGCGAGCGAACCAAACCGGCCCATCCAGATCGCGGCCAGACTGTCGCCCCAGGCCTGGGTGGCTGCCTGGCGCTGCCGGGACGCGTCCAGGTTTCCGCACGCCTGCAGGGCGGCATCCCAGGCGGCCTGGATCCGGTTCAGGTCTGCGGTCAGTGTCCCGGGAGAAAAGGCGTTCGGCCGGGTGGCTTCATTCATGCGCTCCAGGGTTCGCAGGCAAACCGCCAGGCGGCGGGCATCGCACGGTTTACCCTGGCCGCCCGGCTCCCCGGGATCCGCTTCCGCCAGCGGGTCGGTGGGGTCGACTTCTTGAAAGACCAGGGCGTAGACGTAGGCGGGCCCGGCAGCCAGGGTTGCGAAAGCGTCCGCCGCCAGCTCCCACAGGTAGCTGCTGCGGACGGCCGCCTTTTCCTGGTCGAGAAATGCCTTCAAAGCGCTGCCGGGATCGTAGCGAGCGATCCAATAGCCCAGCGCCTGCACCGCCAGGGGCAAGCGCCAGAAAATCCAGCGCGGGGCCGGGATGCGCACCAGGCTATCGCCGGGATTCACGTCGAGGCTGGCCTCTTCCACCAGGTCCTCAGAGGCTCCGCCGGAGATGATCACCACCGGCGACCAATCGACCCCGACCGACGTGGCGCAGTCCTTCAACAGGCTTTGGGTCGTGCTGGCCATGCGCCGGTCGATTTCGCCCTCCCGGATCGTCAGGCCGCCCAGAAATTCCAGGATTGTGTCCTGGCAGCGCTGTTCGAGCCGTTTGCTCTGGTCGAAGAGCTCCCAGGCGCGTCCGTAATCTTGCTCGTCCAGCAGTTTGCTTACCTCTTTAAGTTGAACCTGGAGCGGTTCCAGCCGCAGCCGGAGCCGGCTTTTGAGCACCGCACTGTACTCTTCGCCTATCTCGCTGGATTGCAGCAGGTCAAGCAGGCGCTGGATGTCGTCTTCCAACTGGCCTGCCTGGGCGGAAAAGAGCAGCTTCTGCGGACTATCGGGTGCCATTTTTAAGCAATTAAATCAAGGTCGCATCGGTGATGGTGATAATCCCCGGCATAAAAGCAAACACTTTGGCGGTATCCGCGCAATCCATTCCGGTCAGCACGGCATACCCGACTACCACCAGGCACGAGGAGGCGACGACCAGGGTCGCCAGCGGCACCACCGTGGCCGGGATCGTGATGTTAAGCGACGGCACCAGCGCCACCGCTTCGCAGGCCGTCAGCAGCCCGGCGTAGATGTCTTTTTCCACCTTGATAATGCGTTGGGTGAAGATCATGCGCTCTGCAAAGCGGGTCTGCAGGCCACTTAATTTCTGCGCGCCGGCGTCGATCCTAGCTGCCGCGGCCGTCGAATGGTCCAATTTGTTCTGGATGTACTGGCTGGTTTTGGTCTTGCCGTACGAGTAGGCCAGGAATTGATCTATCTGGTCGCCGCTACCCTTGATCTTTTCGTAGACCTCCCTGGCTTTATCCTTGACGAGCCCGATGTTTTTGTCGCCGATCAGGCTGGTTATTTTTCCAATTGCATTCGAAACGAGCTCCAGGCCTTTGGAGATCAGCTTGCCGATTTGCGGCAGGCCCTGGAGCGTCTTGCCGACCAGGTCGAGGGCATTGCCCAGCTTGTCCGGCTCCAGCTTTTTAAGGATGGAGGCAGCTTCCTGGATTACTTTTTTCGTTTCCACCGCCAGGTCGTCCAGGAGGGCGTTGCTTTGTTTTGCGTAATTGGTACGGGCCTCTGCGTCGCTGGCCGATGGTGTAACAGCCGGCGGCCTTGGCGTTTCGTCAAATCCAAAGCGAGCCGCTCCGGGCGCAGCCTGCGTTTTAGCCTCGATCGGCTTTGCCACCGCGTTGGTCACTGTTTCGAGCTGCTGGCGCGCCTCGTCCAGGGTCTCGACTGGCATGGTTTCGCCGCTTTCGCCGGCCACCCGCCCGGCCGTGATGAGCGTGTTGGCGACCTCAAGGTCGACCAAGGCGCCTGCTAGCAGGTCTTCGTGAACCTGTTCGCGTCTGGCCTGGTCCAGGGCCGGACGCGCCAGCTCGTCGAAGCCAAAATTGCTGTAGGCGGTTGTACGGCCGGCGTAGTTGTCCACCGTGCCTGCCAATGATTCCGTGGCGAAATCAATTTCGCCGGCGTCTCCTCCGCTGAGCGCCGTCCTTAACATATCGACCGCCCCAATGACCCCCCGGGTGCTCTTTAAAAAATCCCTGGTATCGGCAGGATAGGTGCTCATTGCATTTCCTCCTGAGGTTTAATTTTCCCAATGTGACCGATTTAGTAATCTATACCTTTATAATAAAACATTTTAGACCGGTTTACAATATAAAAAGCGCCCGGCTCGGGCGCGAATAAAGATGGCGAGTCTCGGCGCCAAACGCGCCCTCGTGGACGAGCTCGAATACTCTACAGTTTCAGCCTGGTGGATTGGCAAACCACCGGCTTTTGGCTCAATGGAACGCTTAATTAGCGTTCATCATCACTGGGATGTAAATATTGTATATGGGAATATTCGAAATGGTATAAATGATCCCGTCCGAGTTTGCGATCACATTTCCGTTTACGTCCGTTCGCCAGACCCGCGCCCCGGCAGCCTGCAGGCGCGCCAGTGTATCGACAGCCGGATGCCCATACGAATTAGGCCCCACGGATATGACCGCTTCTTTCGGTTGAACCGAAGCCAGGAAGTTCGGGCTGGAGCTATAGGTCGAGCCGTGGTGGGCAACCTTGAGGATGTCGGACGCCAGGGGCGTTTGGCGGGCGATCACGGTCGCCTCGATGGTAGTATCGATGTCTCCTGTAAAGAGGAAGGCTTTTGACCCGTACAAGATTTTGAGGACGATGGAGGCCTGGTTGCTGTCCGGGCTTTCCAGAGCAGCAGCCGGGTTCATCACCCAGACGGTTAAGGCGCCGAACTGCAGGGTCTCGGGAAATTGGGCCGCTTCCAGGGTCAACCCTTTGTTTGTGACCGCTGCCACGAAATTATTCCAGGTCTGGGTGGTGCCGGCGTAGCCGTTATACAGGACGCGCTGGACAGCGATGGTATTATCCTGCAGGACGTCAATTAATCCGCCGATATGGTCGGCGTCAGCGTGGGTCGCCAGGATCACGTCAATCGTCGATATTCCCTTGGATTTGATGTAGTTCACCACAGCAGGCCCGGCCGTCGTTTTGCCCCCATCGATCATGATAGTGAAGCCGCCGGGGTCGCGCAGTAAAATACTGTCGCCTTCGCCGACGTCGATGTAGCTGATTTGCAGCGCCGCCGCTCCCCGCGCCTTTCCAAACGAAATGCTGAACGCCAGGAGGATCAGGATCGATCCGCACAAGAATCCGATCGCAATTTTACGTTTTCCGAGATGCATGCCTGTTCCTTAAAAAATATTTTTTAAGATCCAAGATTCATTATATCTTGCGCTTGATTCAACCAGGGCAGATTTTAATCCTTCAATTAACCCTTTTGCCTCATTTCTTTTCCGGCCTCATCCGCTAAGCAGAGGATGAAAAGGAATGTCTCAATGTCTCACGCCGAAATTACCATTAAAGGAAATCAAGCCCTGACCTGTCTCGCAAAAATTGGTCCGTTAATTTTCAACCTGTATTTACCTTGGGGGGACAAGGGAAGAACTTTTACCGGCTTAAAAGGATAACCGCGTAGAACCCGGCGCGCAGCGCCAGGCGAGTCCAGGACTGTATCGGCTTGAATCAGGCTGCGGCCTTTGGGCTGGGATTTTTCTGGGAAGGATTAAAATTGACCGGCAGCCAGACCTGGAAGCGCGTCTGCCCCGGCTGTGAAAACAGCTTGATATCGCCGCCATGCTTATGCACAATGTTGTAGCTGATATTCAAGCCAAGCCCTGTGCCTTTGCCGACCGGTTTGGTCGTAAAAAACGGGCTGAACAGGCGGGACTGCACTTCAGGTGGAATCCCTGGACCGTTATCCTCAACCTCGACGACGACTGAGGCATCCTTCGTGAACGTACGCAGGATTATCCGGCCCTTGCCCTGGATGGCATCGACGGCGTTGTCGATCAGGTTGGTCCACACCTGGTTGAGCTCGCTGCCATAAGCCTGGATGTGGGGCAGCGCCGGATCATATTGGCGCTGGATCTCGACCCCATCTTTCAGCTTATGGCGAAGGATGACCAGGGTGTTCTCCAATCCGGCCTGGATATCGACGTCCTGAACGGGCGCCTGGTCCAGGTAAGTGTAGGTCTTTAGCGCTTTGATGATCTCGCTCATCCTTCCGGCGCTGATCCCGATTTCATCTAAAAGTTGGGATAGGGCTGCGCCGGCGGTCAGCCAGGTCAGCAGCAGCGCCAGGCTGCCGGATGGAATCTTACCGGCCAGGGCTTGCAGGTCGCCCAGGCCATAACCGGATCTGACCAGCCCTGGGGCCAGGTTCCAGGCCTCCTGAACACCCTGGCTTTCCAGCCAGTCTTCAATTTCGGCTTCACGGTCGGCGCGTGCCAGGGGATCATCTTCAACCCCCGCCAGAGCGGGGCGGCGATTTTGATCGGCGAAGGAGCGGATAAAATCGACCTGTTCAGCCGGAAGATGCAGCGCCAGGAGCTGGTTGCCGGCCGCCTGGTAACTCTCCAGGGCAGCTTTCAACTGTCCTGCAGCGCGCTGGATGGCAGCCGAAGGGTTGTTCAGCTCATGCGCAATGCCGGCGGTAAATGTGCCCAACTGGGCCATTTTCTCGCTCTGGCGTAAAAGCAGCTCGTCAGCTCGCAGGCGGTTGGTGATGGTATGGAGCATGGTGCGGGCTGCGCCAGGGCTGATATTCAACAGGCGGTCGAGATGTTCATAGTCGATGACAAACAACCTGCACTCTGTCAGCGCCCTGCCGCTGGCGGTCCTGGGCGTTGCCTCGAGGAGGGCCATTTCGCCAATCACATCGCCAGATTGGCGGATGGCCAGGTGTACTTCCTGGCCGTTGGAGGTTTTAAATATTTCAATCTGGCCATCCTCGATTACATAGGCCTGCTGGCCCAGGCTGCCTTCTGTAAAGAGCATTTCACCGGGCGCGAGGCGCAGATCACTCACCTGCTTGCAAATGACTTCCAGGTCATCGACCGGCAGGTCCGCAAACAGCGGCACCTTGTGTAAAAAATTGAGCATGTATTCGTTCATAGGTTAAACGGTGCGCAAGTACTGGTGAACCAGGGCCACCGAGATCGAGCCTTCGCCGACGGCCGAGGCAATGCGTTTGACCGAGCCATGACGCACATCCCCGGCGGCAAACACCCCGGGGACGCTGGTCTCAAGTAAGTAGGGTTCGCGCTTAAGAGGCCAGGTTTCGGGCCAGCGACCCTCTCGGTAAAGGTCGGGTCCGGTCAGGATAAAGCCGGCCGGATCGGTTTGGACGATGCCTTTAACCAGGTCGGTATGCGGAGTCGCTCCAATAAAGATGAACATGGCGCCCACGGGGAAAGAGCGCAGGACGCCCGTTTCACGATTCTTGACCATTACGGTTTCGAGGCTCTGGCTGCCGGTCGCTTCGGCGACCTCAGCATTTGGCATCACCTGGATGTTGGGCGTGGCTTCGATCTGGCTGACCAGGTAATTAGACATGCCAGGGCGGATCGAATTTCCGCGTTCCAGGATCGTCACTGTCCTGGCAAAGCGAGAAAAATAAACCGCAGCCTGCCCGGCTGAATTGGCGCCTCCCACGATGAAGATATCCTGCCCTTTGTAAGCGTTGGCCTCGGTCAAAGCCGCCCCATAGTACACTCCTGCGCCGGTCAGCGCCTCAATTCCAGGGGCTTCGAGGCGCCGGACTGTAACTCCGGTGGCAATCAAAAGGGCGTGACACGAAATTTCTTTGCCGCTGGAAAGGCGCACATAGCGGTAGGTATCTTCGGGGCGAATCGTGGCGGCTTCCTCGGTTGTGATGAGCTCCACCCCAAACCGGCGGGCCTGAGCCACGGCCCGCCGGGAAAGATCTGCTCCCGTCAGGCCATTCGGGAAGCCCAGGTAATTTTCGATGCGCGAGCTGGTG
>Ga0335070_10001523_pt1 | contig 26841 bp, 20 predicted proteins | sample Lox_Sample_13_FD_206722 | JGI IMG/M metagenome (GOLD analysis project Ga0335070, IMG submission 206722) | Soil microbial communities from Loxahatchee National Wildlife Refuge, Florida, United States - Lox_Sample_1.3 | ecosystem: Environmental > Terrestrial > Soil > Wetlands | place: USA...
TGTGCACCGCCTGCAGAAGGATGTCAGATCGCTCACTTTCGTAGGAGAGAAATGGTGGCCAGGGACGGAATCGAACCGCCGACGCCAGCCTTTTCAGGGTTTAGCTTATCAGTGATTCCAACTACTTAGAGGTGCCTCCCGGCGCTATAAGTCACTGATAATCACCACGGAAGAGGCCAACTGCCGGTAAAACTGCCGCCTACCTTGGGCGCATTCGCGCCCCGAGATCGTCAGATCGTCGTCAATGTGGGCTCGGGTTCGGCTCGGAGTGCGAGACTTTCGCGTAGCCTGCAGAGCGCGCAAGTTTGGAGCACTCCCGCGGCAAACCTTGTCAGGTTTCCCGCCCTGCTCGCACTGCTGCCGAGTGCGCAGGATTCGCCCTCGCGAAGGCTCCGAAAAACCGGCAGGCAGGCTGTGCGTGTTACCGTTGTACCCAGGAGCCGTCGCTTGCTCATTGCGTTCACGGCTGCCATTATGCAGACTGATCGGTATCACCCAAGCAGGCAGCGTTTCTACACAGACCGGACGAAGCCATGTTCGTGCCCGACAGGTTTAAGACGAACCCATATCGGGTCCTACGGCTCTCCGCCGACGCCACTCTGTCCCAGATTCACAAGGCCGCGGCCGGCATGAGACGCGCGGCTGCGCTCGGCATTGCTGGTACGATTGAAGCCGATGTGCCACTGTTGGGTGAGCTCCCTCGCACTGAGGCGGACATTCGGACGGCTGTAGGCCGGCTAGAGAATCCAGTGCAACGCCTCAGCGATAGGCTCTTCTGGTTCCACTTCCCACCCAAGTCACAGGACGCCGGACCGCCTGCCCGTCCCACTGAGGTCATCCCGGGCCAACCAGACGGAGTCGCTTGGGACCATGACGAGGCCCTTCATGGCCTCCTTGCTGCGCTCGAGGCCGGTTTGGACGATGCTGGTGTCGCACGCTGGAGCCGGGCGCTCCGATCATGGCATCAGGTCGTTTCCAATGATGACTACTGGACCCTAAGTTTAGGCATCGAAGAGCGAGGGGCCTTCGAGCCTCCCGCACTCCCTTCTGAAATAGACGTGCTGCGCGACGATGCGGTTGGGTTGGCTGCAGAGTCCCTTGTGGTGGCCGCTCGCGATGCCCTTGCTCGCAACGACACTTTGACCGTCCACCGGATATTGGCCGCCCTCGAAGAACTAGTCGACACTGGACCGTGGGCAGCAAACGCCCAGCTGGATATTGCCTCTCCAGCTGTTGAACACTTCCGAGCATTGTGCCACGCTGTTCGGGAAGAGTTTGGCTCAAAGATTGTTCGAGAACAGGGTGCTCTGGGGCGCAACAAGAGTCTATGTGACGCGGCGCTCAAGCGCTTTCGGGGCGAAATCGAGCCCGCACTGCATAGGGTGATTCAGCTCGTGCCGCCGGACCACGAAGCGGCCAAGCAGTCACGCGAAGAAGCCGCTCTCTGCCTAAGCGGGATCGCAGCCGACTACACATGGGCAGATGATTTCATTGCCTCCGAAAAGTTGCACGAAGAGGCGCTCACTCTGGCTCACGATACATTGGGCACGATCAGAATTGAACACGGACTTTCGCAGATCCGTGAGTCGGCCCGCAAACAGCGGGTGTTCGGTGCGCCCATTTCTTCCGCACCGTCGCTATTCACATTCAACGGCATTGGGCTAACCCTTTATGGCAACTCAGATTATGACCCGGAGACCAGGTCATACGCCACAACGCATTATTTCGTAGTACTGTTTGTCCCCATCTTCCCCATCGGGCGCTATCGCGTGATCGACATGGGTGGTCGCCGGTATCGCTTTCTAGGGAAGCTCCCGCTCCGCAAGGCAGATCGCTGGCATCTTGGTATCGCGGCAACGGCCATATTCGTCATGATCCTCTTTGGCGCAATCAGTTCAAGCCAGAACTCGCGCTCCTCCTACGCAACTCCAACGAGCAGCCATGCGCCGAGCTATCAGAGTTCTCAGTTGGCTGACCTCAAGGCTCGTATTGAGTCTGGTCGTTCACGCATGGCGGTGCTCGAAACACAACTACAACCGGTCATTGAAGAGCTCAAAAGCTTGGATGCGCGCATGGAACCCCTCGCGGCTGAGCTCAAGTCACTTGATGAGCAACACAAGGATGGGCTTCAAATTGACATCGACGACTACAATGCCAAGGTAAAGGATTACAACGCAATGCTCAGGAAGCGCCAGGCGCTACTTTCCGCCAACAGGAAAGACCTTGAAGCCTATGATGATCTTGTAAAGCAGGATTCGGTTCTCGTAGACCAGTACAACGCCCTCCTGAAGTAGTTACTCGATGAACTCCAAGACGATACCTGCGGAACTGCCGATGACTATGGACGCGGCATGTACCCTATCCCTGGAGTGCTGGCGGCTAAACCGGATCGCGGAGCTGTTGAAAGACAGCAACCAAGGGGCGGGACTTCGCCGCGCCGTCCGTCGTATTACCGAGACACTCGACGGAATGGGTATCGCAGTGGTCGATTTCACCGGGCGGACTTACGATCCCGGCATGGTTCCGGTGGTTGTCGAGGTACGAGAGGACCAGGGGCTACCGAATGGGAAATCAGTCATTGACGAAACTATTGCGCCGACAGTGACCTGGGTGGACAGGTTGTAAATCCCGGACAAATCATTGTGAAGCGCTCTCCTTTAGGCCCGCAGGAATACACTGAGGTAGTTGAATGACCAAGACGGTTGACTATGGGATAGACCTGGGAACCACAAACTCCTGCATCGCGCGGTGGGAAGACGGGTCCGTAAGGGTTTTCCAGAACAACGACCAGATGAATGTGACACCGTCCGCAGTGCACATCCTGAAAACGGGCCGGGTGATCGTTGGGCGCCGGGCGTACGCAGCACTCTCGACGGACCCTGCCAATGTGGCCGTCGAGTTCAAGCGCTGGATGGGACAGAAGGATCGCAAACACTTCTCCGCAGCTCAGCGAGAACTCTCGGCCGAGGAGTTATCCGCAGAAGTCCTGAAGTCTCTTAGAGAAGATGTGCGCAGGCAGACCGGCACGGATGTGACCAGTGCCGTGGTCACTGTTCCGGCTGCGTTTGGGGCACTTCAATGCGAAGCTACTGCCCGTGCGGCCGAACTTGCAGGGCTTGAGGAAGCCCCGCTGCTTCAGGAGCCCATAGCCGCTGCCATCGGTTACGGCGCCCGTCCGGGGACCGCTAACCAGCGCTGGTTGGTCTTTGATTTGGGCGGTGGAACACTCGATATTGCCGTGGTTTCGACCCGAGAGGGCCGACTGAGCGTTCTCGAACACCGCGGCAACAACCTGCTCGGAGGCAAGGACATCGACCGCTCGATCGTTGAGCACGTCCTTCTTCCCGCCCTTGAAGCGACTTATGATCTGCGGGCTTCAGGACCGGGTGCTGCGCGCAACGCTCTGCTTGCCCGGCTGCGGATCAAGGCTGAAGAAGCCAAGATCGACCTGTCAACAGATAACCAGGTGGTTGTTTCACTGTTTGATCTGGGCAAAGACGACTCCGGAGAGCCTATCGAGATGGAGGTACCCCTCGCGCGTGCACAGCTCGAAGCGCTCATGGAACCACTGCTAGAGAAGTGCTGCATCCTCGCTCAGGACGCGTTAGCAGGCGCGCGCTTGGCCGGAGGGGACTTGGACTGCATTCTCCTTGTCGGTGGTCCAACCCAATCCCCCCTCTTGCGTGCGATGTTGAGCGCCCGATTGGGAGCGCCTGTCGATTTCTCGGCAGACCCCATGACAGTCGTTGGGCGCGGCGCGGCGGTTTATGCGTCTACCCTCGAGAGGACAAAGAGCTCCACAGCCTACGCGACCGGGGATCGCGTGCACCTAAAGCTAGCCTACGACCCGGTCAGCGCCGAGCCGCATTGTGCGGTGGCAGGGCGTGTGGTGGACGCTACCCTAGATGTCGAAATCAAACTCGAAGCAAAGGGCGGGCTCTGGACCAGCGGATGGATGAAACCGAAAGACGGGTTCTTTGAGACGCCCGTATCTCTGAAGGAGGGCGACATCACGACCTTCTGGGTCTACGCCCGCGACGCACAGGGGCGTTTACTCGAGACAGACACGCCCGAGTTCAGGGTGAGGCATGGACTCGTTCCATCGGCACCACCTCTCCCCCACACGCTTTCCGTAGAGGTCCTCAAGCCCGGAGGGAATCCCGCACTAGATCTTGTGTTCTCCAAGGGGACCCCTCTGCCGGCGGAGAAGACAGTCAAGTACCGCGCGACTCGTGCTCTGGTTCCGGACAATCCAGGTTCCGACCTGGCGATCAAGCTCTGGGAAGGCGAATTCCTTGACGACCCAGACGCGAACGAATGGGTGGGCAACGTCTTGCTACCCCATGATGGCATCCGGCGATCCGTGCCGGAAGGAGCGGAGATCGAGGTAACAATTCACGTCAATCCGTCGAGGCTGATCACGGTCGACGCTTTCGTACCACACCTGAACCAGCACTTTAGCGGGCGCTTGTACGTGCCTCAACGCGAGGAACAGGATTTCTCGAACCTCTCGCTCACAGTGGCATCGGAGACTCAGACATACCGCCAGCGACTCGAAGAGCTCGAGCGCACGTTGTCTGACGTCGACGACGAGCCCACTCAAACTGAACTTGAAAACCTGCGACGAGATCTTGACGAGCTTGATGCCAAGGCTCCCTCTCCCAGCAGTGTGCCCGGGAAAGCTGACCCCGACGACGCCAGACGCATAGTCGAGGAGTCCAAGACCGTACGCGGTCGACTCGGCCGCCTTGAGCGCCGTGCTACTGGACGTCGCAGTCCGCTCGACAACGCACAGTTCATAGAGCTGGTCGAGATCGCCGCAGAGGTTGTGGGGCAGTTCGGGACGTCACTCGAGAAGCAACAACTGGCAATGCTCCGCCGGGAGCTGGAGCGGGCGACCTCGAAGGGCGATGACAAGGCGATCCAGCGAGTCTGCGGGGAAATCGAAGGGTTACGCTGGCGCGTACTCTTCAAACACGATTGGTTCTGGAGGGAGATCTTCGATTCCTTGCGTCAGCCCGACACTCCTTTCGTCGACTTAGCCGAAGCACGAAGCCTCATCGCTAGGGGACAAACGGCGGTCTCCAACGGAGACGGCGAAGGTCTGAGGGAAATCGTACGCGCCCTTTGGAAGCTTCAGCCAAAAGGCAATGCCGAAGCGACTCGTGAGCGAGCCGTACGTTCCGGCCTCCGGAAGTTCTGAATAACATGATCAAGAAGAGACCGACCCTCCCAACTGGCTACTCCTTGGCAGGCCTCCCGGCTGTGGCGAAGGTGCTGCACTCAGATGAGCGCTGTGAACTCTACAGCCTGGGTCCGTCTGGCGCTAGTCAGACGACACTGCTGCTCGTACATCGCCCCGCCGGCTCTTCGCCGGAGACGCATCGTTTGGCCGATTGGTGGACAACTCAGCCTTCGCAGGTTCTCACCATCCTCCACTTGCTGGGTGCTGGGGAGTCTCCTGCCAAATCAAGTGGCGCTGTGCTGGCGCTGCGGGGTCGCCGTCTCGAGGACGAAAGCTTTACGGAGGCGAAGCAGGACAGTCTCAAGCGACTCTTCCACGCGATGCTCGATATGGTCGACAGAGGCCTGTCCGTGCGGATGTACCCGGACTTTAGCCCTTCTCTAGTGTGGCTAGCGGCCGACGAGCGGGTCATGTGCACTCTGCTACCCTTGGATGGCCCAGCCCCGCCCGAGGGGGATCAGGTCCGTCTCGTCGCGAAAGCCTTCTATCAATTCGCTACTGGCATTGAACCTGGGCAGTTGGCTGCAGGCGTGCCCCAATTTCTCCGATGGTCGAAGTTCGGTGGCGAGGAACTCTCCCGGATCATAAATAGATGCCTTGCGCCAGCCAGTCCCAAAGAGGGCATAACGACGTTGGCTGGTCTCAACAACGCGCTGGGCCGTGAAAGGCCGCAGGGGCCGCCTTCCCAGGATAGCTCCTCCGAGGTGCGCTCGACGCCACCGCCCTCCGCAATCGGAAGAGGTCTCGACAAGGTCGCTGGGATGCACGCTCTCAAGGAGCTTTTGCGCCGTGAGGTCGTCGCCCCTATCCGGAATCCGGAGCCTTATCGGCGGTACGGTCTTTCCATCCCGAACGGTATCCTGCTCTACGGTCCGCCCGGCTGCGGAAAGACCTACATCGCGCGGCAGCTCGCCGAGGAGCTGGGGCACTACTTCGTCGAAATCATCCCCTCAGAGCTAGCCAGCCCCTACATCCACCAGAGTGTGATCCGGATTCGTGAGCTATTCGACGCCGCTGCGGAACAAGCGCCCGCTGTCATGTTCATCGACGAGTTCGAAGCACTCGTTCCAACGCGAGGCGAACTTGGAGGTCACCAGCACTATAAGGCGGAGGAGGTTAACGAGTTCCTGGCTCACCTGAACAGTTGTTCGGAGAAGAGAATCTTCGTGATTGCAGCGACAAATCAACCGGGAAAAATCGACCCTGCGGTGCGGCGGACGGGGCGACTAGACAAACTGATCTACGTCGGACCCCCAGACGTAGAAGCTCGCCGGGAAATGCTCGCGCTCCATCTTGAGGGCAGGCCCGTCGCAGCTGACTTCGACCTCGGAGCATTAGCCGAGGCGCTCGAGGGTTACTCCGCGAGCGACATACACTTCCTGGTAGACGAGGCAGCCAGGGACGCGCTAAGAACAGTCCAGGACATCACCAACGAGTCATTTCGCTCCGCGATGGTCCGAGTTCAGCCATCGGTGACATCCGAGATCGAGGCTCAATATCGGTCTATCGAGCAGAGAGGCCTCTGATTTACACAACGACCGGTAACGCGCTCCCGAATCGCTTCTGAATGACGCTCTTGCCGCTCTTCGTTGAGCCGACTGAACCAGAACCGCCGCCCCTTCCGCGCGCTTTTAACCCAAGTTGACCTGCGGTCCGCTCTCTCGCAGAAGCCCGCGGTCTACAAGTTCATCCACTACGTCCCGGATGATGTCTGCCGCGTCCGGGCTTGTCCGTTCAAAGCCGAATAGTTTTGCAACAACGCGCGGAAGCTCTTCCCGCATCGTGCCAAATTGGTCTTCCACAACGTACAAGACGGCGAGCTCAAGTTCCTGTCGATGGATCAACTCCAGAGGCCGCTTGACGCCGTCCCCCGGGGTGCGGAAGATCTGCAGTGCTTTACCTCTCCTCCATAAGAAACTCTTGTGCCGCCGGCGTTCGACGTCGTACTTCCGAATAGCCCGGTGCACCGCCTCCCCAATATTAGACTGAACGTTCGAGCCTGCGCGCTCGACCGCAAGAACTTCTTTCAGCCGGTCAGCTACGAGGTCCTCGTGGATCGGCCCTTCTACTTCGACGATTGAGGCGACTTCTCGCGCAAGATCATCAATGTTTCGGGAGATAAGAAGCAGATCGCGATTGCGTCGGTTGGGGCTCCTCGAGTACTTGCGGTACGGTTCGCCGGGGTGGTATTGCCGCTCTGCATGAACATCGGTTGCAGGAGCATCGGGATTCACGGGCTCCCTTGACGTTGGCTGAAAGCTCGGTTCAGGGTCGGCCGTCGGCGGTGCTTCGACCAGCTCCTCAGGTGGGACTGTCTCGGCCTGAGCCAAGCTTCGAAGTATCTTTTCGATTGCGAGGTCCTGGTCGTAGAACCACTCGGTTGACCACACTCGATGAATGCGCCACCCCATGTCGCGCAAAACCTGCTGACGCAGAAGGTCGCGATCACGAGCAGTCCGCGAGGCGTGATAAGTCACTCCATCGCATTCAATTCCAAGGACGTACCGGGCGGGATCTGTACGATCCCGTATCGCAAGGTCGATTCGAAACTTACTCGCCCCAACTTGCTGATCCACACTGAGACCGCGCTCGCGTAGGGCCGCGCAGACCGCATCCTCGAAATCGTTGGTTTCTGCATCGGTCGGAGCAGCTGGCGGCTGGGGCAGTCGGCAGTTCTGCTCAGCATAGATAATGAAGTTCCTGAGTGCAACGGCTCCACGGTTGTTAGGATTTATGCCGTGGAGTTCGTGCGAGCGCAGGCTCGTCACAAGTATCGTCTGCCACTTCGCACGAGTCACAAGGACGTTAAGGCGACGCCAGCCTCCCTCCATGTTGATCGGCCCGAAGTTCAGCGTTAAGTGACCAGTACTATCCTTCCCATAACCTACGCTTATGATCATCACGTCCCGCTCATCACCTTGGACGTTCTCCAACGCCTTCACGAAGAAGGGCTCGGGCTTTGTCGCGTCGACCAACGGGGCCAATTCCGGCCTTGTTTGGAGTTCTTCGTTCAGCGCATCTTCAATGGCTTCGCGCTGCTGGGCGTTCATTGCTACAACTCCGAGCGAGCGCCCGGCATGGCGGGTGAAGTGTTCAATGATAAGTTTCGCTACCTGACGCGCCTCCTGTCGGTTCGTCCTGCTCCGGCCGCGGTCCCAAACGCCATCTGGTACGTAGGCAAGTTGGAGGCCACGGCTATCTGCACCGGTGGCAACTGAGGGAAAAGTTATCAGGCGATTCTCATAAAAGTAGTGATTGGAGAACTTGATGAGCCGTTCGTCGCGGCTGCGGTAGTGCCACTTGAGAAACGACTCCTGGAAAAGCGGCACTATGGCGACGCACTCATCGAGCAGCGACTCCAGGGGCTCCAGGGCGAGCGCCTCGGAATCCTCCGTATCCTCGTCTTCAATTCCGAATGCCGCCTGGAAAAAGGAGGTGGGCGGAAGCTGGTTTCGATCACCTGCGACTATCACCTGAGAAGCGCGCAGGATCGAAGGTATGCTCTCTGCGGTGGGGAGCTGCGATGCCTCGTCAAAGACAACCAGGTCGAATTTCAGCACCCCGGGCTTCAAGTACGTTGAGACCGATATCGGACTCATCAACATGCAGGGCTTGAGCGCCTGTAGGGCATGGGGTATTTCGGCGAAAAGTTTCCTGAGCGGTTTGATCCTCTTTCGCTTCTGGAGTTCGCGTCGCAAGATGCTGACTTCGGTATTGGCACCGAAGTTGCTTTGAGCGGTGCGAACCCGTCGCGCTTGCGCAGAGGCAACAGCCCTGACCTGCGCCGCCGAGAGTTGACGGATACGCTCATCCAATGTGCGAAACTTTTTTACGAGCTCCTCCCGGTGAAGGCTGCTGAAGCTCGATAAATGTGCTGAGGATTGCATCGCCGCGCTTGCCCACAGGACGTAGAAACGCCGCTCGAAGGTTGCTCGCGCCTCGCTGGCGCTCATCTTGTCAAGAGCGGAGATAAAGTCAGTGAGGCCGAGGCTCCTGCACTTATCGAGGATGCGGAAGAGGAGAATCCATTCTCGACTGCGAGGAAGCGCACCGAGAATTTCGTTGCAGCGCTCCACAGCAGCGTGCAAGGGCACTTGCTCGATCGAGAGGGTGCCGATAAAACCTGCGGGCCAGAATCCGGCAATACGGGAGATGGCGCCGAGCGCTTCCTTCTGGCGAGAAGTGTACTCGGCGACTTCGGCTGCCGATTTCTTAGTCTCTGCGGTAAGCTCGATGCTCATCGCAGCGGGAACGCGGCCTATCGAGTCGAGTCCTTCGCGCAGGAGAGCGGCAGCGCGGAAGCGATCGGCCGCCGCTCTCAATTCCGGTACGGTTCTTGCTTCGCCGACTTCGAGCAGCAACTCCCCTTCCTTCTCCGCAAGCCATTCGTGTATCTCGGATATCCGGGATACAAGCCTGGAATAGCGAAGGAGAGACTCGTAGTCGAGCTTGGTTCGCGGCTTGGTTATTTGACGGACGCGGCTTCTCCAGCGCCAGTATCCTGGCGCGAGCCGACGGTACCAGCGCGCGTAACCGCCGGTCGGACGCAGAACGCCGTGGGCTTCTTCGACTGCCACAGTGAAGCTGGCCCCGTACTCCGATTGAGCATGCTCCAACTCGATGCTCAAAGCGGCGGCCGTGTCAAAAACAGTCGCTCGACTTTTCAGAGTCGCTGGAGGCGCCGAAGCCCACGCCGTGGGCAGGCCGTTGACGCGCGAGACAGCAGCAAGGGCTGGGGCGAGGCTGGCAAGTTCGGCGAGGGCAAGCTCTGTGTAACGGGGTATGAGGTCAGCGAGGTGCTGCAATTCGGCCAGGAGTTCACCGAAGGAAGCGACGATCCGCCGCAAATCATCCTCGACAACCTCTTGCTCCGACAAATCCCCTTTGGTAGGCACAAAGCCACGCCACGGGTGAGTCTCACGGTTGTCAACGACTGCGGCGTGGGCGCCCAGTTCCCCGAGACAGTCAAGCGCCGCGGTGAGCTCGTGGGGTTTCACCGCCAGCACGTCCTCCCAAGGCAGAGCCGCCCTAACGTCAGCACTCTTGTCGAGCTTCGCAACGCGGCCGATCACCTGATAGACGCTTCTCGCCAAAGGTTCTCGGCAAGTGTGGAGTTCTCGAACGTAGCTGTTTAGCTCGCGTCGCACGTGCAAGAGCGTTTCGAGCTCTTCAACAAGGCCCGTGGCCTGGCCGTCATCCTCGGATTCAACGGTGCGCCGCAATTCCTCGGCGATCTTCGCCTTGCCGGCTTTTGTGCTGTGGGCTTCCAAGCAAAAGCGCCCGAGACCCTTTTCGGCCAAGCGCTGATACACGACATTCAGCGCGGCCATCTTTGCGCTCACGAAAAGCACGGTCTTGTTACGACCTAGCGCATCGGCGATCAGGTTGCTGATGGTCTGGCTCTTGCCCGTTCCAGGTGGCCCGTGGATGACTACGCTGCGTCCTGATGCGCCATGCGTCATTGCCTCGAGTTGACTCGAATCCGCGGGCAGCACCGGAAGCGGCACAACTGCCGGCGTTTCGACGGAATCGAGGTCTTCACCGAGCGCCTCTGAGTGTTCCGGGACCGGACTGGCGTGCGCAAGCACCGCGACGATGGGATGTGCGGCGGCTTCATCCGCAAGCACCTTAAGATCGTTGTAGATGACAAGGGACTCGAAACTGAACGTACTCAGCCATACTTCATCGCTGACGTTCCAACGGTGTTCCCGGACGTCATCTGCAACACTGTTGAGAAGCCGTACCACTGAGCCCTCATCCGGCTCGTCCGGAATGTCAGGCAGGGAGACTTTGTGGCGCTCGCGCAGATACAACCCCAGGGCTGGATTCAGTTGCATCTCCTCGTCCGCAAGCGAAAGCCGGAGGGGAGCATTCGGTCCCTTACTGACCAACTGGCAGGGAACCATCCAGAGCGGACTTACCGATTCACCGAGGGCGTCCTCCCGCCACCACAAGGCGCCGAAGGTCATATATAGTGTGGTAACACCACGCTCTTCGACGGTAGTGCGCGCATTGTCGTAAATGCGGCGCAGCCGTCTCATGAGGTCAATGGGCGCGGCGTCGAATTCAATGTCGCCAGGGTGAACTTGTAACGCCGGAGACTCGTCTCCCACCGAAAGGCCCGGCTGCTGTGGTGGGGGGACCTCTTTTGTGACAAGCGGCATTCTGAGCTCTGCCTCGTCCAGCACAAGCGCTTTGAAGAGCTCGGAGGCGGCGGGACGGGTGACCTTGAGCTTGCTCACACGAGAGCGGTTGATGCCAAGCAGAGGGTTAGATTTGGTTAGGTCGAGCAACCGCTCCTGCCATTTCCGCAGCTGTGCATTTACCCGTTCCTTATCGACGGGTGGCCCGGGGTGGGCTGGGGATGGTACGGCCATACGTTCGTTAAAGCAAGCCTTCTGTCGAGGGACGATGTGAATTATCCCTCAGTCATGCCCACGCCTGCCATGTCTAAACGGTATCCCTCGACGACTGCATGTGCTTTTCGAAGGGGACTCGTGCCCGGGGCCAGGATAGTAACGGGTGCCGCTGGGAGAGAGGACCTGACCAGGTGTATTTTTGCATCTCGCGCATGATGCACTGGTCGTTGCAGTCGGTCCCGTGGCCGCTCATGCGCCTCGATATTAGAGCTCTCCGTCCGCTCACAGGAATCGCATGAACATCCAGCAATGACACGTTAGAATGTACGCCTGCCCATTGTTAGGCCCGTCTCCTTGAGAGGAGCAGCAAAATGTACTGCCCTGCCTGCGGGTCTGAGATCACCACCGATGCGAAGTTGTGCGCAACGTGCGGCATATCCATCCGGTCCGCCCCCAAGCCCAAAAGCAGAACCAGCCCAGCGGGGAAGGTGCGGCTTGCCCTCATTGCCATTGGCAGACTCGCTCAGCGGCTGTGCCGAGGAAAAACATTGCGCAGGGTGGTCTGTCTATGACATTAGGGTGGGCGCTGCTCATAATCGCGATCGTATATTTCGCAATCGTATCGCCCGGATTCCGGAAGATTGGGTTGCTAATACTCGCGGGTTTAGTTGTTTTGTTCATTGTGGTTGTTATCTATATTTCCCGCCCAAAGCCTTCCGCTGAGCCTACCCATTCCACGGCTGTAATGCCGGCATCACAGCCCCCGCCAGTCGTTCGGCGGGAGGCGACAGGCGCCGATCTTGAGGTCACGGATCTCAAGGTCGGACCTGCCTATTCGGAAGTTGCAGGATACCGATTCCGTGCGACTGGATATGAGCTGTCGGCACGGATTAAGAACAAGTCGCAGTTCGCGATACCAAATATCACCGGCGAACTGGTTGCGTTGGATTGTCGGACACCGAATAGCTGTGAGGTAACCGGCAGAGAGCATTTCTCTACATACAGCTTGGCAATTCCGCCAGGAGAGACTCGGCAACTGAGGGTACCGGTGTCCCTGAGATCCGTGGCGCCCGCCAAGAACCAACGCAAATGGAAGCTGGAGCTGGAGTGAACCGAGGGGCTGCTGGGGTTCTGATGAGTTCTGAAATCGCCGCACGCCGCAAGCCCGAGGAAGAAGAGCTTGCCAAAAAGCAGGCGGAGTTGGCCCAGCTAGAAGAGGAACTGGCCGACCGCGAACTGGGGCTCGCGAGCTTTCGCTCAGAACTTGTGGCCTTTGAGGGATGGTATCTCCGTACCGTGGGCGTGCTATACGCGGAGCTGGATGACATCAACGCACAGATAGCCGAGCGGGTTGCGCAACAGGTTCGCACCCAGCAAGCGACGCGACACGCTGCGGAGGCGCGGCAATGTGCGCAGGAGTCCTATTCAGCGGCTCATGGCGAGACGGCAGGAGCGCCGGAGTTTACTCCCACTCCGGAGCTGAAGAGCCTGTACCGGGAGGTAGCCAAGAAAATTCATCCGGATTTGACCTCCGATCCCGCAGACCGGAAGATTCGCGAAAAGATGATGGCAGATGCAAACCGCGCTTATGAGCGGGGCGATGCTGACGCACTGAGGAGAATCCTCGACGAATACGAGGGTAATCCCGATACGGTTCAAGGAACCGGGGTCGCTGCGGATCTAGTACGCGTGATTCGCAAGATCACCCAGGCACAGAACCGACTTGCGCAGATCGAGGGAGCCATTGCGGACCTACGAGCCTCAGCTATCGCGGAATTGATGGCGAAGGCAGAGGAATACAGGAAGCAGGGACGCGACCTGCTAGCAGAACTGGCTGAGGGTTTGCGAAAACAGATCGCCGCATCGCGCCAGCGGCTTGCCTCGCTGTAGGAGGGAGCATCGTGCCGGAGGACGATCGAGAGAAGCATCTGACCCGAGCTCCAAACAGGCAGCTTGCGGCGACGGCCATCGATTCGATGGTCAAGCGGAGTCTTGCACAGTTGCCATCGCTAGACGCGGGAAGGCGGGTCGAGCTGCTAGGCGTCGACTGGGATCATCCCGTGATCGCCGGAATGTTCGTAGGATATTGGCTGGAAGATGCCTCCTCGAAACATGGTGCAGGGGCGCAGTGGATCATTCTTCTTTGTGAGCTCACGAACGTCAGTGACAGGTCTCACAATTTGGGCGGTGAGCTTGCCGCGTTTTGTCGGTCGGAAACAGGCGTGGTGACCACCCTCCCTGAGGCTTGGTTGGCAGAAGATAGACCCGATGTCGGTCCCTTAGCAGGTGCCTTCGGCGTAGGACCGAAAGAAACCGTTCGGGCCCAGGTCGAGTTTCTTTGGAATTTCAGCGGGAACACGCCGCAAGAGCAGACGGTAAGTGCGATTTTCGGCGATTCATGGGAGTTGCTGTTATACGACCAGACTTTTAAGACGGTGGTCTGGATCCCAGAAGACGTACCAGGTGACGAGTCCCCTGTGACCAAGGGATGGCGTGAAATTCGGTTGAAGCACCCGCTCGTCCGAGAGTGAAGCCTTTTGCCCATGGCTGCCGGGCTACCCGGGAGCGCGCCAAACAGCGCTGACTGGCGGGGCAGGCCCAAAAAATGCCGTTCCTCTGCATTCTTTGCTTTTTTTGCTTTTCTGGAATGGTCCGGCACAGCACAGTGACCGGTTTGCCGAGAACCTCTCGATGCGGAATGGCTCGATATCGTCAAAGGATTGCTGAGCGTGCCATAGTAAACCGTGGGTTTCATCCGCAATGACCAACTGCACCAGAGGTAATCAAAGTCGAGAAACGCCGCCGCGACCACGTATTAGAGGAGTTGTCGAATTTTGAATTTGACTCAATTGTTTGACGCGACCGCAGCAAGTGTAGTCGCCTTCGTGCAAACCATCAGGTTTGCCCCTGCCGGACAGCGACCGATATTTCCACATATATTCGGGACTGGCTTCTTCGTAAGAGAAGAAGGAATTGTGGCGACCAATCGCCACGTGGTTCAGGTCTTCGACAGGCTCCCCAAACATCCCAAGACGGGCGTGCCTCTTGGGGCTGCGATTTTATTTCTGCCCGGAACCGCGCAGCGAAGCTGGCAAATGCTGCGTTTAGACATCAAAGGCTGGGTAGCACTCGACAGTTTCACATCTGCTGCCGAATGGTATGGAGAATCTGTTCCAGACATCGGCCTAGTTCAGATGTGCGCGCGCGATGTCCCTCCTTTGAAACTTGCTGATGAGGATTCATATCTGAAGATCGGAATGGATATTGCCACAGTTGGCTATCCCCTCGGAGACATCCCCCTTACAGCTACGGGCAAACTGAATCAGGTAACACCGTTTATTCGCCACGGCATCGTTAGCAGTGTCTTTCCATTCCCGGCAAAGCTTCCGCACGGGTTCACCGTTGACATCATGCAGCAGGGTGGATCGAGCGGCTCCCCGATCTTTGCCTCAGATGGCAGAGTCGTTGGAATGATGGCAAGTTCGGTGATTGACTGGACTGACGCTAAACATGAACAGCTTGGTGTAATGCTTCGCATTCCTCAGAACACAAATATCAGCATCGCCGTCCCGTCTCACATCGTTAAACTTGCGGTGGATGAGTTCCTCAAGCAGCACGCGCCAGACATGAATGGAGTCGAGCCATTAGAAACGCTCCAAAAGGAGTCTCCTGAACCTGTCACTTCAACCGGACTTCAATGGGATGTATTACTCAGTGACAGTGACACTCCAAGCTAATACCACCGGGGTTCGGGACTCGAATTGACCACGCTCAACCTCCAAGGTACAAGCGCACGAATCGTACCTCCTCCGTTTCTCCGGCGATGTGGCCAGCACGAATACACCTCACTTGAGACTGGTGCCGAACGGAGCGGGACCATCACAACGCCGCCAAGAGCAAAAGAGTCAGATTATAGCTCGCGTGCATGAGAGCCGCTGCCATGGTGGAACGCGAAGCCACGCGGAGCCAACCATAAGCCACACCGGTGGCTGTAAACGAAACCCAATGCGCCAAGTTGGCCGGCCCGTGAAAAAGTGCGAACAAAAAAGCAGTGATGATCACCGCAGCAACCTGGCCGGTGGTTTGGGCCAGGAGCGGCAGTAGACAACCGCGAAAAAAAGACTCCTCGAGAGTTGGGCCGAGAACGAGACCCAGAACCAGCAGTTCAAGAACGGGAATCGGCGGCGTGTTCTGATTGCGAAGGCGAAGATAGAGTGCCACTCCAGATGCAAATGCGATTCCCAACACGAGGGCGGCTACAATATAGACCGTGCGAGGCAATACCCAACCCAATGGCCTCAGCACTGGCCGGTGATGGCGTAGTTTGAGGACCAAGTACAAGGCGAGGCCCAAGAACGTGATCAAAACAAACTGCAAGCCGGCGCTTGGATTGACGAGCTCGAATCGCAGCAGGAGATGAAAGTGCACCAGCAGGCGCAAGGCCGGGGTAAGCAGGACCAGAAACACAAAAAAGATGCCGATGTCCTCATAGCCCCAGTAAGGTTCAAACACGCGATCCTTCCCGACCGCTGATTTCGCTCGCAACGGCACCGGCGGGTTGCGATAAGCGCTGCCTACAATGCATGGAGATATTGAAACTCCGGAACCACTTGGAATGGAGTCATGGGAAGCGTGAGCGCTTCTCCTACCTGGTCGATGAGTGCAGGAGAAGAGTTGCCAAGGAACCTCGAGCCTTCGCGGATGTGAACGATGCGGTCTGGCTCGAATCCCATCAGCCGCGCGCAGGTCGCGTCGGCAGCTACCGGGTCGTCCGCAAGCACGATCTTTCCCAGCGGACGAGGGGTGCCGTTAAGGGGACCGTTCCCTTCCATTGCCACAATACCGTCGGCGATGACGAAGCGAACCGGTACAGTGGCGCAAAGATCGAGGATGCTCTCCTGAATGCCCTTCCAGTGCAGAATATTCTTTGGCCATCCGTATCTTGCGCCCGGCACAACGCCGAACATGTTTTTCATGCTGAGCGTGACGCCAGACCAGTGATGGGCCTTTATTTTGGGCATTGAAACCAGGAAATCCGCTTCCAGGACAGTGCGTGGAAGCCAGAGGTCCTTCATGCCCATGTAGCTCGCCCGCAGGGGTGTGCGAATCAGTTCGTCGCGATTCAGGTCAACAAATCGGATCTTCTCATCGCGGAGCGACTGTTGGTAACCGCTTTGCGAAAGCACCAATAAGGTGTCGCGTTGATGCCCAGGTCCCTCAGCCACCACCACGGATTCGGCGCCCAGTCGGCGGAAACATTCGGCCGCGGCAAGGACGAGCAACGGGTGGGTGTTGATGGCATTGTTAGGAAGGTAATCAACCAAATTGGGCTTGAGGACGACCGTCTTGCCTTGGACGTCGATCGGAAAGAGAGCCAGCCCTCCCGCGAGAAGCTGGTCAATCTCTTGGGAGTACTGCTCTACGTTCAGGATCGCGACTCGTGATCGCTTCGGCCGCTGAACCGAGTGGTATTTGGGCAAGAGAAATGGCGCAGAAACAGAAGCGCCGGCAGCCAGAGCGGCGCTCCCGATAAGAAAATCCCGACGCGTCAGGTTCATCTTGTGACCCCAAAAGCCGACAAAGCGCGGTGGCAGTCAAGAGCGAGGCAGACGACCGCCAGAGTGCTGGTGTCCTCGATGCTGGAGAGATCAGGAAGAGCCACCAGCGAAGAAGCAAGCGAGATCACCGGACGACGATGAGCGGCAAGCGCGAGGATCGCCCAGGCGAGGCTCCAAGGAGCTGCCAGGAATGGAGCTGTGTGTTCCAACCACTGCAGGCTGCTTTGTACAACCGGATCCTGTGTTTGATCAGTCAAGGCTAGAAGCGCAATGGCGGTATCGTCGGGGTGAGGTGCAAGTGGAGAGCCATAGACAACACCGTTACCGGCATTCCATCCGCCACCTGGGCATACCCTGTCCATCAGCATGTCGACTCCACGTTCCACGCGGAAAGGGATGCGCTCGAAGCCACCGCAAGAGCAAGGGAGTTGATTTAGAGCAAGGATCGCGAATGCGGTGGGAACAACCCAGCTGACCGTCTCCGGAAACCATGGCCAGCCGAACTTGTCCGGGTCGAACCGAACGTGGCGATCAGCGGTGCGAAACTTCCACTTCCACAACCAATTCGATTCCCTGCCCGAGCAACTCATCAGCCAATGGAAGCCCTTCAACCTACCGGGTATTGCCGGCACGACGTCACGCAGAGCAATCACAGCCAAAGAAGTGATCCAGGAACCATCTTGGTCGTCTCCAGGAAAGACTGGCCAACTGCCATTAGGGTTTTGCACGTGCAGGAGAAAATCCTGAGGACGTTTGAGGACACTGAGAGGCTGAGTTCCGAGCGCGAGCACCGAAAGGCACGTCGGCTCAAGCGCTGGCTGTGACGAAGGACGAAGAGCAGCCCAGCCTCCCTGTGGAAGCTGCCTGCCGGCCAGCTCTGCTACCAACTCGCCAAGAACAGTGTGCTCGGTCATCGTCATTACAGTGGTGCACTTCTATTTCGAAACCTTATGTTTGTCAAAAGGGCACAGCGGCGACAGGGGCGGCGCAGGTGAAGGTCCAAGAAATGGGCGCCAGTCAATGTGTAATCGGTGAGAAAAAGTTGGCGCGGCTCATGCATCGAAGCACCGCCACCTGACAAAACAACAGCCGACGCCATTGCGAAATAATGCTGAGCCCGGAGAACTTGAAGGTGGCCCGCCGTTGCCAGTCACAGTGCTATTGGTGAGAAAAAGTTGGAGTGGCTTGTGCGAGGGAGCATCTCCGCTCGCAAAACGACCGGCGCCTGGGGGGGCATGAGGCCGCGATCATCGGCGAGCACAAGCAGTCCTCGTTGCCAGTCAAAGTGCAATTAGTGAAAAAAGTGGGGGTGGTTCGAGCGAGGAAGGACTACCGCCCAGCAGGTGATCGAGCATCAGGAACCGCGAACGTTTACGGGGAAATAGAAGGTGGGCTCGTTGCCAGTCAAAGCGCAATCGGTAAGAAAATTTGGCGAAGCTGTTTTGAAAAAACAGGTACCGCGACGGATAGATCCTGGGACGGTTGGGCTGCATTATCCGGGCGAAAGAGCGAAGGCCTACCACCAGTCAAAGTGTGATCGGTGGAAAAAAGTTGGCGCGGCGCGTGCGAAATACAGTGCACCGCCAAACAACGGAGCGGTCAAATGCCCTCCGACCAGTCACACTGTGATCGGTGAAAAAAGGTTTATGCTGCCTTCCCCGGCTGGCCCAAGGCGGCGATCCGGACAGGGCGACACGGATCCTACTAAGTAGAGAGGTCCACCCGATTGAATGAGATCCGAGCATGTTAGTAGAAACAAATTGCCTCTCATTCTCGGGACGATTCTCGCCGCCATAAGACAGAACCGGTGCGTCACCGCAAAAAGCAAGCTCTCGACGAATGCAAAAGAAACACTTCCGGTGTAGTGTTCGCGCCCGGAAGGTAGCCCGCCGTGTTCTCGTCCGCAGATGAACTCGCGAAAAAGCTTCGTGCCGCACGCTACATCATCGACCCAGTGACGCTCGATGTGGTGTACCTGGCGGCGCGGATGCAGAAACCGCTGCTGGTAGAAGGACCGCCGGGATGCGGCAAGACCGAGTTGGCGTATGCCGTAGCGACAGCAGCAAATACGGTAGTCGAGCGCCTCCAGTGCTACGTGGGAATCACCGAAGAGAAGGTGATCGGAAAATTCGACGAGTCACTGCAGAAGCTTTTCCTTGAAACGCAAGCCGCTAATCTCGACAAAGACTGGAACCAAATCCGCAACCGCGTGCACACGCTGGATTTTTTTGCGGAAGGACCGCTGCTGCGCGCACTGCGTTACGCGGCTCGACCCTGCGTTCTCCTCGTAGACGAACTCGACAAGGTGGACCACAACATCGAAGCCTTGCTGCTGGAGATCCTGAGCGCGTGGCAGATTACCGTCCCAAAGCTCGGGACGATTCGCGCGACCACCGTGCCGTTTGTCGTCCTCAGTTCGAACGAAGAACGGCGTTTAGGAGATCCTCTACGGCGGCGATGCTTTTACCTGCGCTTTGAATACCCGACCGTTGAACGGGAAAGAGAAATCCTGGCCATCCGAAGCCGCAGTGAAAGCCAGCGTCTGCGAGGACAACTCGCCGGTCTGGCACACGCTCTGCGCGGCTGGAATATGGAAAAGCCGCCTTCGATAGCGGAAATCCTGGACCTGGCGCAGGCGCTCGAAATCCTTGAAGTAGAAGAAATTTTCCACGAGCAACGAGACCTCCTGCTGCCGCTGTTGGCAAAAACAGAAGCAGACAGAAAGCGTTTGCTACTGCGTGCTGGATTTGAAGGCCTGGTTGCCGACTCGAAACGCTACCGCGATGAGCTAATGGCCACGCAGGAGGAGTGCAGGTCGTTACCGGCGGAGGCGACAGCGTGAAGCTGGCGGCCACATGGCTACTGCTGGCGCTGATTGGAACGGCGAGAGCGCAAGTCGGCGACGTGCGCCAATTGCGAGAAGTATCGGGCCTCTGGGCGGAGTATTACGCCAGCCTCTATCGAGTGCCGGTCGAGCTGGTGGAGGCCATCATCGACGAGGAATCGGGATGGAATCCCTATGCGGTCTCCCCCAAAGGAGCAGCCGGGCTGATGCAACTAATGCCGGCAACGGCTGTACGGTTTCGTGTTCGCGACCGCTTTAGTGTGGACGAGAACATCCGGGGCGGAGTGGAATACCTCGCCTGGCTCAACCAGAAGTTCAACGGAGACCTGCGGTTGATAACCGCGGCTTATTACGTGGGTGAGTACTGGATCTCTTTGCGGGGACTGGCGTACTCCTCGCCGGACGTTCAGAGATACGTCAAACGGGTGGCACAGAGGTACCACGCAAGGCGGGCGCTCACAGCACGGATCGCAGTGGCGCAACAGACCAAGTGAGGTGATGCATGAGAAAGGCCTTATTTTTCTGCTGGTTGTCGTTGGCTGCGGTGGCAGCCGGCGCCCAGCAAACAGAGATCGATCCGCAGGTTCGAACGAAAGCTACCGCCGACAGCAAGATCACCGCCATAGAAATTGCGGCACATTTTGTGACCGCGATCAGGGTGCCAGAGCCGGTAAACTCGGTCGTCGTCGGGGATCCCGCATTGTTTCAGGTGGAGCATTCGGAACATGAGCCGGAGTTGGTGTTCGTCAAGGCCCTGACCACTGCCGACGCCGAGAGCAACTTGCTTATTTCCACCACGAAGGGCCGCCAGATCAGTTTCTTACTGGTGAGTCATGGAAAGGGGCAGAGCCGCCCAAAGGTGGATTTCTTGTTACGGTATAGACCTTCCGGCGGCTTTCTGGTTGAACCAGAAGCAGTTCCTTTCGCGCTCGTCGCGCAGACCACAAGCCTGTCCAAGGGACAGCCGGGGACCGCCACCCCTGTGACGAGTTCCCAGTCAGTCCCTGCTTTGCTACCCGCCTCGCTCAATACAACCAACGCTCCGGTGGAAGCAGCCGCTAGCCAGCCCAAATCAGACTCTCTCGACAGTTTGCTGGAACGCCAGAAACGGGCACCGTTGCCCGTGCTGTACGGCGAGCGGATGGAAGGCGAAGAGGTCAAAGGGGATCGTCTGCGTGCCGGTATCAGCGAGGTCCTCGATGGCGGACAGCAAGTAGTTGTCCTGTTTTCGGTCGTGAACACGAGCAAACACGCCATCCTGTTGATGCCGCCTCAGATCCAGTTGGGCGGCAAAGACAAATCGGGAAAGCTGATCAAGCACGAACGCTGGTCCACGGCCGAGCAGCTGGCGGTGATCGATTTTCGGCTGAGCCGCCGGCGGATCGGACCAGGCGATCGCGCCGATGGTGTGGTGCTGTTTGAGCGTCCTCCGTACAAGCGGTCGACGGAAACGTTGTTCTTACAGATGGCGGAATCAGGGGCCGTAGACAAGCCGGCGTTGGCACCCATCGGCTTTGGGGTCAGCACATTGCGGGAGGCAGCAAACCATGCTCAGTGAGACGAATAGACATAAAGAAGCCAGCAAGAATCCAGCCTTTGCTCCTGGCAGTGACGGGCAGGAGATCCCACTCAGCGAAGCACCCACGGAGGAGGAGCCCTCAAGGGATTGGCGTAAGATCTTCCGGACGGCGTTCGATAAAGCCCGACGGCAGCAAAAGCCCGTCAGCGGCCGACAGGAACTAGGCCGCGACAAGAGCAAGTCTCTGTTTTTGCTGGTGGGAGTGTGTGTTGCACTGTTGCTGCTTTTCTTTGGTGTGTTCTCAAGCCCGAAGAAACGCACGCCGCTTCCCGGAGAGAACCCTCGCGGCCAGCCGAGTCTGGGACGCAAAATCACTCCCGGACAGGAAAATACCGACCCCACGAAGGCCGTAACGCCGATGCTGAGTGCGGACGTGCGTTCCACGGACCCTGCACTGGGGGCTCAGGTAACACCGGAAGATGTCGGCCGCACTTCTCGAACCGGTACACCGCCCGCGCGGCCTCCAGCGGCTATACGAGCTGCGAATCCGCAAGATTATGCGCTGAACAAGGTCGATTTCTCTGATCCGGCACTGACTCAGCGGAACATCATTCCACCTCCGCCGGCACCTCCGTCGGAGTCAATCGCGGACTTGAAGAAGCCGTCCCTAGTGTTCGTGCGCTCGCAGCAAGCCAAACCGACAATCCAACCGCAGTTGCCTGACGAGGAAGAGAGGCTTTTGCTGCCGGCAGGTACCCGGCTGGTGGCTCGCCTTGAGACCCCAGTGAGTTCAGCGGTTCCAACGCCGGTGGTGGCGGTTGTGGAATACAACTACGAACGCAACGGACAAATCGTGGTGCCCGCGGGAGCCAAGGTGTTTGGCAAGTTGGCGCAAGTGAATCCCTCAGGCTATGTGGGCATTCAGTTCAACCGGCTGGAAATGCCGGACGGCACGGCCGAAAAAATCGACGCTTCGGCCATGGATTTGAAGTTTGGGCCGCTCAAGGGCTACGTCTCCGGGAAAAAGAGCGGGACGAAATTTCTGGTGCGTTCTCTGACGGGGTTAGGGACGGTGGCTTCGTATCTGGTCGGTCCCACAGGGTCCAATTCCACCGATCTGATCTCCACCAACACATTGATGCGCGAGCGCTTGGCGGACAATATAGCAACGGCCGGACAGGAAGAGCTCAACGGTCTGGCGTTCAATCAGAACATCGTCGTAACTGTACCGGGCAACACGCGCTTTTACATCGTCATCCAGAAGCCATCCTCGGATCACGTGGGAGGAACACCGGGGACGCGAAGCACCGGTACGACTTCTGCAGCCTTTGCTGGCGGAGTACCAACTCTCGAAGAACTCCGCCAGTTGATACAGCTGAAGCGCGAAATGAACGAGCTCTACATGCAGACCAGTGCTCCACCAGTCAGCCAGAAAGAGCAGTAGCGAGGCGTTGGGGATCGTGGAACCGAATTGGAAGCCATTGGAAGAGAGACTTGGCAGGACCAGGTGCGTGGGATTCATGTTTATGGGCCGAGTGAACGGGATCAATCAATACAAGCATGGGATTACACGCACCTACCTGAATCTCGATGACGAGGGCCACTGCTATGTCCGGGCAGACAGAGGCGACTATCTTCGAGGAGACTGCGAGGCGGAACTGGGCAAACTGGAAGCCCGCCTGGCAACATTGGGCGCCAACCTTGCGACGCCCTACGACGAGGAGTTTATCGCCCAGAAACAAAAGGCCTTACTGGAACAAGGAATCTCGCTTCTCACAATTGAAGTAGAACCACAAGAAGTTAAGATCCACTCAAAACAGGACCGCCCGGCGGCCCGCACCGCCTTTTGTTAAGTTTTCTCCGCTTCTGTAAACGGCCGACAGCAACATCCAGTGCCAACCCCGGACGTAGAGTAAATTAGCCCGGGGAGGTGGCTTTCGTGCCGGCGGGTATTTCAGTGACGAACTTGCCTCGAGAGTGGTTTCTCAACACGCCAGTTCTGTGGTTTGGGGCATTCGTGTTGATTGCCATGTTGCGCGGTCCCCTCCGAGGCGTGCCGGTCTTCGTAAGAAAGCTGCTGAAGTTCGCGGTGTCGAGCCTAATCGCGCTTGGCTTGCTCATCCTGGTGACGTGGAAACCAGTTATCGAAATGGCTAAGCCCAATAAGTCCCTCAGCATACTGTGGATTTTCGCCTGGGGATTGGCTCCAATCGGCTGGTTGATTTCTTTTTTCTGGATCTTCCTGTCAAGACCAAGGCCAAGAACGATGCTTGTTGGCGCGCAAGGTCCAGTACAGCGACCAGTACCGCAGCCAGCGAAGGTAGTTCCCAATGTGCCCCCAGAGCGTTTTGTCGACGTCGGCGGGATGGAAGAAGCGAAAGAACAGATTCGCGAGGTAGTGATGGGTCAGCTGAAACCGGGGAAATACGCCCGCTATGGCGTCGTGCGAAACGGGATCCTGCTGCATGGGCCACGAGGGACTGGCAAGACTTTCTTGGCAAGGGCCACTGCAGGCGAATTCGGGCTGAATTTCGAATACATCGCCGCTCCAAACCTGCTAAGTCGCTGGATCGGAGCGAGTGGGGAAAACATCCAGGCGGTGTTTGCTCAGGCGGCAGGGCGTAAACCGGTCCTTTTTTTCATCGATGAGATCGACTCGCTAGGAGCTGGACGTCAAGGCATGGCTGGTGCAGGTGACCCAGGTGGCGCTGGACGAGAGTTCAATAACATCGCCACGGCGCTGATGAGTGCGATTGACCGTTACCGCTCGATGAGCGGGTTTGTGCTGATGGCCGCCACGAACCGGTTGGATGGTCTTGATGAAGCGTTGATTCGGGAAGGAAGGTTCGACCTAAAAGTCCGCATTGACCTTCCCGACGAAGCAGCCCGGGCAAAGATACTGGAAGCGCAGCTCAGCAAGAAGCCCTGGAAACGATTTGACTTGCAGGAATTTGCGCGCAGGACTCCGGGAGCAAGCGCGGCCAGGCTCCGTGCCCTCGTGGATCAAGCGGTGGGTTTTGCGCTAACTGATAACCGGAAAATCGAGGCACAGGATTTACGGCGAGCCATTGGCGCAGGCGGCGGTAAAGACCGGCCGTTAGTCGAGCGAGTGGAATGGGATGAGGTGGTTGTCGAGGAGTCCATCAAGCAGGACTTAAGGTCCCTCGTCCGTCTGCTTGAAGACCCGGCACGCACTCGAACTTTGGGGCTGGAGATCCCCACGGGTTTATTGTTGATCGGTCCACCCGGAACCGGGAAGACCTTGATTGCGCGGCTGATCGCAAGCCAGACGAAGCGGAGCTTCTACCCCTTGACCGCAGCCAGCGTCCTGGGAGGTGCTGTCGGGGACTCCGTGAAGCGTGTCGCAGGCATTTTCGCACGCGCCAAGGAGCACAGTCCTTCACTCATCTTCCTCGATGAGATGGACGGGCTTCTGCCGGCGACTAGCCAGTATGCATCTCAGCATGATGTTCAGCTGGTAGAACAGTTCCTCACGGAGATCAGCGACTTGCAGCCCGAAAACAATGTGTTCCTGGTGGGCACGACCAACCACCCGGAAGCCATCGATCCGCGCGTGCTGCGAGGCGGGCGTTTCTCGGAAAAGATAGAAGTTCATCCCCCTGGAACCGAACAAAGGATCCTGCTCCTGAGTCTCTACCTGAAGGGAGCGCGTTTTGAGCGCGGATTAGGAGTTGAGGTTCTTGCCGCGCGTCTGAACGGCTTGGCGCCCGCTGACCTCCAGGCCATATGCACGGCCGCAAAGCGGATGTCGTTCAATCGACTCGCGAACGGCGATCAACTGCCGCCATTGAACTGGTCCGACTTCGAAAACGCGCTCCGGCGCGTTCGCGGGGGAGTCGACCAAGCTCAAGCTATCGGGTTCCGCTAAGACCTCGCCTCGCTAGGCCAAAAGTAGCTCTTCTCTCCTGTCAGAGCGTCCTACCAGAACCTGTCCTCACGACAAACGTCTGATGCCCGTTTGACAGATTTTCTGTTCGACCTTACGTTCCCCTGCGTCTCGATCGCTTTTCTGGTCAGTGCGACGATTGGAGGAGGATCGACAAACTTAGGAAAGGAGAAATGCCCGGGATGAAATTCCAGACAGACCTCGGATGGAAGAAACCTCTGGTGGCGGTCGCGATCATGCTCCTTGCGGTCGGGCAGGTCATGGTGGCGCAGAACCTGGGTACGGCTCCACAAACGAACGTGGCCGTACAAGGAGAGACAGGCGCACAACCGGAAGGCGCTTTCCTGAACTTCATCAACTGGATTGGCAACGTGATCGCTCCGGTCGGCGCGGGCGGCGCGGTCGTGGGCGCGGTGGTGTCCTGGCTGACTGGCCGTGGCTTTGGACGGTGGCTGTTCGCGGCTGCAGCTCTGCTGGCCGTCTCAGGTGTCACGCGGCTGATCGAGTTCTGGATCACCAACGGAACGGGAGGTGTGACTTAACCGCGGCATAGCGAACTGCCCAAAACAGTGCAGGCAGCCCGCAGCGTTGAACCAGATAAGAGGTGAAGCACCGGGCTGCCTCAGACCCAATCGGTTGTCTTGCGAAATCGATCTCCGAGTTACGAGCAAAACAAATGGCGACTCCCCAACTGCTAAACGACGTTATCTCGGTCCTGCTGTTGCTGGCTCCGTCGGCTGCTTTGCTTTCATTGGTGCTGGCCGGCATCAGCCTGCGCCGCGAGGGAACGATGACCTTGGCGATTGGCGGCGGCTTCTCGAAGTGGATGTTCTGGGCAGTCGTATTTTTGACCATTCAACCGCTGCTCAGCTGGTTCAGTTCGTTTGGTGTCGCGGTGCCTCTGCCGGGAGGAGGAATCGGTACGGGGTGGTTGGCTAATTTTCAAGCCGATTTGTCCCAATTCGTGACGAACTTCGTGGTGCAACGACTAGTACCAACGTTGGCCGCGTTCTTTGTGCTACGAGCCATTCTAGACACCGCCTCCGGCCAGCACCCACTGCCCTCGATTCTTGCCGCCATGTTCCTGCTGGGCACGCAGAGCACCTACGCCCTAATCCAGGGCTACAACACGGGCACACAGTACGCCACAGCCGATGTCCTTGACAGTCTGTGGAATCACTTGGTGGGAACGATTATGCCGATTGCCGCGGTGTTGGCATTAGTGGGCGCCATTCTCAACTTTGCAACGCGAAAACCCTTCCTGCGGTTGGTGGCTGTTGCCCTGGCACTGCTCTCGGTATCAGCCATTTGGAAACTCGTGGTCTCGATGATGTAGGAGCGGTGGACAAGATGAACCTGGCGAACATGTCTTTCGATAACGGGATCCTGCATCTGGCGAACTGGGTGG
>Ga0335070_10001524_pt1 | contig 26839 bp, 28 predicted proteins | sample Lox_Sample_13_FD_206722 | JGI IMG/M metagenome (GOLD analysis project Ga0335070, IMG submission 206722) | Soil microbial communities from Loxahatchee National Wildlife Refuge, Florida, United States - Lox_Sample_1.3 | ecosystem: Environmental > Terrestrial > Soil > Wetlands | place: USA...
CCGTGGCCGCCGCCGCCTGCTTGTCCTCGAGGCGCAGCGCGCCCGCGGGCAGGTCGAGATGGCGCCGGCCGACGGCGATCGCGCCCGACGACACCAGGATCACTTCCTGGCCGCGGCTCCGGCAGAGCGCGACGTCGTCGACCAGCGCGTCGAGCCAGTCGCGTTTGAGCTTGCCGCTCGCCTCGTCGACCAGGAGCGCCGAGCCGATCTTGACGACGATGCGCCGCGCGTCGGCGAGGCGCGCCGCGCCGGCCGTCTCGGTCGCCGCCGCGATGCCGCTCTCGCCGCTCATGGCGCGTAGGCCTTTTCCTGCTCGGGCGCTTCGGCCGCGCGGAACTCGCGCACCCGGTCGCGCAGCGCGCGCAGCGCCTCGGTCATGCCGATGCCCGCGACCGCCGAGATCGCCATCACCTTCTTGCCGCGGCCGGCCGATTTGCGCAGCGCCGCGAGCTTCTTCTTGATCGCGGCGGCGTCGAGCGCGTCGCATTTGCTGAGCGCGACGATCTCGTCCTTGTCGGTCAGGCCGTGGCCATAGGCCTCGAGCTCGCCGCGCACCGTGCGATAGGCGGCGGCGACGTCGTCCTCGGTGCCGTCGACCAGGTGCAGCAGCACGCCGCAGCGCTCGATATGGCCGAGGAAGCGCGTGCCCACGCCCTTGCCTTCGTGGGCGCCTTCGATGAGCCCGGGGATGTCGGCCAGGACAAAACTATCGCCGTCGACCGCGACGACGCCGAGATGGGGATGAAGCGTCGTGAACGGATAATCGGCGATCTTCGGCCGCGCTTCCGAGACGGCGGCGAGGAAGGTCGACTTGCCGGCATTGGGCAGCCCGACCAGCCCGGCCTCGGCGACCAGCTTGAGGCGCAGCCACAGCCAGCGCTCCTCGCCGGGATAGCCGGGCGTCGATTTGCGCGGCGCGCGGTTGGTTGCCGACTTGAAATGAGCGTTGCCGAAGCCGCCGTCGCCGCCCTTGGCCAGCACGACGCGCTGTCCCGGCACGGTCAGGTCGGCGACCAGGGTCTCCTGGTCGTCCTCGAAGATCTGCGTGCCGACCGGCACGCGCAGGACCGTGTCCTTGCCGCTGGCGCCGCTGCGGTTGGCGCCCATGCCGTGATGGCCCTTCTCGGCCTTGAAGTGCTGCTGATAGCGATAGTCGATGAGGGTGTTGAGGCCGTCGACGCATTCGGCCACGACATCGCCGCCGCGGCCGCCGTCGCCGCCGTCGGGGCCGCCCCATTCGATGAACTTCTCGCGCCGGAACGCGACCGCGCCGGCACCGCCGTCGCCGCTCCGCACGTAGATCTTGGCCTGGTCGAGAAACTTCATCGTCGCTAGCCGTCGCCGGCCGTCATGCCCGCTTCCGCGGGCGCAAATGAAAAGGGGGAATGCCCTGCATTCCCCCAACCCTTAACGCCGTGGGGGCGCGGCCTAGCTGCGCGGCGCCACCGAGACGAAGATCCGATCGTTCGCGCTGCGCTTGAACTCGACCTCGCCGTCGACCAGCGCGAACAGCGTGTGATCGCGGCCCATGCCGACATTGGGGCCCGCGTGATATTTCGTGCCGCGCTGGCGCACCAGGATGTTGCCGGCCAGCACCGCCTCGTTGCCGAACTTCTTGACGCCGAGGCGCCGGCCCGCCGAATCGCGGCCGTTGCGCGAGCTGCCGCCGGCTTTCTTGTGTGCCATGACCTCTTACTCCTCAGCTCTTCTTCTTCGCCGATTTGGCGGCCGGCTTCTTCCTTGCCGGCGCCTTCTTCGCGGCGGGCCTCTTCGCCTTGGCCGCCGGCTTCTTGGCCTTGGCGGCCTTGGGTGCCTTGCCCTCGGCCGGCGCCGCCTTGGGCTCGGGCTTCGGCTTGTCCGCGGCCTTCTTCAGCTCGGGCTGCCGGCCGCCGGTCAGGATGTCGGTGATGCGCACCACGGTCAGCAGCTGGCGGTGGCCTTTCTTGCGCCGGTAGTTGTGGCGGCGCTTCTTCTTGAAGATGATGACCTTGTCGCCCTTGCGCTGCTCGAGCACGGTGGCGACGACGGTGGCGCCCTGGACCAGGGGCGTGCCGACGCTCTGACTCTCGCCCTCGCCGGTGGCCAGCACCTCGGGGAAGGCGATGTCGTCGCCCGCCTCGCCGGCCAGCTTCTCGACGAAGATCACGTCGTTTTTGGCGACTCTGTACTGCTTGCCGCCGGTCCTGATGACTGCGAACATCTTGAAACCCAAGGACGAAAGGATCCTGGAAACAAATATCAGGCGGGCCAGCCGAGGCTGCAACCCGCCGGAAGAGGCGGCACTATAGCCCGAAGCGCCCCCGAGTCAAGCGCCGCGCGCGCTGGCGCGGCCGCCGCGGGGCCAAGCTTTCCCGAGCAATAACAGCGCGTTGGCCAGGGCCTCGGCAAGGGCCTTGCGCCCGGGCTTCAGACATGATTCACAGCCCCACCGCCATGACCGGCCCGCCGAGGGCGCGCTGGTGGCGGCCCGCGCAACGGCTGGGGGCGGCTGAGCCATGGACTTGATGACCTTTCTCGAGGCCGCGTTCCTGGGCGTGGTCGAGGGCCTGACCGAGTTCCTGCCGGTGTCGTCGACCGGCCATCTGATCCTGCTCGACGATCTGCTCGGCTTCGAGGGCCCGCCCGGCAAGGTGTTCGAGATCGTCATCCAGCTGGGCGCCATCTTGGCGGTGTGCTGGGTCTACCGGCAGAGGCTGTTCGACGTGCTGATCGGCCTGCCGAGCGAGCGGGGGGCCCAGCGCTTCACCCTCAACGTGCTGCTCGCCTTCCTGCCGGCGGCCGTGGTCGGCGTCATCGCCTATCCCTTCATCAAGAGCGTGTTGTTCTCGACCTGGGTCGTGGCCATCACGCTGGTCCTGGGCGGCATCGCCATCATCCTGATCGAGCGCATGGTGCCGCAGAACCGGCACGCCGAGGTCGAGGCGCTGCCCTGGCGCACCGCGCTCTATATCGGCATCTTCCAGTGCATCGCCATGATCCCGGGCGTGTCGCGCTCGGGTGCCACGATCATGGGCGCCTTGCTGCTCGGCGTCGAGCGGCGCACGGCGGCCGAGTTCTCGTTCTTCCTGGCGATCCCGACCATGTTCGCCGCCACGGTCTACGACCTCTACAAGAACCGGGCGGTGCTGTCCTTCGACAACAGCCTGATCATCGCCGTCGGTTTCGTGCTCGCCTTCGTCTCGGCGCTGTTCGTCGTACGCACCTTCATCGGCTTCGTCGGCCGGCACGGCTTCGTGCCCTTCGCCGTCTACCGCATCGTCGTCGGCGCGGTAATGCTGGGGCTGTTGCTGGCGCGCTAAGGTCCGCTCCGGCTGCTTAGCCCAGGGGGGCTCAGGCAAGCGCCCCGGCCGCGGACGGAATGGCCGGGAGCTGAAGGCTGCGCGCTTTGTCGGCCTCGTAGCTGCGCGCGGCCAGGAGGAACGCGCCGGCGGCGAGGATCGCGAAGAGCGGCATCGCCGTGAGCGCGGGCGCCAGTCCCCACGCATCCGACAGCGCGCCGGCCAGGAACGGCCCGGTGGCGAGGCCGAAAAGATTCTGGAACAGCGCGAGGACGGACGAGCCCGTGGCGCGCAGGCCCGGGTGGACGACGTCGATGACGATCGCCGACACCGGGCCGACGGTGCAGGTGGCCATGAAGCCGCCGAGCGCGACGAGCGCGAATTGCGTCTGTTGCGCGAGCGCCAGGCCGAAGGCCGCGACCAGCACCGCCATCGCCGCGAGACACAGGACGGCCATCACGGCGAGCTTACGACGCGGCCTGCCGATGCCGGCGCGATCGACCAAGGCGCCCCACACCACCGAACCCGCGGCGCCGGCCAGCACCACGAGGGCTGCCTTGATCGCCGCGTCGGCCGGCGCGATGCCGTGAACGCGATTGAGAAAGCTCGGCAGCCACGACCACAGCGCCGAGACCACGATCAGCTCGGCCGCGCCGCCGATGCACACCCACAGCATGGTGCGCGAGCGCGCGAGCGCCTGCACGATATGGCGCGCCGCCGCGCCGAGCGAGCGGCGCTTGGCTTCGAGCGCGGGGGTCAGCTCGACCGTGCGGTAGTCGCGCACTTTCAGGTACAGCAGAGCCAGCACCAGGCCCGGAACGCCGACCACGCCGAAGGCGGCCTGCCAGCCCCACTTGGCCGCGATCACGCCGCCGAGCAGCACGCCGAGCACGGAGCCCACCGACGCCGACGCGAAAAAGGCGGCGAGCAGCGCGCCGCGCATGCGCGACGGGAAGTGGCTGGCGATCAACGCCGCGCCGACCGATCCGTAGCCGGTTTCGCCGAGCCCGACCAAGCCGCGCGCCGCCAGCAACTGACCGTAGCTGCGCGTCCACATGCAGGAGACGGTGGCGAGGCTCCAGATCGCGGCCATCACGACGATGCTCTTGACGCGGCTCGCGCGATCGGCGACGAGGGCCACCGGCAGCACGCCGATCGCGACCGTGATCGAGATGATCGAGACCAGCGCGCCGAGCTGCTTGTCCGACAAATCCCATTCCGCCTTGAGGAACGGGAACAGCGAGACGATGACCTGGCGGTCGACATAGTCGAACACCATCAGCGCCAGCGTCATGGCGAAGGCGAACCAGGCGGCGCCGCGGCCGTAGAGATAGCGGTCGTCATCGGGGCGAACGGCGAGTCGTTGCACGTCCATGGGCGGCTCCCTCAGGGCACCAAGACGGTGGCGCCGGTTGTTTTGCGCGACTCGAGCGCGCGGTGCGCCTCGGCCGCGTCGGCCAGGTCGAAGCTCTGCTTGGGCTCGCCGGCGATGCGGCCGGCAAGCACGTGGTCGAACAGCTCGCGCGCCATCGCCAGCATGTGCGACCGCGGCGTCGCGTAGTGAATCATCGCCGGCCGCGTCAGCCAGATCGAGCCCTTCGCGGCGAGCAGCGTCGTGTCGATCACCACCGGTCCGGAGCTGGTGCCGTTGCTGACTAGCGTGCCGCGCACCTGCAGGCTGTCGAGCGAGGCCATCAGCGTGTCCTTGCCCACCGAATCGTAGACCACCGGCACGCCCCTGCCATCGGTCAGCTCGCGCACGCGCTTGGCGATGTCCTCGCGCGAGGTGACGATGGTGTGCGTGCAGCCATGGGCCTTGGCGATCGCCGCCTTCTCGTCGGTGCTGACCGTGCCGATCATGGTGACGCCGAGCGCGCGCGCCCATTGGCAGGCGACGAGGCCGACGCCGCCGGCCGCCGCGTGGTAGAGTATGGTCTCGCCGCCCTTGAGCGGAAAGACCTGACGAAACAGGTACTGCGCCGTCATTCCCTTCATCATCAGCGTCGCGGCGGCGCGGTCGCTGATGCCGTCGGGCAGCGGGATCAGGACGTCGGCCGGCATGACGCGCACCTCGGAATAAGCGCCCTGCGGCCCGAGCAGGTAACCGACCCGCTCGCCGACGCGGATGTCCGTCACGCCTTCGCCGACCGCCTCGACGACGCCGACCGCGTCGCTGCCGAGCCCGTTGGGCAGCGGCAGCGGATAGCGTCCGGTGCGGAAATAGATGTCGATGAAGTTGACCGCGACGTAGCTGTGGCGCACGCGTGCCTGGCCGGGGCCGGGATCGCCGACCTCGACGCTCTCGAGCGCGAGCACCTCGGGGCCGCCGGTCTTGTGGAAGCGGATGGCGCGGGCCATGGCGCGGTCTCTCCTCGCGGCCGGGCCTAGGCGGTGCGCCGCAGGGCTTGGCGCTCGACCGGCTTGCGGTTCGGCGCGAAGCCGTTGCGCGCCAGCGTCTCGTCGGCGTTCCGGTAGAACTCGCCGATGCGATAGATGCGGCGCGCCTCTTTGCCGTTGGCGATCTCCCGGCCGAACTCGCGCGAGATGCGCACGAGCTGCTCAATCTGCGCGACGGTGGACATCTTCGCCTTGCGGTCCTGGGTCCAGATGTTGTCCTCGATGCCGCAGCGCACGTGCAGGCCCATGGCGATCGCCATCATGTTGACCGGCAGCACGTTGAGCATCGACGACTCGAGCGTCAGCACCGCGCCGTCCGGAACCGCGCGCACGAAATTGGCGAGGTTGTAGATGTTCGGCTGGTCGAAGCCGCCGCCGATGGCGACCCAGGTCAGGATCAGCGGCACGTTGCACGTGCCTCGGCGCATCATGCGCTCGACCGTCTCGAGCTGGTTGACGTTGGCGAGCTGGAAATGCGTCTGGATGCCGTTGGCGGAGAGCCGCCGGATGTGCTCCTCGACCCATTCCGGCCCGGCCGGGATCGTCATCTCGCGATAGGCCCGGTACATCGCGGGCTCGGCGATCGACGTGCCGGCGATATCGGCGTCGCACATCTGCTCGACGATGTTCATCTGATTGGTGTTGATCGCGATCGTCACCTGGTCGGGCGTGGGCTTGAGCTCGGCCAGCATGTGGCGCGTATCGTCGCTCAGCCACTTGGCGGCCTCGCCTTCGCTCTCGGGCGCGAAGGAAATCGAGCCGCCGATCTGCAACACCATGTCGGGAACCGCGAGGCGCAGCCGCGCCAGCAGCTCGTTGAACATCGAGAGCCGCTTGCTGCCCTTGCCGTCGCGCTCGCGCACATGGACGTGCAGGACGGTAGCGCCGGCGTTGTAGCAGTCGACGGCCTTCTGCACGTGCTCCTCCAGGCTGACCGGAATGTCCTCCGGGAAATCCGCAGGCAGCCATTCCGGGCCGTAGGGCGCGCAGGTGATGACGAGCTTTTCCTGATTCTCGGGAAACAGCGAACCGTCGAAGAAGTGCATGGCGGACTCCTTGGGTTGAACGGCCATCCGGCCGGCGTCAGCGGTCCGGCGCGCGGCCGGGCTCCGCGCTCAATAGGGCTTGTCGCCGATGATGCCCGCGCGCTCCATCTTGCGATGGCACGGCGGGTAATCCATCACCGCGTAGTGCTGGGTCGAGCGGTTGTCCCAGAACGCGACGCTGTTCTTCTGCCAGCGGAAGCGAACCTGGTATTCCGGGATGTAGGCCTGGCTGATCAGATAGCTCAGCAGCTGGCTGGCGCCGGGCGCGAAGTCCTGCCCGAAGCGCACATTCGCCGCCGTGTGGAAATTGGTGAAGTGGGTGGTGAAGCCGTTGACGAAGAGGATCTTCTCGCCGGTCTCCGGATGGCTGCGCACCACCGGGTGCTCGGCGTCGGGATATTGCGCCTTGAGCGCCAGGCGCTTCTCGGTCGGCATGGCCGCGCCGAACGTCGCCTCGATGCTGTGGCGGGCGCGCAGCCCGGCGATCTGGGTTTTCACGTGTTCGGGCAGGTGCGCATAGGCGGTCACCATGTCGGCCCACATGGTGTCGCCGCCGACCGGGGGGCACTCGACACAGCGCAGGACGCAGCCGAAGGGCGGCTTCTCGCGCCAGGTGGCGTCGGTATGCCAGGCATTCTCGTAGCGGTCGTTCGGCGCCTCGGGCGACTTGTAGATGCGCACGAGGCCCGGATGCTCAGGGTCGCTGCCCGCCACCGGGTGATCCTCGAGCTCGCCGAAGTGACGGGCGAACGCGACATGGTCGGCGCGGGTGATGTCCTGGTCGCGGAAGAACAGGACCTTGTGCTTGAGCAGGAGCGCCCTGATCTCGGCGACCAGCGCCGCATCGCGCGAGGCCGCGCCCAGGTCGATATTGCCGAGCTCGGCGCCGATCGTGCAGGTGAGCGGCTCGACCTTGATCGAGGATTTCAGAACGCCGGCCCGCACCACGGCTGGGGCCCTGTTCCGTGTTTCGGCTTGGGCGCTTGGTTGCATTTTTCTGTCTCCCTGCCGGACATGCCGGCTCGTGAAGCATAGCGGCGGCGGCGCCGGGGGCTTGACATATTGTGACATTCATTTGACAATTCGTGACACCTGCGGAGGCGACGGTCGACCGCACGTTCGGAGCGCCAATGCCGAAACTGATCCGCGCCGCTTCGCTCAACGGCTATGCCGAGCTCGCCCGTTCGCTCGGGCTCGACAGCGCGCGCCTGCTGAAGGCCGTCGGGCTCGACCCCCGGTCGATCGCCGATCCCGACAGCCGGATTCCGCTCAAGGCGCTGGTGCAGCTGCTCGAGCTGTCGGCCTCGGCCTCGGGCGCCGAGGATTTCGGCCTGCGCTTGAGCGAGCTGCGCGAATTCACCAATCTCGGCCCGGTAAGCCTGGTGGCGCGCGAGGAGCCGTTCGTCCGCGGCGCGCTCGGCGTCTTCGTCGGCTATCTGCATCTCCACATCGACGGCCTGCGCGTCGATCTGAGCGAGCAGGACGGCCAGGCCACGCTGGCGCTGGATCTCGACCTCGGCGAGCCGCTGGCGATGCGCCAGGCGATCGAGCTTGCCGTCGGCGTGCTCTATCGAATCCTGGTTCAGCTGCTCGGATCGCGATGGCAGGCCGAGCTGGTCGCCTTCGCCCATGGCCGGCCGCGCGGCGCCACCGCGCATCGCCGCGTGTTTGGCGGCCGCATCGAGTTCGACCACGATCTCACCGGCATCGTGTGCCGCTCGCGCGATCTCGACCGGCCGAATCCCATGGCCAATCCCGCGTTCCGCCGCTACGCCCAGCACTATCTGCACCTGATCGATCGGCCGAATGCGGCGACGACACGCGACCAGGTGCGCCAGATGATGCTAGCGCTGTTGCCGGCCGGCCGATGCTCGCTCAAGGCCATCGCGCACGACCTCGGCATCGATCGCCAGACCGTCCACCGGCACCTCGTGGCATCGGGCACGACCTACTCGGCACTGCTGCACGAGGTGCGCGGCGAGCTGGCGGGGCGCTATGTCGCCGAAGGCGACCGCCGCCTCGCCGACATTGCCGATGTGCTCGGTTTCTCCGAGACCAGCGCCTTCTCCCGATGGTTCCGCGGCAGGTTCGGCATGTCGCCCCGTGCCTGGCGCGGGGCGAACGGGACGGGCGCCGCGGGTCGGCCCTGAGGCTTGCCCTGCGCCCGGCCCCCGGGTTAGGGTCCGCCCCTGCCACGATCGGGCCGGCCGGGGCCGAAAGCGCCGCCGGCTACTTTTCGTTCATTGACTTGGATTAGGGTCACCCGCGGAGGGGTGCCGGAGTGGTCGATCGGGGCGGTCTCGAAAACCGTTGTGCCCTTATGGGGTACCGTGGGTTCGAATCCCACCCCCTCCGCCAGCCTTCGCTCTTCGAGCTTCGGCTGGCTTACGCCAGTAAGCCGGACGAAGCGAGGTAGAGCGAGGCTGCCCTCCGAAGCTTTAGCGTAGGAGGGCCGGCTCGGGGAGCACGACGTGTTTCACGTCTACCTCATCCAGAGCCAATTGTTTCCCGAACAGCGATATGTCGGCCTCACGACAGATTTGAAGAAGCGGATCGCCACGCACAACGCCGGCGGTTCGACCCACACCGCCAAGTACCGGCCCTGGAAGCTGGTCAGCTATCACGCTTTCGCCGAGCGGCATCGTGCTCAGGAATTCGAGTACTACCTCAAGACGGGTTCCGGGCGGGCCTTTGCCAATAAGCGATTTTGGTGACTGAGGCTGTCGCCTTGCCGCCGAACGGCACCGCTACTGCAAATACGCGAGATAGTGCGCCAGCGCTCGGCGCGTGCATGATGTCGGGCGTGACGGCTCCTGGCTCCAAGACGCTGCGCCAGCTCGCCGACGCCGTTGCGAGTTCCGAATCGCCTAGGCGTTCGCCAGCGCCTCGGCCCTGCCGAGCTGCGCCTGGCGCAGGATCGGGTTCACATAGCGCCCGAACAGCTCCCAGGCCTCGGCCATGCCGGCGCCCGTGTCGATGAAGAGGGCCGCGAAATGCCCGGCGCCGGTTGCCCGGCACTGCGCCACGATCTGCTCGGCCACCTGCTCGGGCGTGCCGGTGATGAACTCGTCGTCGTCGACGATGAATCCCGCCGCGGGATTGGGCACGTCGAGCAGCGTGGTCTTCACCGCGGCGCGCACGTCCTTGCCGACGCCCTCCTTCATCTTGTCGATCGCCTCCATGAGCGCGTCGCGCGCCGCGGCTTCCGATTTCGAGATCGCGACGTTGCGGCGGATCGCGAGCCGGTCGGGGCCGGCGGGCGCGCCGATTTTCGCCAATTCGTCGCGATAGGCGTCGAAGATCGCCTTGACCCGTTCGACGGATTGGAAGCTGGTGCAGATCTTGGAATCGCGCCGCGCCGACTTGCGCGCCGACCCCTCGCTCACGACCGTCGTCCATTTGGGCGGCGCCGGCTGCTGCAGCGGCCTGGGCGCGATGCGGAGATTGTCGAAGCTCCAGAATTTGCCGTGATGCGTGACGACCGGGTCCTTGAGCGCCGCATCCATGACCTCGAGGATTTCGTCGAACCGCGCCCGCGCCTCCTCATAGGTCATGTTGACCATTTCGAGCTCGAACGGAATCCCGGCCGCGGTGCCGATCTCGAGCCTGCCCTTGGTCAGGTGGTCCAGCATCGCGATCTCCTCCACCACCCGCCACGGGTCGTAATAGGGCAGCACCATGCCGAGCGTGCCCAGGCGCAGCCGCTTGGTGCGCGTCGCCATATTGGCGATCAGGAGATTGGGCGACGGGCTGTAGCCGCGCCCGAAATGATGCTCGCTGAAGAAGATGCCTTCGTAGTCGAGCGCCTCGGCGCGCTCCCAGATGCGGAAATAGTCGTCGAAATGCGCCGCCGCCATTTGCGGCGAGACGTCGACCGGCCTCCCCTGCTTCGACGGCGCATAAAAGAACTCGAAGGCCCACGGCTTGATCATAGATTTCTTCCCTGGATTGACATTCCCCCGATGACTCGCGAACTGGCAGTTGGTGAAGGCTCCGAGCCTCGACCAGCTTACGGCATCCTGCGACGCTACGGCAGATACGCCAGATAGTGCGCCAGCGCGCGGATGTCGTCGTCGCTCAGCGCGTGCATGACCTCCGGCATGACGGCGAGCTGGCCGACGCGCCGGCCGCCCTTGTAGGCGAACATGGCGTGCCGCAGATAGTCCTCGCGCTGCGCGGCGAGGCGCGGCATCTGGTCGCGGCCGGAGAAATCGGGATTGTGGCAGGAGGCGCACTGCAACCGCTCGGCGAGCGCCTTGCCGCGGGCGAAGCGGGCGTCGTCGCGCCCTTCGGCCGGCGGCTTCGGCGCGGGCAGCTTGGCGATCGCGTCGGCGAAGGCCTGCAGGTCCGCGTCGTTGGCACCCTTCACGACGTCGACCATCGGCTGGTCGTTGCGCTGGCCGCCGCGGAAGAAGACGAGCTGATAGAGCGCGAAGAGCGGCTGCTGCCCGCCGAGCGAGGGCGTCTCGGGCCGCGCCGACTGCCCGGTCTCGCCGTGACAGGCCAGGCACGTCGCGATTTTCTCGGCGGCGGTCTGGCCGCGCGCCGGCGACAGCGCGAGCAGGACCAGGAGCGCCGGCGCGATCAGGGGGAATGAGCGCAATCGCTGTCGTCTTCGGGAAAGAGCGGGGCGGCATGCCTTGCCGCCCCCGACGCAATGTTACTTGCCGTAGCTGATCCGATAGACCGCGCCGGCATGGTCGTCGGAGACGAGCAGCGACCCGTCCTTCATCACCAGCACGTCGACCGGCCGGGCGACGTATTGATTGTTCTCGACGAAGCCGGTCATGAACGGCTCGACGCGCGCATGGCCCTTGCCGTCCGGATAGGCGACCGCGACGTCAGCGTATTTCGTGGTCTTGTTCCACGGGCCGTGACGCGCGATGAAGATCGCGCCCTGGTACTTCGCCGGGAACATCTTGCCGGTGTAGAAGCGCATGCCGAGCGGCGCCGCGTGGGCGCCGAGCAGCGCGGCGGGCTTCACGTAGTCGTCGCAGGATTTGCCCCAGCCGAACTGCGGATCGACCATCATGCCGGAATGGCAATAGGGATAGCCGAAATTCTGCCCGACCTTGGTCACATGGTTCAGCTCGTCGAGCGGCATGTCCTCGGACAGCCAGTCGCGCTGGTTGTCGGTGAACCACAGCTCGTGGGTCTTGGGGTCCCAGTCGAAGCCGACGGTGTTGCGCACGCCGCGCGCCACCACCTCCTCGCCGGAGCCGTCGAGATTGATGCGGCGGATCTGCGCGTGCGTCGCGGGCGGCTCGCAGATGTTGCACGGCGCGCCGACCGGGACGTAGAGCTTGCCGTCCGGCCCGATCTTGATGAACTTCCAGCCGTGCGGGATGTCGCCGGGCAGCTTGTCATAGACCATGACCGGCTTCGGCGGATTGTCGAGGTTGTCCTCGATCTTGTCGTAGCGCGTGATGTCCTTGGGCGTGGCGACGTAGAGCGAGCCCTTGTAGAACTCGATGCCGTTCGGCAGCATCAGCTTCTCGGCGATGGTCTTGACCTCGCGCTTGCCGCCCTTGTTGGTGATCGCGTAGATCTTGCCGGCGACGAACAGCGAGCTGACGAACACCGTGCCCTTGTCGCCTTCGCGCAGGCCGCGCGCGTCGAGAATGCCGGCCTGGTAGACCTCGACCTTGAAGCCCGGCGGCAGCTTGAACTTCTTCACCGGCAGCTTGTCGGCCGCGACCGGAATCGGAAAGGCCGGAACCGGCGACATCTGGGCGCCCGGCCCGGTGGCGGGCTTGCCGACCGCCCAGAACGGCACCTCTTCCTTCTTGGGCTCGGCCGGCTGCTGCTGCTGTTCGGCGAGCGCCGGTGCGGCAGACAAAAGACCGCAGGCGACGGCCACGAGCACGCCGTGCCGCATTCTCACGCGCACTGTCATGGATGCTCCCTCCTCCATCAACGTCGTCGGTTGACGCTCTTCTTCTTTGGCTTCTTCAAGCCCGGCTTCTGTCGAGCCGGACCTTGTCGAGAGACGGATGCCGCACCCACCCTGTTCTACGCCGCGGCGAAGCTCGCACGCGTCTTGATGGGGCCGACACGTCCCTCGCTTCCTGCTCGCGTTGCGGCTTGCCCGAGTCGGGCACTATTTATCATTGAATAACAGGGATGATTGCATCGCCTCTATAGTGTGTCAATCATCGCGCCGGCGCTCGGCCGCGGTGACTTGGGTATATATTTAGAAGTACTTGGCGCCGGCGCGGCGGCCGGGGCACGGAACGGCAAAGTGGCGTGACGATGGCGGGACAGGAGATCGAGACGTGGCGGCGGGCGAAGCGGCGCGAGCTGCTCGCCTTGCGCCAGGCCATCGCGCCCGCGCGCGCCGGCGAGATCCGCGACCGCGTCGCGCGCCTCGTCGTCGACGGCGTGCCGGGCCTGACCAGCGCCTGCGTCGGCTTCTATTGGCCGTTCCGGGGCGAGCTCGATCTGCGGCCGCTCGTCGCCGATCTCGTGGCGCGCGGCGCGCGCGCGGCGCTGCCCGCCGTCGTCGTCAAGGGACAGCCGCTCGAGTTTCGTCCGTGGACGCCCGAGACGGCGCTCGCGCCCGACACGGTCGGCATTCCGGCGCCGCCGCCGGGCGCGCCGGCGCGGCCGGCGATCCTGCTCGTGCCGCTGCTTGGGTTCGACGACGCCGGCTATCGCCTCGGCTATGGCGGCGGCTATTACGACCGCACGCTCGCGACGCTCGGGCGCAAGCCGCTCGCGATCGGCGTCGGACACGCCCTCGGCCGCCTGCCGACCATCCATCCCCAGCCGCACGACGTGCCGATGGATGCGATCGCGACCGAAGACGGTCTCGCCTGGTTCGAGCGCGCCGGCGCCAAGCTGCGCCGCATCGAAGGCGGGGACGAGGGCGCCGAGGGCGAGGCGAGCTACGCCTCGCCGCCCTGCTTCCTGCACGAGCTCGACCCGTCCTTCCTCGGCTATCTGACCCGCGAGGAGATGATCGCCCTGCTGCGCACGCTGCTCTCGGCGATGCGCGGCGACGCGCGCGAGCGCGCCATGCTCAACCGCCACATCGTCCGCCTGGGCGCCGCGCCCGACAATGCGAGCGCGCCGCTCGACGGCGGGCAAGTGTCGATCGTGCCCGCGTTGCGCGCGGCCCTGCCGCGCCTCTACGACGAGGCGCTCGCCGCCGATCTCGGCAACCTGCTGCGCGACTGCGAAAGCGCGGTCGCCGACGGGCACCGCTAGCGGCCTTGCCGCTCCGCGCCGATCGAGGGACCGGCAAACTACTCGCAAGGTCTCAGAAAGCTTCTACGCCTGTTTCGCGTTGCCGGCTGTGAACGCGCACACGGCCCAAGCGTGAACTCGGACACAGGCGCCAAGCGGCAAAGGGCGTATGCATCGCGCCTGCCTGCGGCGCCCTATGCCGCGGCAAGGCGGGGTGTTTCATGGAAATGCATCAGGTCCGCTATTTCCTCGCGCTGCGCAAGGAGCGGAACTTCACCCGCGCGGCGAAGCGCTGCGGCGTCACGCAGCCGTCGCTGACCAACGCGATCAAGCGCCTGGAAGAGGAGCTCGGCGGCAGCCTGTTCCGCCGGGGTCGGGGCGGCGCGGAGCTGTCGCCGCTCGGCAAGGCGGTGCTGCCCTTTCTGGAGCAGATCGAGCGGCTCGCCGACCTCGCCAAGCACGAGGCCGCGAACGTCGCGGCCGCCAACCGTCTCGCATCGCTAGTCAATGGAGGCGTTCATGAGCAACGTGGTCTACGCTTCGGTCGCGGCGATCGTGGTCCTTCTGGCGGGCGTGATCGTGCGCCCGTCGCCGTCGGCGACCGTGCTGGCCGTCCCGGCGAGCGCGACGATCGACGTCTACGATCTGCAGCGGACGATTGACGTCAAATCGCTGCCCGAGCAGCAGTTCTACGATCTGATCTGAAGTCGCCGCACGGCGGATCGCGGCGGCGCCGTCCGGCGTCGCCGCGGTCGCGCCGCCGCGTCAACGGCGCAAGAGTCGAACGATCGGCGCAAGGCCGGGAAAGCGGCGACGCGGCTCATCGGATTTCATGGAGGCTGATGCCGTTCATAGCTGCCGGCGATCGTCGCCGGCAGGCCGCCGCCTTACCGGCGCTTGCCGCGCCTCGAGGCGGCCACGGCCCATCATGGGGAAATCCGATGCTTCGACTGCACAGAACGATCCTGGCGGCGCTGATCGTCGCGCCGGCCCTGGCCGCGCCCGCCTCGGCCGCGGCGCCGTCCGACCGCATCCGCGGCACCATCGAGGCCGCCGACGCGTCCGCGCTGACCGTGCGCACCGATGCGGGCGAGACGGTGAAGGTCGCGCTGACCGACGCGACCAAATATGCGAGCGTGGTCAAATCCGATCTCTCGAAGATCGAGCAGGGCAGCTTCATCGGCACCGCGACCAAGGGCTCCGGCAATTTCCTCGTGGCGCTCGAGGTCGCGATCTTCCCGCCGTCCTTGCGCGGCTTGGGCGAGGGCCACTATGCCTGGGACCGGCTGCGCGATACGACCATGGCCGGCGGCACGCACGTCAACAGCTCCATGACCAACGGCACCGTCCAGGCCTCGGCCTCGGCCGGCCCCGGGCCCAAGGTCAACAGCTCGATGACCAACGGCAATGTGCAGGCGAGCTCGAGCCAGGGCGGCGCGCGCCGCTTGACCGTGACCTACAAGGGCGGCCAGCAGACGATCATCGTGCCGCCGACCGCGCCCATCGTCGCCTTCGAGCCGGCCGACAAGACCGTCATGGTCAAGGGCGCCCACGTCTTCATCAAGGCGACCGAGGCGGCCAACCCGGCCACGGCGGACTTCGTCGCCGTCGGCAAGGACGGCCTCGTGCCGCCGATGTGACGGGCGGGCGCGCCATGACCGTCGCGACACGCAAGCCGGCCGCCTTCGACGCGCCGGGCGCCGCCGCGCCCGCGCGGCCGGCGGCCCATCCGCTGCCGGTGCGCATCATGCACTGGCTCGGCGCCGCCGCCATCCTGTGCATGATCCTGAGCGGCTGGCAGATCTACAACGCCTCGCCGCTCCTGCCCTTCGAGTTCCCGTCCTGGATGACGCTCGGCGGCTGGCTCGCCGGCGGCATCGCCTGGCATCTCGCGGGGCTGTGGCTGCTGCTGCTCGACGGGCTGCTCTACCTGATCTACGGCTTCGCCTCCGGGCACTTCCGCCGCGACTTCCTGCCGCTCGACCCGCGCCTGGTGCTGCGCGACCTCGGCCGCGCGCTCACCGGCCGGCTCGCCCATCGGCTCGGCCATTACAACGCGGTGCAGCGCCTGCTCTACGCCGGCGTGCTCGTGGTTGTCGTGTTCACCGTGCTGACCGGCCTGTCGATCTGGAAGCCGGTGCAGTTCGCCTGGCTGACCGACTTCTTCGGCGGCTACGATCGGGCGCGCGTCCTGCACTTCTCGGCGATGTGCCTGATCGTCGCGTTCCTCGCGGTGCACCTGATCCTGGTCGCGATCTTCCCCCGCACCCTCTTGGCCATGATCGCCGGCCTGCGCCGGCAGGATGAAGCGGAGGAGAAGCCATGAAGCCGTCGCGTCCCGCGGCGCCGCGCCTCGCCGACCTCCGGCCCGAGCTCAAGCGCATCGAGCGGCGCCTGTTCCTGCGCGGCGGCCTGTCGCTCGGCGCGCTCGCGCTGCTCTCCGGTTGCGATCTCTCGACCGACAGCGGCATCGATCGCGCGCTCTGGGCCATGCTGCGCTTCAACGACCGCGTCCAGGCGGCGCTGTTCGATCCGAACCGCCTGGCGCCGAGCTATCCGGCGAGCGCGATCACGCGGCCGTTCCGCTTCAACGCCTACTATCCGGAATGGCAGGTGCGCATGGTCGACGCCGACGCCTGGCGTCTCGAGGTCGGCGGCCTGGTCGCGGACAAGAAGCCGTGGTCGCTCGCCGATCTGCGCCAGTTGCCGCAGGAGGCGCAGATCACGCGCCATGTCTGCGTCGAGGGCTGGAGCCAGATCGGCCAGTGGAGCGGCGTGCCGCTGCACGTCTTTCTGCGCAAGATCGGCGCCGATCTGCGCGCCAAATACGTCGCCTTCCGCTGCTTCGACGACTACTCGTCGAGCATCGACATGGCGAGCGCATTGCACCCACAGACCATCCTGGCGCTCGACTTCGAAGAGAAGCCGCTCGACCCGCCCTGGGGCGCGCCGCTGCGCCTCCGCATCCCGACCAAGCTCGGCTTCAAGAACCCGAAATACCTCGCCGCGATCAGCGTCACCAACGACTATCCGGGCGGTTATTGGGAGAACCAGGGCTACAACTGGTACAGCGGGCTCTAGGCGCCGCGGCCGGGCTCGCTCGCGTCCGACAACGTCGCCGGTGCCGCGGCCGTGCCGCAGAGCTTCAGCCGCCGCATGATGGCGCAGACGCCGATCAAGACGCCGAGCGGGCAGCTATGCGGGCGACGGCCCGCCCTCGGCCAGGTTCAACCCGATAAACCTGTCCAAGCTCGCATGATCCGCCAGCAACTCGCTCGACGCGCCGCGCCAGGCGATGGTCGAGCTACTCCGGCCGCCTGCTCCGCCAGGGCCGACCGATCGAGCGGCCAAGGCAATGTATCCCCCGCACTCCCACACATCGGAGTCACTGTAAGGTCGCCGGGCCGCCGCGCGTGCGGCGGCCCGGCGTCCCGTCAGTTGGTCGGCGGCAGGATGACGGTGTCGACGACGTGGATGACGCCGTTGGTCGCCTTGATGTCGGTGGCGGTCACGGTCGCGTCGTTGACCATGACGGCGTTGCCGGACGTCTTGACGGTGAGCATCGCGCCGTTGACCGTCTTGACCTCCTTGAGCTTGACGACGTCGGACGCCATGACCGCGCCGGGCACCACGTGATAGGTGAGGATCGCCACCAGCTGCCCCTTGTTCTCGGGCTTGAGCAGCGATTCGACGGTGCCGGCGGGTAGCTTGGCGAAGGCCGCGTCGGTCGGTGCGAACACCGTGAACGGCCCCTGGCCCTTCAACGTATCGATGAGCCCTGCCGCGCCCAGCGCGGTCGCCAGGGTCTTGAAGGTGCCGGTCGATACGGCGGTGTCGACGATGTCCTTGCCGCCGGCCTGCGCGCTCGCCGAGCCGAGCGCCAGTCCGATTGCGGCCGCCGCGGCGACCGCGAGCTTTGAAATTCGTGGTGACATGGTTCGTGCTCCCTGATCCAGAGTTTCGCTGCCAACGCCCGGGCTCCTGCCCCTGAGGGCGGTCGGAACCGGACTCGTTTTCATATAGGGACAACGTAATTTACTATTAGTCACTTTATCGTGATGAGAAAATTTATTTTCGCAATGATAAAAGATGCGGTAAGACTTTTCGCGCGAGGAAAAATGGGCACGCGATGATTTCCGAGACGCTGGCCACGGGCCTCGATCGCTACAGGATCGGGGCGAAGGTGAAAGCGCTGCGCCTGCAGAAGAAGCTGGGCCTGGTCGAGCTCGGCTCGCATACCGGTCTGTCCCCCGCGATGCTGTCGAAGATCGAGCGGGGAAAGCTGTTCCCGACGTTGCCGACGCTGCTCCGCATCGCGCTCGTCTTCGGCGTCGGCCTCGAGCACTTCTTCATCGATGGCGCGTCGCGACCGGCGGTGACCGTGGTGCGCAAGGCGGAGCGCTTGCGCTTGCCGGACCGGCCCGGCGAGGAGCCGGCCTATTTTTTCGAGAGTCTCGACTTTCCCGTGACCGATCGAAAAATGCAGGCGTTCTACGCGGAGTTTCCGGTGCGCGCGACCTTCTCGACGCCGCACCGGCATGACGGCGCCGAGCTGATCTTCGTGCTGAAGGGCCAGCTCGCTGTGGACGTCGAGGGCGAGGCGACGACGCTCGACGCCGGCGACGCCATGTATCTCGACTCGGCGGTTCCGCACCGCTACCGAGGCCAGGGCCGGTCGATCTGCACCGCCCTGGTCGTCGTCGCGCCATAGGAGAGGCGTTCGCGCGGCAGCGGGCCATCGCTGCACGGTGCCGCCATCGGCTCGCAGGCGCCGGGCGCGTCAGCCCGCGCCGACCCGGTCCTCCTTGAGATTGAGTCCGATGAATCTGTCGAGCGCGCTGGCGTCGGCCAGCAACTCGCTCGACGCGCCGCGCCAGGCGATGCTGCCGCGCTCGATGACCAGGGCGTCGCGCGTGAGCTGGAGCGCCAGCTCGGCGTGCTGCTCGACCAGGATGAAGGCCATGCCCTCCTCGCGGGTCATGCGCTCGATCGCCTTGACCAAGAGCTCGACGATGGTCGGCGCCAGGCCCTCGAGCGGCTCGTCGAGCAGCAGGAGCGCCGGGTTGGTCATGAGCGTGCGCGCGATCGCGAGCATCTGCTGCTCGCCGCCGGAGAGATGGTTGCCCTTGTTCTCGCGCCGCTCGGCGAGCGACGGGAAGAGGTCGTAGACCGCCGCGAGCGTCCAGCGCCCGGGCCGCGCCGCTACGGTCAGGTTCTCCTCGACCGAGAGCGAGGGAAAGATGTCGCGCTCCTGCGCCACCCAGCCCAGGCCCTCGCGCGCGCGCCGGTGCGACGGCACGCGCGTGATGTCGCGGCCGCGCCACTCGATCGCGCCGCCGCCGACGTCGGTATAGCCCATGATGGTGAGCAGCAGCGTCGACTTGCCGACGCCGTTGCGGCCGAGCACGGCGAGGCTGCCGCCCTCGGGCAGCTCGAGCGAGACGCCGTCAAGCACCACCGACTCGCCATAGCCGGCGCGCATGTCGCGCAGGCGGAGCAGCGGCTCAGCCATGATGCGCGCCGCCCAGATAGACCTCGCGCACCACGGGGTCGGCGGCGATCTCGTCGGGCGTGCCCTCGACCAGCACGGCGCCGCGCACCAGGACGATGATGCGCGTGGCGAAGCGGAACACGATGTTCATGTCGTGCTCGATGAACAGCACGGTGATGTCTTCGGGCAGGCCGGCGATCGCCTCGAACAGCGCGGCGCTTTCGCCGCGCGGCACGCCGGCCGCCGGCTCGTCGAGCAGCAGCACCTTGGGGCCGGTCGCGAGCGCGAGCGCGATCTCGAGCAGGCGCTGCTGGCCGTAGGCCAGCGCGTGGGTCGGCCGCGCGCAATCGTCGGCCAGCCGCAGCTGCGCCAGGATGCCATAGGCCTCGTCGATGGCGTCGCGATAGGCCGGCAGGCGCCGCGACCACTCAGCCGCCTCGCCGCGCCGCTCGCACACCGCGAGCGTCACGGACTCGAGCGCCGAGAGATGCGGGAAGAGCGTGTTGATCTGGAAGGTGCGCACCAGGCCGCGCTTGACGCGGGCGTCGGGCGCGAGCGCCGTGATGTCGTCGCCGCCGAGCAGGATGCGCCCGGCGTCGGGGCGCAACATGCCGGTGATCAGGTTGATCAGGGTCGTCTTGCCCGCGCCGTTCGGGCCGATCAGCGCGTAGCGCGCGCCCTCGGGCAGCGCGATCTCTATGTCGCGCGCCACGACCAGCGAGCCGAAGCTCTTGTTGAGGCCGCTGGTGGCGAGCGCCGGCCCGCCGCTCACGCCGTCCTCCAGCGCTGCGGCACGAGGCGCGCCAGGCCGCCCAGCACGCCGGTCGGCAAGAACAGCACCACGGCCATGAGCAGCAGGCCGATCCAGAAATACCAATATTGCGGGTTCATGTCGGCGAGCTGGTCGCGCGCGATCATGAAGATGACCGCGCCGATGATGCCGCCATAGAGCCGGCCGGTGCCGCCGAGGATCAGCATGACCGCGACGTCGGCCGAGCGCTGGAAGCCGAGCGTCTCGAGCGACACGGTCTGCGTCGTCTGGGCGAGGAGCGCGCCCGCGATGCCGGCGAAGCAGGCGGCGATGGTGTAGACCTTGAGCAGGCGCGCGCGGTTCGGCGCGCCGATCGCCGGCATGCGCCGCTGGTTCTCGCGGATGCCGCGCAGCGACAGGCCGAAGGGCGAATGGACGAGCCGGCGCGACAGGAGGAACACCAGGAACAGCGCCGCCAGCGAATAGCCGTAGGCGGTGTAGCCGTAGAGGTCGAACTCGAACGCGCCGAACAGATCCCAGACGCGCACGCCCTGCAGGCCGTCGGCGCCGCCGGTGATGCGGCCCATGCTGTTGGCCGCCTCGGCGGCGAGGAAGCCGAGGCCGAGCGTGATCATGAGGAGCGCGAGCTGACGGACGCGCACCACGATGAGCCCGGTCAGATAGCCGACGACCGTTGCCGCCACGGCGCCGGCGATGAGCCCGGTGATCGGCTCGCCCCAGCCGTGCTTGGCGATCAGCCCCGCGGTATAGGCGCCGATGCCGAAATAGACCGCGTGGCCGAGCGAGATGATGCCGGCATAGCCGAGGATCAGGTCGAGCGAGACGGCGAACAGCGCGGTGATGGCGATCTGGCTGGCGAGCGTCAGATAGGTCGGGAACAGCACGAAGGGCAAGAGCGCGGCGAGCCAGAAGGCGATCTCGGGCGCGCTCCACCGCGTCTGACGCGCCAGCCAGGCGTGGGGGTCCACGCGCGCGCCACCCGGCCCGGCCACGCTCAGCGCTTTCCGAACAGACCGGCCGGCCGGAAGAACAAGAGGCCGACCATGATGGCGTAGATCAGGAAGGCGCCGAGCTGGGGCACGTAGAATTTGCCGGCGACGTCGCTGACGCCGAGCAGGGTCGCGGCGAGGAACGAGCCGCCGATGGAGCCGAGCCCGCCGACCGCGACCACGATCAGCACATAGACCAGGTATTGGAAGCCGAAGGAGGGATCGAGGCCGACGATCTCGATGGCGAGCGCGCCGCCGAGACCGGCGAGCCCGCTGCCGAGCGCGAAGGTGACGGCGAACACCGTGTCGACGTCGATGCCGAGGCCCTTGGCCATGCGCTGGTTGTCGACCGCCGCCCTCACCTGGGCGCCGAAGCGCGTCATTTCGAGCCCGATCACCAGCAGCACGGTGATGACGAGGGCCATGCCGATCAAGAACAGGCGGTAGACCGCGAAATTTATGCCGCCGATACGGAACGAGCCGTTCAGGTAGTCGGGTACCCTGACCGGCTGGGCCACCGTGCCGAATACATAGGCGGCGGCCGCGGCCATGACGAAGACCAGGCCGATGGTGAACAGCACCTGGTTGAGCTCGGTCGCGCGATAGAGCCGGCGGAACAGCGTGCGCTCGAAGGCGACGCTGGCGACCGCCGCCGCGACGAAGGCGACCGGCAGGGTGAGCAGGAACGGCCAGCCGGCGTCGCGCATCAGCGTCACCGTGACATAGCCGCCGAGCATGGCGAAGCTGCCGTGCGCCAGGTTGGTGAAGTTCATCAAACCCAGCGTCACGGACAGCCCGACCGAAAGCAGGAACAGCAGCATGCCGTAGGCGAAGCCGTCGAACAGCACGCCCATGATCTGGCTGATCATGGCCCTCCGTCTGCGGCGCTGCCGGCGGTCAAGCGCGCCGGTCGCCTACTTCTTCATGCCGTGCGTCGGATCCTTGGCCTTTTCGACCTTGTCGAACTCGACGTTGACCAGCTGGCCGTTAACCTTGTCGACCTTGCGGATGTAGATGGTCTGGACGATGTCGCGGGTCTGCGGGTCGATCGAGATCGGGCCGCGCGGGCTCTCCCAGGCCATGCCCTTGGCCGCGTTGACGAGCGCCTCGCCGTCGGTCTTGCCCTTGGTCTTGTCGAGCGCGGCGTAGATCAGGTGCATGCCGTCATAGGCGCCGACCGAGTAGATGTCCGGAATGCGGTTGTGCATCTTCTCGAAGGCGCCGACGAACTCCTTGTTCGTCGCCGACTGGTGATTGTAGTCGTAATGGAAGGCGGTGATGATGCCGATCGCCGAGTCGCCCATGCTCTTGAGCGCTTCGGGCAGCGTCAATTCGCCCTGGCCGAAGATCTTGGTGTTGGACGGATTGATGCCGCGCTCGGCCAGCGCCTTGGCGATCGCCGCCGGCTGCGTGCCGCCCGGCACCCAGATGTAGATCGCCTCGGGATTGGCGTTCTTGGCGCGCTGCACGAAGGCGGAGAAGTCGGGATTGGCGACCGGGAAGCGGTCGGCGCCGACGATCTCGCCGCCCGCCGCCTTGAAGCCGCGGTGGAATGCCTGCTCGGCGTCCTGGCCGGGGCCGTAATCCGACACCATGGTGTAGACTTTCTTGGTGCCGTGCTTGAACACCCAGGCGCCGTAGTTCTCGTTGATCTGCGGCGTCGTCACCGAAGTGCGCACCATGTAGGGCGACTTGTCGATGATCACCGAGGTCGCGGCGTTCATCACAACCATGAACTTCTTGGCCTGGGCCGAGACGTCGCCCGCCGCCATGGCGTTCGGCGTCAGCATGAAGCCGGCCAAGAGGTCGACTTTGTCGCGCACGATCAGTTCCTGCGCCAGCCGCTTGGCGACGTCGGGCGCGATGCCGCCCACGTCCTTGCGGATCAGCTCGATCTTCTTGCCGCCGGCCTTGTCGCCGTGCTGCTGCGTGAACAGCTTGATGCCGTTGTCCATCTGGACGCCGGTGTCGGCGAACTGGCCCGAATAGGGCGCGATGATGCCGATCTTGACCGTGTCCTCGGCCTGCGCGCCGGCGACGCCGAGCAGCAGCGCGGCGGCGCAGCTCAGGGCAACCCTCAGTTTCAGCATGACGTTCCTCCCTGGTGACGGTGGTTGTTCTTCTTGTTGGCCGAAGCCTACGGGCAGAAGCCGGGCCGGTCAATTTAGACTTCGTCGAACATCGTTATACGAACGGAAACGTGACCGGCCGAGGCCCGGCGGGCCGCGCCCCGCAAGTGGAATATATCCCACCCTCGCGGGTCAGCTCGCGGCGTAGCCGCCGTCGACCGGGATGGTCACGCCGTTGATCAGGCGCGCGGCGGGCGAGGCGAGGAACACCGCGGTGCCGGCCAGCTCCTCCGGCCCGGCCCAACGCTTGATCGGCAGGCGCGCCATGACCTTGGCGTTGAACGCCGGGTCGGCCTGGCCGGCGCGGCTGAGCTCGGTGTCGATCCAGCCCGGGGCGATGGCATTGACGCGAATGCCGTCGTCGGCATAGCCGAGCGCCAGCGACTTGGTCAGCGAGACGATGGCCGTCTTGGCCGCGCCATAGCCCGGTCCGCGCGGATGGCCGAAATAGGAATACATCGAGGCGATGAAGAGGATGCTGCCCTTGGCGCGGGCAAGCTGCGGCCGGAACGCCTCGGCGAGCCGCAGCGCGCCGGTCAGGTGGATGTCGAGCTGCGCCTGGAACTCGGCGATGCGCTCGGCCGACTGGTCGGTTATGCGGCCGGCGCAATGGATCAGCACGTCGAGCCGATCGGTGCGCCGCGCGAGATCGAGGATCGCCGCGCCGTCGCGCACGTCGAGCACCGCGTAGCGCGCGCCCTCGGGCAGGCCGTCGGGCGGCACTAGCTTGAGATCCGTGACGATCAGCTCGGCGCCGAGCGCGGCGAAGGCGCGCGCGAAAGCGAGGCCGATGCCGCCGGCGCCGCCGGTGATCAGCACGCGATAGCCACGCACGCCGAAATCGGGCGCGTCGTCGTGGGTAGGCTGGGCCATGGCGATTGGGTCCTATCGGGCTTGGGCGGCGCGGGCGCCGGCCGCGTTGTGCACGGCGATGGCGCGGCGCTCGACGCGCTCGATCGCCGCGCGGATGACGGCGCGGTCGATCGGGCGCGGCTGGTGATGGGCATAGGGCGCCGCGACGCAGTCCGCGGCGAGCGCCTGGGCGGCGGCGCCGGCATCCGCGACCCCGAGATCGGCAAGCCGCGTCGGCAAGCCGACCTCGCGCAGGAAATCGGCGAGATCGTCGACCGCCTCGTCGGTGCGCTCCTCGACCGCGAGCTGCACCAGCGTGCCATAGGCGACGTGGAAGCCGTGCGCCGCGTCGCGCGCCGCCGGCAGGGCGCCCAGTGCCGCGGCCATGCCGTGGGCGACGGACAGCCCGCCGTTCTCGAAGGCCATGGCGCTCAGCAGCAGCGCCGCCTCGACCGTGTATTCGAGATCGTCGGTGACGACGCCGCGCTCGACCGCGCGCACGGCCGCGGCGCCGTGGCCGCGCAGGAGCTGATAGCAGGCGTCCGCGATCAGGAGGGCCGAGCGCAGCGGCCGCGTCCGATGCTTGGTTAGGCCGTGCCCGGCCCAGCACGCCTCGGCCTCGAACTTCTTGGCGACGGCGTCGCCGATGCCGGCCCGCAGATAGTGCGCCGGCGCCGCGGCGATCAGCGCGGTGTCGACGATGACGAATTCGGGATTGCGCTCGAGCTGTTCGACGACCGCCGGTCGGTGCTCGTCGTCATAGACGACCAGGCCGCGCGACGCCGGCGCGTCGGTCGACGCGATGGTCGGCACGCTGATGAAGGGACAGGCGAGGCGCCGCGCCACGCCCTTGGCGGCGTCGAGCGCGCGGCCGCCGCCGGCGCCGAGGACGACGTCCGGCGCGTGGCCGCGCACCTGCGCGGTCAGCGCCTCGATCGCCGCGCGGGTCGGCTCGCCGCTGAACGGGAACGGTGCGGCGGCCAGCCCGGCCGCCTCGAGGCTGCGCGCGAGGCGCGCGCCGACCAGGCCCAGGACATGGGCGTCGCCGACCACGGCGACGCGGCGTCCGAGCGTCGCGGCCTCCTCGCCGACCAGGTCGAGGCAGCCCGGGCCCTGGATGTAGCAGCCCGCCGCCATGAACACGCGGTAGGCCGGCGGCGCGCCCGATGGACTTTCGGCGGTCATGGCGTGGCTCGATCCCCAAGACGGTGCGCCGGTATTCTTAGACCGGGCGCGCGGCCCGCCTGCATCATTAGCCCCGGCGCGCGCCAGGCGCAACGCCGCGGCGAGATCCGACTTCCGCGCGATTGACAGCGCCCGAGGTCGCGTCGCCCAATGAGCGCGGGAGCGACACGTCCGGGCCACGCCCGCGGGCGTCCCGGCCATCAAGGAGAGCCGCGCTGAAACGCCTCTTGGCACTGTGCGTTGCCGGGCTTCTTTCGGCAGGCGGCGCGTCGGCGCCGGCCGCCGCCTACGATCAGCTGGTCGAGAAGCACACCTTCGAGATGCCGTCGCTGACCACCGTCGGCGGCAAGACCATCAAGCAGGTGCGCATCGGCTGGGAGGCCTATGGCAAGCTCGCGCCCAACAAGGACAACGTCATCCTGGTGGCGCACTACTTCTCGGGCGATTCGCACGCCGCCGGCAAGTACAAGGCCGAGGACGCGGCGCCCGGCTATTGGGACGCGATCATCGGCCCGGGCAAGCCGCTCGACACCGACAAGTACTACATCATCAGCTCGGACACGCTGGTCAATCTGAGCGTCAAAAACCCGACCGTGGTGACGACCGGTCCCGCGACGGTCGATCCCGACACCGGCAAGCCCTACGGCATGAGCTTCCCGATCGTCACCATCCGCGACTTCGTCAACGTGCAGAAGGCGCTGCTCCAGAGCCTCGGCATCACCCGTCTCGAGGCGGTGGCGGGCGGCTCGATGGGCTCGTTCCAGGCGATCGAGTGGTCGGTCGCCTATCCCGACATGGTCAAGCGCGTCATCGCCGTCATTCCGGCCGGCGAGGCCGACGCCTGGACCAATGGCTGGCTCGACATCTGGGCGTCGCCGATCCGCCTCGATCCCAATTGGAACCACGGCGACTATTACGGCAAGGTCGAGCCGCTCGCCGGGCTGACGCTGGCGCTGCGCATCGTCACGCTGCACGCCCAGAGCCCGCTGCGCATCGACAAGGCGTTCGACCGCAAATGGGCCAAGGAGGACGCCAATCCGCTCGACTCGCTGGACAACCGCTATGCGGTCTCGGCGGCGCTCGACACGGCGGCGGCGGCCCGCGCCAAGGTCTCCGACGCCAACCATTTCCTCTATCTGGTGCGCGCCAACGAGCTGTGGGTCGCCGGACACGGCAAGACGCTCGAGGAGGGTCTGAAGCAGGTCAAGGCGCCGATGCTGATCCTGCCCGCCAAGAACGACATGCTCCTGCTGCCCGATATGGCGCGCCAGGTACGCGACCTCGTCCAGGCCGACGGCGGCAAAGTCGAGTACCAGGAGATCGTCGGCGAGTGGGGCCACCTCGACGGCATCGTCAACATCGCCCAGGTTGGCGACAAGATCAGGTCGTTCCTGGCCAAGTAGCGGAGGCGCAGGCGGCCGGCGGCGTCAGGCCGCCGGCTTGTCCTCGGCCTGCTGCGCGACGGCGCGCTCCTGCTCGGTGACGCCGAGCGTGCGCCAGTCGGTCGTCTTG
>Ga0335070_10001525_pt1 | contig 26839 bp, 27 predicted proteins | sample Lox_Sample_13_FD_206722 | JGI IMG/M metagenome (GOLD analysis project Ga0335070, IMG submission 206722) | Soil microbial communities from Loxahatchee National Wildlife Refuge, Florida, United States - Lox_Sample_1.3 | ecosystem: Environmental > Terrestrial > Soil > Wetlands | place: USA...
TTCCCCTTCCTTAAGCAATGACACGCAAACCTGCCCAGACACAAAGAGTCCCAGTGCCGGACACAGAAGAGCACATGCTGGTGCCACGATCCGCCAGTCGGAAGAAGTTAAGACCGGAACCCCACATGCCGGTTCAAGAACATGCGGAAGCCGACACCTTTAATTCCTGGCTCACGACTGGTGAGCCGCAGTGGTAACCAGCGCCGCGTGTGTGGCGCAGCATGTTGCCAAAACAAGAAACTGTCCAATACATCTTTGGTCAGAGATCGATACCCATTAGGTATCAGTACTGAGCGGGGGGAGAACGGCGACTCTTGCAATCGGGGCCCAAGGGATCCTGACAAGTTGAGTAAAGTGCCGTCGCATCTTGTGTCCTAGCTGACGGAGCTTCCTGCAGTTGGCGCATGATCCAAAAGAATCAGCAGCATCGACAGCTGAACCAGCCACCCCGGGGCGGTGACAGCGCATTGACCCGTTGCGTATAGTGTCCACTGATTCTTGTTGATGGTTTCATTCGCCTCAAAAGGATACGGGATGCATCTGACTGAACAAAGGGGTTCATGGTTTCGTCACTTCGTCTTCCTCTCGTCTCTTATGTTCGTAGGTACTCTGGGATATGCCCAGCCATCGGGCGGGCCCTATGGTCCAATCGATCAGGGCTACGAGATTCCGAAAGCCGCGCACGTCTATTACGTCGCTCCCGGGGGAGAAGCCGACTCCCCGGGGACGACGCTCGAACAGCCAACGACCTTGGAAGCCGCAATCGAGCGGGTTATCACGGGTGACGCAATCCTGTTGCGCGGGGGCGTTTACCGCACAGGCGGTTTGGTTCTCAACCAAGGCATCACGCTGCAGCCGTATGCCGATGAGCGGCCGGTTCTCAAGGGCACGCAGGTCGCCACCAAGTGGGAGGCACTGCGCAACAACGTGTGGCGCACGCAGTGGACGCATCTGTTCCCCGCCGCGCCTCTGGGCTGGTGGCGGCGCGATCGCGAAGGCATGCGGACCCCGCTACACCGCTTCAACAACGACATGGTGTTCGTCGACGGCGAAATGCTGAAGTCGGCGGGCTGGGAAGGAGAACTCGACGCCCACTCGTTCTACATCGATTACCAAGACGGCTATGTGTACATCGGCGTCGATCCCACGAATAGGCTGGTGGAGATCACCGCTTTTGACAGCGCGCTGGTTCGCACCAGCGCTCCGGTCCACGGCAAGATCAACGATCACAAGGGCCCGGTCATCCGCGGGATCACGTTCACCCAGTATGCCTACCGGGCGCTGGAGGTCGAAGGCAAGAAACACTTCACCGTTGCCGACGAGCCTACCGACGAACCCGTAGGCCTGTCGGATCCAGCAACATTCGGTAAGGAAGTGATTGGCACAGTGCTGGAAAACGTGACCATCACCTACTGCTCGCGCGTGGCTGGATACTTCCGCGGAGACGGCCTCATCATTCGAAATTCGTTGGTGAGTGACACGGGCACGGAAGGGATCTACGTCATTGGATCGTCGGATGTCCTCCTGGAAAAGAACATCATCCGGCGGAACAACATCCGGCAACTCACCGGTTACTACCCGGCTGCGGTCAAGATTTTCAATCAGACGCGCCGCGTCACGTTCCGCGACAATCTGATCATCGAGCAGCCCTATTCCAACGGTGTCTGGTACGACGTTGGCAACCACGATGGCGTGATCATGAACAACTGGATCGAAGGGGCGATCGACGGCTTCTTCTTCGAAATCTCGCGAGGGGCGATTGTCGCGGGCAATGTATTCGTTCGCGACGATAAGGGTGTGCGTGTGTTGAACTCCGCGGACGTGCGCGTCTACAACAACACGTTCGTGGATACGCCGGCCTCCTTCGAACGCACCGAGCGGAGCGCGACGAACGACCACTTCGGTTGGCATCCCTCCACCGGCCCGGACGTGGACCAGCGGGAAGGACATGTGTTCGTGAACAATCTTCTGGCGGCGAGCGAGGCATACCGCAAGCCGCTACTGCGTTTCGAGCAGCCGGCGGCGCTTTGCACGAGACTATCGCGGCCGATGGCGAAAGAAGCCGATGGCAACGTATATGTGCGCGCCGCTGTACCAGACGTGACCACTGCACTGCCGCTCATCGTGTGGAGCCCAGCGGCCAGCGAAAGCTGCCTCACGACGGCGTCGTCGCTCGAGGAATTCCGCAAGCTAATGCCAGCGTTTGAAGCCAGCGGACGACAACTCGATCGGACTCCTCGATCGATCTTCACGAGTCGGGATCTAGGCCGGTACGGATTGCGGCAGGCGCTTCCGGGAGGGGAAGCGCTTCCTGCGGACGTACGCAAACTCCTGGGTTGGAGCGAGGATGAAGCCCGGACGCCAGGCGCGTACCCATTTCGACGCTGACCACGTGTGCCGCGTTCCTACTTCGTGCTGGCCACAACATACACGTACCGCAAGACACCCGTCCCAGTGTTTGTGACGTCGTGCTCGGTTTCAGGCGGACAGTACAGGGCGTAACTTGCTTCGACGGGGAGCTTGGAGCCGTCGCCAAACGTCATTTCACCCTTTCCCTCCAAGATGACGAGAAGTTCTTCATGTTGTCCGGTGGTGTGTTTTCCCACCGACTTGCCAGGCGCCAAGACGACCAATCCTGACCTCATCGTCACGGTTTCAGGGGAACCTCCAAGTATCTGCAAGTAGTCCTTTCCTTGACTGTCAAGCTTGACCGCCTTGGGATGGAGTTTGCCTTTTTCGGGGTCCGCTGCAGAGGCGACAATCGAACACACCGGAAGCAATGCAATCGACAAGAAAAGCAAAGCGGACAGCGTGATTCGCAGCGTCAACTTCATTCTCCTTCCTGGCCTAGAAGTGGATGGATATCCCACCGGCGGCATTCACGCCGGGCATGGGATATCCAGGCAGCACTTCGTACTTGTGATTGAGTGCGTTATCAAGCATGACGAGCAGATCAAGGTTGCGTTGAAGCGGGAGGGTGATTTTGGCGGAGGCAAGTGGGTAAGCACCCAGTTGGGTGGTGTGGCTCTCGTCCGTATACCGCCGCGCAACCGCTTGAAGTCCCAAGTGCATGAACGCCCGTTTCAGATCCCAATCAAGGCCCAGAGTGGCGCGAGTCTGGGGTACCAGGGGAGCCAAGTTGGTGGAATGTAAGTAAGCGTACCCCACCGAGGTGCTGATTCGGCGACGGACACTCCAGCGCAAACTTGCCTCAACGCCTTTGTTGACCGCTTTGCCGGTGTTTAGCAACTCCAGGTTCGGATAATTGCCCACCGTTACAATCTGGTCCGTGAGATTCGCATAGTAAAGGGTTGCCTGGGCAATAACGTTGTTCGTCGCACGGAACTGCAGTATGGTCTGGTAGTTCCACATTCGTTCGGGCAGCAAGTTCGGATTGGGTGCAGGAAACAGATAGAGCTCACGGATGGTTGGATTCCGGAAGCCTTCCCCGATGGAGGCGGACAAGGAGACGCGCTCGGCCACACTCCATGTCGCACCAAACTCTGGAACCGCCAAGTCGCCAAATTGCGAATTGGTCTGATAGCGAACTCCAGCGTATAACAAAAGGGAGGAAGTTGGGCTCCAGTGGCCGCGTACAAACCCGGCTGCATCATTGATCTGATGGTTTCCCCAACTGAAGCCGCTAGTCGTGCTGGCTGTGCCGCCGTAGTTGACAATGTCGGTTCCAAAATCGATAGCAGTGGAGCGAGCAAGACTCACAGTTTCAAAGATCCGGCCGCCAGTGATCCGGTCCACCGAGAGAAATCCATCGGTAATCGCGTTATGTCCCCATGTAGAGAAGAAACGGGTGTAGCCATTCCATGAGTTCGTCGAGTTCGCGAGGTCCAGACTGAAGCCGCCGCGGCCAACGCTGGCAGCGCTGCCAATGAGAGGATCATCAAGTGGTCCGGGATCATGTACCAGGAAGTGGCCATAGTTGCCGTCCAAGGATACTTTCCAAGTTTGGGTTAGTGTGTAACTAGTTCCCGCCGACACATTTTGCGAATGAAAAGCAGAGTTCGACCGATCTCCGTTCGTGTAGTTGACCCCAGCGGCCAACGAGTACACGCCGCGTCCCTTGCGAAAGCCTGTCCAAAGCCGGTTCTGCCCGGTCATGTAGGATCCTAGGCTGGAGGTAAGTTGGAACTCCGGCTTGGCACCAGGTTCGCGAGGAGCAATCTCGACAGCTCCTCCCAGGGCGTTCGTTCCATAGAGGACTGAGGCTGGTCCTTCGATCACACTAATGCTGCCGGCTTCCGATAAATCGTAAAAGTCGGGTAGTGGATGGCCCATCTCTCCCTGGTAGTCCGGCCGGCCGTCAAGGACCACTAATACATCGGTATTCGGAGAGCCTCCCACGCCGCGAATGTTAACCGCACCGGTTCCGTTGTCGGCAATTCCGTAACCCATCGTCCCGCGACGAGTCACGTATAGGCCGGGAGACAGGTCTTCAACCGCATCAAACACGGTTCGGGCAGAGGTGCGATCGATCTGGGCCGCACTCCCGCTGGCCACGGTCGATACACCTCCGTCTGTGACGACGACACTGATGGTTGTTTGCACGATTGCCGGACGAAGTTTGAACTGCGGATTCGCCGAGCAGTCGGAGAGGGTGCGTGATTCCGGCTCGAAACCGACGGCTTGAATTCGAACCAACGTTCCGGGAGCACACGGAATCGTGCTCTGTCCACCTGCGTCCGTGACCGTCGAGGGGATGGCTTCGCCTTTCGGCGAGCGGACGTAAACCGAGGCACTTCGAATCGGCGCGCCCGTCACGTCGGCGACATGGATTTCAACACTCTCAGCGGCAAAACAAATGAATGAACCCAGTCCAATGCACGCCAACAGAAGACTTCTGGTCATCTGAAACATTGGGCAGCTCCTGCATGGTCATAGGGATAGGAGAGCACGGAAACTGATAACACGAAACCAAAAATCGTAACACTATCGGAAATGAATCGATGTGATTGAAATCACATCGAAGGGGTGCGAATCGGACCAAATGATCAATTTTCCGCTACCGCGAGAGTAGAAGCCAAAGACTTCAGAATTCACAAGTCACACCGACCGGAGAGTGTCGGCAATCCCCAGCCCAACCATCAGTGTTCATGGTGAGAATGCCCGTGAAAATGGGGATGAGAATGCACAATCGGTCCGTGGGAATGGCGATGGGCGTGAATAAGGTTTGCCCGAAGCAGCAGGTCGGCGTTCGAAAGAATTTCTGACGGAGTGCCTGTGGCGATTACCGTCCCTGCTTCCAGCACCACGACGCGATCGGCTATGTCTTCGACGATGTCAAGCTGATGCGTGGCAGTGACGACAGTCTTCGACGTGCCCTTCCACTGCTGAATAAGGTCGATGACCTGGCTCTGACTTTTGGGATCAAGAGTTGCGGTCGGCTCATCCAGCAGGAGAACCTCAGGATCCAGAACCAAAACGGAGGCCAGCGCCACCCGCTTCTTCTCGCCCCCCGAAAGCCGGTACGGCGGCCGATCGCGCAGATGAGAGATTGCCATGGAAGCAAGCGTAGCTTCCACGCGCCGGACCAATTCCTCCTTTTCCCACTGCAGTTGCAGCGGGCCATACGCCACCTCGTCGAATACCGTGGGATTGAACAGCTGCACATCCGGATTCTGAAAGACCAGCGCTACCTGGCGACGGAAATCAAGCGAGAATCCGTCTCTGTGAAAGCATTCCTGAGTCAGTGGGTTCCCCTGAAATGTCACCGAGCCAGTCGGGGGAAAGCAGAGCGCGTCCAACACTCGCAGCAGCGTGGATTTTCCAGAACCATTCGCGCCGAGTAAAGCAACCCGCTCACCCCGCTCGATACGGAGAGACAGTCCGCGAATTGCCGGAATTCCGTCGTAGGCGAAGCTGATGTCGGCGACATCGTAAGCAGTCGTCAAGTCTCGATTATCTCCCCATCCAAGCGGCTAGGCCGCCAACACAGATGAATGCCGTCAGACCCAGGTAATCGCGCAGTCTCATGCGGAAATCGTTCAACAGGTAGACTTCGCCATGGAAACCGCGTGACAGCATGGCGAGATACACCTCGTGGCTTAGTTCGATACTCTTACTGAGCAAGACTCCGGCGGTTCGCGCCGTCACCTTGCGCTGCTCGCTTCCGGGTAACTTGCCGACGGCCCGGCTCTGCCTCGATTCGAACATCTGGTTTGCGGTTTCGATCAACAAGAAAACGTAGCGGTGCGTCATGGCCAGCATGGTGACGACCTCCGCCGGCAGCCGCAGTGAGCGAAGCGCTTTCAAGATATGAGTCCAGGGAGTACAAAGCACCAGTAGCGTTGTCAGGGTAGCCGCCGTTTCCACTCGCAGGACAAGCAAACTCGCAGTTCGCAACCCCTGGGCCGAAACAGAAAGACGCAATGCTGGCAGAACGAAGACTGGTGTTCCGGGTATCAGAAACAAAGCGGGCAGGGCAATGAGGCCGGTAAAGCCGAGGATCACAAACCAGACGCGGGTGGCGAGGGATACAAGACTCACGCGGGAGGCAACCGCGATCAGGACCGTGGTCAGCAGCAAGGCGGCGATGACATCAAGCCGGCGGCAAATGATCACCGAGACCACGAGCGCCAGCATTCCGATCACACGCACACGGGGATCAAGTAGCTGCAGGAGTCCCGGCTGGTTCGCGGTGTGTTCCGACTGTAATGCCTTTGAGAACGCCCCGGTGAAGGCCTGAAGCGTCGACTCGATAAAGGAATGTTGACTCATGGACGTGGGTTCCGTGCGTTTGGCCGCCTGCCGATTACACGCGCAGTGAGTGAAACCACGACCAATAACCCGGCTCCGAACATTGCGGAGAGCGAATATCCGAAGGCCGGACTTTTGATAAATCGAGGGGCGTAACCTGGGAATGGGGCGGTCCACACTGTCGAGAGTTTCTGCAGGCCGGTGGGAACCGACACAGGAGGTGCATGGTTTCCCGACGCTGCCTCGATCTGGGCTCGCGTCTTCGCATTCATCAAGTCCGCCGAGGACCATTCGCCCCACGCGGTGCCTGCGGCCAGAATTCCTATCGGCGTGCACACCAGAAGAAGAGCTACAGCCCACCACAGCCGACGCAGCGATCTTCCGTTATTCACCATTGCCGGGATGGGCGCCGACCCAGTGGCCAGATTTCCGGCCTCGCCCAGCAAGCCGAGATCGGCGCGCTGTAAGTACGACACCATGCCGGCTGAGATCACGGCCTCGGCCAATCCCGCCAAGGTCAGGTGCCCAAGCATCATCGCAGGTACGGCGACGTGAAGAGGGTATGGGGCGTAGAGTGGCGTGCCGCTGCCATCGTGAAACAAAGTGGGTTGTATCCCGAATTCCAACGCGGTTACGAAAGCCGCAGCATTGATGGACACATACCCTGCAATCGCTGCAGCGAGTACTCGGCGGCGCGATCTGATCCCGGAACGAGCTGCGGCAAGGCGGTACACTCCGCAGGCAACGAACGATCCGACTACCGCCATGTTGAAACAGTTCGCGCCCAAAGTCGTGATGCCGCCGTCGCCGAAGAAGAGCGCCTGGATGGCGAGGGCAATGGAAATCGCCAGGATCGAACCCCACGGGCCAAGGACGATCGCGGCTACCGTTACCCCGACCGCATGCCCAGTGGTCCCGCCCGGCAGAGGCACATTGAACATCATCACTACGAAAGAGAATGCGGCCAGAACCGAGATCAATGGAATGGCGCGGGTGGCCAGCATCCGCTTGATGCGCTTCAGGGCTGAGTACCAGCCCGTGGCGGCGAACGCATAGAGCGTCGCGCAGGTGGAAGGACTGAGGTAGCCATCAGGAATGTGCATGACTGGTCAAGTTCTTATCGCGGCTTGTGCCCGTGGCATGAGAAGATGGCGTTGAAGTTCGGTAATAACACGAACCAAAAAATCGTGCTACCCAGCACAGATTAGGATAGAAGCTCCCGGTATTCTTGCGCAAGCAGATTTGCGAAGGAATGGGTTGGCTGTCGGGCCACGGTGACAACCACCTATACTCGAAGGCACGAGAACGTGGGCAGAGAAACGTGTTAGGAGACGTCCATGGCAAGATTGGTGAGAACCGGAGTTTCCATCGAACATGATCTTCTCAAACAATTCGATCGCGTGATTGCCAAGCGAGGGTACAAGAACCGGTCGGAAGCGTTGCGCGACCTTATCCGCGAGAGCCTGGTGACGGAAGCGGTCGATAATAATAAGGAGGTGGTAGCGACTCTCTCCATGGTCTACGATCACCACCGGCCCAATCTTTCCAACAAGCTAATCGAACTTCAGCATCACGCCCACCGCAGTGTCTTGGCCGCTACCCACGTGCATCTCGATGAGAACAATTGCCTTGAGGTCGTAATTATGAAGGGACGAAGCGGCGACCTGAAGCATCTTGCGGATCACATGCTGAGCATGCGCGGAGTGAAACACGGGAAGCTCGTACTCACCACCCCGAGTGAACGTTATTGAGGATTGCGGTAATAGTTTCGGGGCAGGAACCAGAACCAAGAAGGTCCGCCAAATGGGCTGTGGCTGGCAAAGTCGGGTGTGGGAGGCACGTAGCCGCTCTGAACAACTGAAGCTGTTTGCAGCCACGGCGCGTCGTACTTAGGGCTTTCCATCCGCCCAGACCAGCGCCGGGCGAGCTGTCCTTCCTTTATCTGCCAGGATGATGTCATTGCAATACTCCTACAGCAACGTCTCACTTTCTACGCTGATTCTAGCTCTTCGCAAAAAAGCCAGCAACACACGCCTTTTCCAGCATTATCGGGTTCATATGCCGCGATGCGACCGGGTGCTCCAGGAATCTGACTGGGCCAGGGGCAAGCCGGAGATTCATGTTCAGCCGAGTCTGACAGGTTCGACGGGTTCTCCCAGCGGCGTATGTAGCTTCAACTCTCTGTTATGAACGTTATGTGCCCCGCAGACACGCGAACCGCCCTTTCCACGCGTCACTGGGCTTCCTCGCCACATAAATCGCCAACGACACAAAAGCCGGCGAGTGTCCAGACTATCTGTCCCGTCGTGCCTCGGCTTCTGCCAGCCAGCCGCGACGCAGAGCCTCAAGTGGAACATTCGACAAGTAGGGCTTGATATCGAGAATTGGAGTTCCATCCAGCATATCGACGCCACGCACCTGCAAGCGGCAGCCGTTGCGACCAAGCAGTTCCACAACGCTGAGGCCGATCGGATTCGGACGCCTCGGGGAGCGGGTGGCGAACACACCATGCGGACGATTGTCGCTGGGCGGGGCGCCCAACAACTCGAAGCCCGACGAGCGGTCAAACTCCCAGATGACGTAAAGATGAGAAAAGCCTTCGATGTCGGTGAGGCCAGCTTCGAATTCCGGCTGGATTTCCAGCACACCCTCGGCGTCGTGCTTCGCGCCCAGGCCTTTCGGAATCTCACTCGCGTTCTTGTAGGGGCTGCGGACAATTCCAATGAGCCGAGGCGTGAACATGGTGGGCAAATTCTCGATTCGTGAATGGAAGTACCTGAAGTTTAGCAAAGAATGTTAGCTGTTTCGAAAACCAGGGACAGACGGACGTTCAGCGTTCTTCTACGCTGGCGTTTAGAAACGTCCTGTCTGTCTCCAGTTCTCCCATCCCCAGTTTTCTCCACGGTTCATCGCTTCAGGACGAAGAGCACAAACGCCTCAATCACCAGAGCGACACAAAACAAGGGATGAGTGGCGACGCGGATAAAAATCCCCGGTCCTATCGCAAATTGTCTTGATGTCGCCCAAGCAACCAGAACGATGAACCCTAGGACGTAAGTAACGGCAACCAACACGAGGAACGTCAGCAGCCGATGCAAAACCATAGAGTTCTCCTCACGGATGGTACGTGCAATATTGTGGGGAAAACTCAGCAGTTGTCGCAATCGGGTTTTTGGTTGTGACTCCCAGGAAAACCAGGGACAGACGGGACGTTTCTCAACGCCCGCGTAGAAGAACGGTGAGCATTCCGTCTGTCCCTGGTTTTCCGGTTAGTTCCCAATCCCCTTTTTGTTGGCAATTAAGGCTTTTTTCGCTCACCGCTTCAAGACGAAGAGCACAAATGCTTCAATCACCAGCACCATACAGAACAGTGGATGGAAAGCCACACGTAGCCAAGGGAAGTGGCCCATGGCTGCATGTTTCCAGAACGAAGCCCACGCGACAAACGCAACAAGCCCGATGACGTAGGTGACGGCAACCAAAACCGCAAACGCGCCAATTCGATACAGCACCATCTCCAGCCTCCGCCTTATGGATTATACGTGCAGTATTGTGGCGGGTATGACGGGGATTTACTGACCTCGGCAGCGAATAATGCTATACACGTCCACGGAACCACCGTACTGGTCCGAAAGCACTCCGCATCGGTTGACCAGAACGTAGGCCACGTTGTTCGCAAAACATTCACCACGCCCCTGGTATCGAAATCAGGATGCTGTTCGCCATCTGATCCAAATGGAACGTTGCGGCACCAAGGATAACCGTCGTAGTCGCACTCTTCGACGCCTGGTGCAACGTCGTGGCATCCCGCGTCTGGACCTTGGATTTGCTTCATGGCCAAAGTGGTAACGGCATGTTCAAACCACTTGTCCCAATTAAGAACTACGGTTGCATTGCGGCAACTACCTCCCGGCGTTCGCCTTCCACTCCAGTGCACAGTTTCCCGCGTTTGCATGTGATGTACGGAGTCGTCGGTCGTAGTTAAGGTAGTATGGCCAGTGGCAACATTGTCAGCGACGGTCATGGGAACGCCCACTCCGTCCAACCACATCTGATTTTGTGTAACCACCAGACATGTTGGTGGGGCCATGGGATCATCGAGCGTGGCCTCCAGGTACCACTCCCAGTACCACCAGTTGTCATCGCCTCCGATGAAATGCGGCGTTGCTGTCATGTATGACGATTGGGCGAATGCGGAACCGCCGAGGACCACTAGGGCCAGAAGAATCAGCAGCGTCATCAATAGGTGTTTCAATTCGCACCCCGATCCACGCGCATGTTGATTTTCTGCTCTTGTACAGATGCCGTAAATTTGGCAATTCCGCTTGGACTTAACTGCGCGTAGAGGTTGTCCAAAGTGCGCTGCACAAGTCGCTGTTTCTGTGTATTGAAATCAGTCTGGTCCTTCGCAGATTGTCTGACGTTAGCGTAGTCAGTTCGATAGTTACGAAGTACGTTGGTAAAGGCGGCTTGATCGACTCGATCAAAATGAAAGATCGACGCCATGATCTTTTGCAGTCGCTCAAGATCGGCGACGGTTGCAGTTGGTGGCGCGGAGAAGTGCAAAAAGGTCAAATGATAAGCGACGTTATCAGCGATCTCCTGTGGAGATTGTGTTTGTGTGCTCTGCTGCGCCGATCCTGGCAGAAACAAAACACAGACAAGCAAGGCCGTGAGGGTAGGTCTCATAAATAAACCACTTTCTCGCCCCTGTTGGAGCGGGCCTGAATACTTAGCCATTTAATAAACGATGCTATCTCGGTGTAGAGCGCACTAAGAGGTTGCTCTTATTACTGAGCCTTGGGATCCAGTGTGGGGAAGCACACGCACGCTATTGCGTGAGGCGCGTCCTGTCAAGATGGCGTTGTCACAGTGCATTGTTTGTTACGAATCCAGAACACGCCTAAATTTTCCGGCCCTTGCGCCCACCTTGAACGGTGATCTAGGTCACAGAACGATGGCCGGCTTTGGGGCAAACTGAAAATGAAATCCAATTTCATATGACCGGCCCACACTCCGCGCCCCAGGAACCCAAAACCTCCGTTAATTCCGAGGAGTACGTGACGTACCTAGACCGGGCCCCCCGTTCCGAGTGGGTTGAAGTGCTGGATATGCCTCGGGGCCGGAGCGCGACACGGGTCCTCGGGCAGGTGGGCGTCTGCGTGAACCAGAAGCTGCGGGTGCTAAGCACGGCTCCGCTGGGAGGTCCGGTGCTGGTCGACGCAAATGGCACAACGGTCGCGATCGGACGTTCGCTGGCCAAACGGATTAAAGTTCGATTGACAAGAGGCGCCTGACTTGGAAACAAGCGTTGAGAGCCGCTCCAACCTTGCGGATGTCACCCACGGCTTTCTCCCCGGCGCAGGTCAGATAACCGTTGCCCTGATCGGCCAGCCCAACTGTGGCAAGAGCACAATCTTCAATCACGTCGTCGGATACCGTTCAGAAACCGCCAACTTCCCCGGCAGCACCGTGGAAGTCTCCCGCGGGCAGGTGCGCCTGAACGGGTACATCTTGCAACTTCTCGATGTCCCCGGGATCTACTCCCTGACTTCGTCGAATCCCGCCGAAGCATCGGCCAAGCAACTTCTGTTGTCCTCCGGCGTGGACCTCATCATTAATGTTGTCGACGCCGCCCTGCTCAGCCGCAGTTTGGAACTTACATTGGAGCTGCGCGAGTTGGGGGTTCCGATGGTCGTATGTCTGAACATGACGGACGACGCCGAGAGGAAGGGCATCGCGATTTCCGCGGAAAAGCTGTCCCGGCGATTGGGGCTGACGGTGCTGGAAACTGTCGCCTCGCGCGGGCGAGGAATTCGCGAGCTGTTTTCCCCCGCCACACTGTGCTCCGCCGGCCCTGCATCCGTCGCGCCTGTTTGGAGCCGGGACGTGGAGGATGCGGTGCGCGAGGTCGAGACAGCGCTGACGTCAGACCGTGAGGAATCAAACCTGTCAAACAGATTTGTGGCTGTGAAGCTGCTGGAAAGCGATTCGGACTTGACTGGCGCGGCAGACGCCCATGCCACGGAAGTCAGCGACAACGCGCGTCGCCGTCTCGAGTCGATGCGGGGAAGGAGCGCCGACTCCGTCGTCATGGCCGAGCGTCACGACGAGGCCATGCGCATCTTCGAGGAAGTCGCCGTAGTCGGGCGGCCGCGCGCGGACATCCGGTTCATCCTCGACAGTGCGCTGACCCATCCGGTGTGGGGATACGCATTTCTGGCCGCGATTTTCGTCGGTTTCTTCTGGGTTGTTTTTCGCCTGGGCTCCGCCCTGGAACGCGGGCTGCAGCCGGCACTGGCGATGAGCGCCACGCAACTGTTTGCCCGGGTCCCGGCGGGCGGCTTGATCGAAGTCATGCTGCGCAGTCTTTGGGACGGCTTCGCTGGCGGTGCCTCAATCGTGATTCCCTATCTCGTCCCGTTTCTCTTCGGATTGGCGTTTCTTGAAGATGTTGGGTATCTGCCCCGGCTCGCGTACTTGAGCGACGGCCTGCTGCACCGCATCGGACTGCACGGAACTTCGGTGCTGCCGTTCATTCTCGGTTATGGCTGCAGCGTCCCGGCCTGCATGGCCACACGAATTCTGCCGTCCAGGCGCGACCGGTTCATCGCCAGCGTGCTGGCAACACTTGTGCCCTGTTCGGCACGATCCAATGTCATCTTTGCGCTGGTGGCTTTCTATCGGGGGCCGGGCTGGGCGCTGGGCGTCTTCTGTTTCAACGGACTGGTCGTTGTTCTTTCAGGATGGATTCTGACCCGCATCTGGCCCGAAGTGAGCCCGGGAATGGTGCTCGAGGTGCCGCGCTACCAGATCCCCGCTGCCAAGGTGATGACGCGCAAAGTTTGGCTCCGGCTCCGTGAATTCGTGGTGCTGAGTTGGCCGTTGCTCATCGCCGGCAGCGTGATCCTGGGCCTGGCGGAACATTGGCACTGGGACCATGCCATCAACATGGCGTTGTCACCGCTGACTCGTGTGCTCGGCCTGCCGCTGGCGGTGGGCACAACGTTAGTTTTCGGCGTGCTGCGAAAAGAACTCTCCATGGTCATGCTGGTACAGGCATTGGGGACGACCGAGGTCGCGCGAGTAATGACCACTGGCCAGATTCTCGCCTTCACTATCTTCATTACCTTCTATATTCCCTGTTTGGCGACGATTGCCGCTCTGGTGAAAGAGATTGGCCGCAAGATGACCATGGTTAGCATTGGCTACTCCCTGGTAGTAGCCACGTTGCTTGGGGTGGCCACCCGGTTGGTGTTCGCCAGCTTCTGAGAACGAGACGAATCCGCTCAAGAATCAAAGAAAGAAGCTCACTGCGGGAAGTTCATGCGGCGCAGAAGATCCTGGAACCGGGGGTCGGAGCGTACTGGGTCCCAAGCCCGAAACGTTTTCAACTGGACCATCTGCCAGGCGTGCTGCTGGTAGGCCTCCTCCAGCCAGACCATCGCTTGGTCTGGATTGCCGAGCTGGGCATACACCTGCGCAATCTCATAGGGTGCCTGGCGACGTTTGACCTCCAGGAGTTTCCACGTCCAATAGCCCGCGGCTCCGGATACTTCATAACCGTGGCGAAGGGCAGCAATTGTTTCGGGTGGAACGCCCCACAGACTCATCATTTTCTGGCTTTCGCGGATTGCGTCTTCATACAGCGCCCTGCGCTCGTAGATTCCGCTGAGAAACTCGTGAGCCCTGGGGTCGTTGGGGTCCAGTCCAATCGTGTGCTGCAACTGCGCGATCGCCTGGTCGTCCTGGTGCGCCAGAAAGTAGATATCGCCCAAGGCCACGTTGGCAGAGACCGAAAACGGATCACGGTCCACGGCGCGCTTGGCTTCAACCAGTGCCTCCGGGAATCGCCCCACGCACGACAGGAACCAGGCATATTCGAATCGCGCTTCCACCAGACCAGGGTTGAGCTCAAGCGCCTTCCTGAATTCTCGATCGGCCTCCTCCCAGTCCCAGCGGTAATAAAACGCGCTCGCGGCCAGCGTGTAGTGCACTTCGGGAAGCGTGCTATCAATCGCAAGCGCGGTCTTCAGTGCGGCACTGAAGCGAGGAAGAGCTTCTTGAGGTGGAATAGCGCCCGCGATCCAAAGCCAGCCATACGTGTTGGCCAATCCCGCATAGGCCGGAGCCCAATGGGGGTCGGCCGCGATTGCCTTCTCGAAATACTCAATCGCTTTCCGAAAGTCGTCTGGCTTCCATTTGTAATAGTGATATTGGCCTTTCAGATAAAGCTCATAGGCCTCAGGGTTGACCGGCCCAGCACGGGCAAGGTGGACCGACTCTTCGGGCGTGAGCGTGACTTTAATCTCGCGCGCCACGGCTTGTGCGATCTCAGCCTGCAAAGCGAGCACGTCGCGGCCGTCACGCTCATAACTCTCCGCCCACAGATGGGTGTCGGTCGGGGCGCGAATCAGTTGCGCGGTAATTCGCACGCGTTGGCCCGAACGCTGCACCGAGCCCTCGAGAATGCCGTCCACTCCCAAAGCGCGTGCGATTTCCGGCAGCGGCTTCTTAGCGTCCTTGAACTGCATGGCCGAGGTGCGCGAGATCACCTTCAACCCGCCTATCTTCGCTAGATCAGTGATGAGAGCGTCGGTCATGCCATCAGCGAAGTATTCCTGTTGTGGATCGCCAGACAGGTTCGAGAGTGGCAGAACTGCCAGCGATTGAATAGGAGGCTCGCTGGGATGTGGAAACAAACGGCCTCTCAGCCCACCGATATTGAATCCGATCAGCGCCGTGATTATTGCGACCAGCACACCAACGGCGGACAACATGGCGGCGCGGCGCCTCAACTTAGGCACCCGCTCTGATTCGCGAGCGGGTTCCAGCGACGCGATGAAGCGGTAGCCATAGCGGGGCAGCGTCTCAATGAACTCAGGATTTTCGGCTGAGTCTCCCAGGACATGCCTCAGTTTCTTGACGGCATGGTTCAGGCCGTCGTCGAACTCGACGAAGGTGTTCGCTGCCCATAACCGGGCTCGTAAGTCTTCCCGGGTGACTACTTCGCGGGGACGCTCAACCAAGGCTCTGAGTACCTCAAAGGCCTTAGGAGGAAGCGCGACTTTTTCCCCATCCTTATAAAGTTCGCCGGACGTCACATCCAGCTCGAACCTGCGGAAACTGACTCGGGGCGGAGACTGGACAGGAATCGGCATGGTACTGCTCTTTATTGGCGCGCAGTCTAGCACAAACTGACTGAAAAGGCGGTGATTACAGAATGCTCGCCAGGAGTGTTGCGTTTTTCGGCAGTGGATCAATTGCTAGGAATTCATGCAATGGCCAGACGCTGTTCATTGTTAGCAAGCTGATGGCGTGAGATAGAACGCCTGTAATTGTCTTCTCCGGATCTCAGGTGGAACCGCTTCATTCAGGACATGAGCAATCACTAAGTTAGGAGGAGGTCATAAATACCTCGGCGGATGCTCCCGGACGACTCCCAGAACATCCGTCCCCTTCGCAACCAAGTCATGGAGGAAATCATGAGATGCATCAGGATTTTTGTTTGCATTCTAAGTGTGTGTTTCGTTTCAATGGCATGGTCGCAGCAACTTGCGACCATGACACCAGTTGGAAGGCATCGAATGGCCAACCAGGCCTTGAAAGCAAGGCTGGCTGCTCAACGTGGAAGTTATCTGGCTCCTGCCATTGCGTACGACAAATCTAAAACTTGGGATATTGGAGTCTATCCAGGGGGAAGCACGGCCACGCTGCAAAGTATCAACGATTTTGGAGTTGCCATGGGTTGGGGTGACGTGCCTATCGAGGGAGGGACCGAAACTCGAATGATAGGCATTCCTCTTTTGGGTTACAACGCTGGCCAATGGTTTGAAAGCGGCGTCAGCAGCAAAGATTGGACAGGAGAGGGGGGAGGGATAAGCAATACAGGAGTTATCGTGGGCAACATCCTGGGTTCCAACGGCCGGCCCGAGGCTTATGCTTGGACGCCAAACCATGGTGGATTTCGCTTGGGAAGATATTTAGACGATGACCGAAGCGTCGCCATTGCGATTAGTCACTCGGGCGCGTTCATTGTGGGCAATAGCGGCAAGCTCCTGGAAGACGGGACCCTGTTGGTTACACCCGTTGTCTGGATGGCAAAAGTTGTTTGGAATAGCGGACAGCCAACTTTGTCCTGGGAAATGCATGCGCTTCCCACCGGCGGTTTGGAAAAACCAGACGCGGTCTTCAAAGACATCACCTTGAATTTTTGGGGAGGATGGGGTGTTAACGATCTTGGCCAAATCGCAGGAGACGGTTGGACATCCAACGACGAGGGCGAATACTGGGAAATCGCCGTGGTGTGGACCCCGACAAAAGGTGGCAAGGGATGGAAAATCCAACGCCTTCCCGTGGCTGACGTTCCGTACACGGAAGCCCTTGGCATCAACGATCTGGGTGAAATTGTTGGCGATGTTTGGGGATGGACTGATAATTTTCAGGGCGCCCGTCCTGCTCTCTGGAAACAAGATCCCAAGAAGAAAACGTGGTCAGTAAGAATTCTTCCCACCACCTCCCCGGACCTTGATTATGGATGGAGTGTGGCGTGGGGCATCAACGAGCTTGGCGATATCGTCGGTTACTGCAGTGATGAGATCTGGACTGGACATGCCACCCGCTGGAATTCTCGGGACCGGAGTTTCGTGATGAGCCTGGGCTTTCCGGGAGAGAACAGTAATGCTTTTGGTGTGAACAACCTGGGCATTGCCGTGGGTGCCCAAACTACGGTTTCTTTCGATGAGAACAGCTCGCCAATTTTTGGCCCCCCGCAAGCGGTTGCCGTCCGATTCCGATAAGAGATCGATCTCAGAAGAATACCAAGAAGCGGCTCGCGTTCCTGGAGTGTCCCACACTGAGACAAAAGATGCCGCCCGATGTCTGGGCGGCTTCTCTTGGCGGCATGCGCGGAATAGCCCTGGGAAAGTAAGAGTCGACTGTGTCAGGAGCTACAATAATCCCGCCCCCGCATGGGCGGAATTTGCACTAACGGAGAACGTCGCTTCTCCATTTCATGCCGAGCCAGCACAGCCCGAATTCCGGGCGGCTTGCTTCTTGTGCAGCGTCGAAGGTCCACATCCCCGAGTCCGCATGACTACCCAGCGATTCCTCTTTCTTCCCTGCACGCCTGGCATCGTTTACCATTCACGTAGAAGGTCCTCCGGGGTTGAGGTGTTTGTGTTCATGGGGGAACTATGAAGTCGAATCGCTCGTCCACTCTCTTTGCTTTCCTTACGCCCGCCCTGGCCGTTTGCTTCTTCAGCCTTGCATGGGCTCAGTCCCAGGACGCCGCCTCGAGCGGGCAGGACAAGTCATGGACCGCCACCACGGAACAGCAGCTATCGGGCACGGTGAATCCTACGCGGACCACGCAGAGCCACTCCGTATCCGGTGATCGCACCCTCGACAAGCAGTCAGTGCAGCGCCTGGGCCTTGATGGTCGTTATGAGCCCTACCTGGACACCGAAAAGGAAACGATCAAGGTAGGCTCCGGCACGGTTCGCACCGTCCAGCGCAGTTATGGCCGCGGCCCAGACGGCCAGCGGACCCTGCTTCAGCTCACTCAGGAAGAAGAGCGAAAGGTGGCGGGTGGCGGCAGCAAAGTGGTTCGCACTGTATCCAATCCGGACCTGAATGGGAACCTGCAGGTCGTGCGCCGGGAGATCGAAGAGACCAAACAAAGCTCACCTAGCGTGCAGGAAACCACGACCACAGTCTTGAGCCCGGATGTCAATGGCAGTTTCACAGAGATCCAGCGGATCCAGGAGCGGCAGACGCGCAATGACAGCGACCACACAACCGACATTCGCCGGTCCACCATGGTGCAAGACGGTATTGGGAAGTGGCAAGTCAGTGAAGTGAGAGAGGCTCGAACCAAGCAGGACGGAAAAGAAAGCAGCCAGGAAGAACGGATCTTGCAGCCCGACGCCGAGGGCAACCTGGCGGTGGTTCGGCGGACCGTCGAGAAGGCGTCCGAGGACGCTTCCGGAGGGCAGCGCAAGACAACCGAGACTTACTCGCTGGATATTCTGGGCACGCCCCGTGACGGAGATTTGCATCTGCGTCAGCGGGTGACCACAACCCAGCGCACTGGTGCCGATGGAGGGCAGACCCGCGTGGAGCAGGTCGAGGAACGAAACGCCGGAGCTCCGGGCGAAGGTTTGCGAGTGACGAACAAGACCATCGACATCCAGAGGCCGGGCTTGAGCGGTACGACTACGGAAACGACCACCGTGCAGTCGCTGGACGCGAACGGTAGCGCCGGCGTGGTCTGGGTGGATACGACGAAGTCAGATAAGGCCCCGGCTGTCCAGGTAGACATAGCGCCGACGTCCAGGCCGGCTGCCAAGAGACAATAAGGCCTCGCCACGACCCTGCCGGGTTTGCGGAGCCTGCCAAGCGCAGGCTACCTCTGGGGAGGGTGAAACGCCGACTCGGGAAATAGCCCGCAACCTACCGCAATCAGACCAGTTGCAGCGTTTGCGATATGGTTTGATTCACACGCGTACAGGGACCTTCGTACCGTCTTAGGTACTTTGGTTATGTTTCCTGCCAGAAAATCGAACCCTTTGTATAAACACCCCAATTAGCAGTATCGTATTGATTTTCTTCCACAAGATACAGCACTCCTGTGAAACTAGGCGGAGGTGCGTTTCCAAGAAACAGGTATAAAACCCTAAGAAACACGGAAATTCGCCTTGACATCGGGTTTTTCCGGGTTGAGATATGCTCAGCACACCAAAATTCACTCGAACGCATTTTTGTGCGAGGAATTTTCTCCCAAGTCTTGCCCTGTGGGCCGGCAGATAGCCTGGCAGCAGGGCTTCATTCTGTGGAAAGGGAATGGAACTTATGGCCGACTCGCGTGAAGTGATGAACATCCGCCAGGCCTCGCAATACCTGGGGGTGAGTCCAGACACGCTGTACAAGTACGTTGGCGAACAGAAGATACCGGCCTTCAAGCTGGGGAATCGCTGGCGCTTCAAGAAGTCGAAGCTGGACCAGTGGATGGAAGAGAAGTCGAACCAGATGGAGGCGAAAGGCAAGAGGAAACCGAAGGTGGTCGCTAAGGCCGCCGGGCAACCGTAAAGGCGGACACACATGTTTGGATTCGGATCGAAGTCGATTGTTGGTCTGGATGTGGGCTCGTCGAGCATCAAGGCGGTGGAACTGAAGAAGGGCCGCAACGGGATTGAAGTGGCGCATCTGGGCCTGGAGCCGCTGGCGCCGGATATTGTGGTCGACTCCATGATTGTGGACTCGGGCACGGTGTCGAGCGCGATCTCGAAGCTATTCACCGATTGCCAGATCAAGACCAAGAGCGTAGCCACAGCCGTCAGCGGACACTCGGTGATCGTGAAGAAGATTTCGCTGCCCTCCATGAGCGACCAGGAACTGGCCGAGACCATCGAGAAGGAAGCCGCGCAACACATTCCTTTCGATTTGGCGGACGTGAACCTCGACTACCAGATCCTTTCCGAGGACGCGGGCAATCCGCAGATGGATGTTTTGCTGGTGGCCGTCAAGAAGGACAAGATTCTCAACTACACCAACGTACTCTCGATGGCGGGCAAGACCCCGGCTATCGTGGACATTGATGCCCTGGCACTGCAGAACTGCTATGAGTACAACTACGAGCCCGCGCCGGGCCAGGTGGTGGCGCTGTTGAACCTGGGCGCCAGCGTGATGAACATCAACATCGTCAAGGGCACGACGCCGCTCTTCCCCCGCGACGTCAGCGTAGGCGGACATCAGTACACGGATTCTTTGCAGAAAGAACTGGATCTGAGCTTCGACGACGCCGAAGCGCTGAAGCTGGGCCACAAGGTGGGCACGGTCAGCGAAGACGCGAAGACGCCGATCTTGCAGCAGGTGACCGAAATCATCGTGCTGGAGATCCAGAAGACCTTCGACTTCTTCCGCGCCAGTTCCGCAGGCGAGCACATCGAGAAAATTTACCTCGCCGGCGGATCGTCTAAGGTGCCCGGACTGGTGGAAGCGTTGCGCCAAGAATTCTCGCTGCCGGTGGAAATCTTCAACCCCTTTCAGAGGATTGCCCCGCCAGAGGGTATGGGAGCGGAATTGATTGAGCAGAATGCCGGCCAGCTGGCAGTCGCGGTGGGTTTGGCACTAAGGAGTTTTGAAAACCTATGATCCGGATCAACCTGCTGGGAGCACCGAAACCGAAGAGCAAGCGGGGCGCCGTTTCCGCCGCCGCCGTGATGGAAGTGGGCGAAGCCGGTTCGCCGAAGCTGAAAGTGTTACTGATACTGGTCATCGCCGGGCTGTTGAATTTCGGTTATTGGTACGAGCTGGACCGGGAAAAGCGGAGCATCGACCAGAAGATGCAAGTGGCGGAGCAAAAGAACCGCGAACTGGCCGACGTGAAAGCCCGTTATCTCGAGCGGCAGCGCCAAGCCCAGAGCTACAAGCGGCGGGTCGATGTAATCGACCAGCTGCGGGCCAACCAGGCGGGGCCGGTGCAGTTGCTCAACACCATCGGCGAAACGGTGAACAACACGGAAGCCGTATGGCTGAGCACCATGAAGGATCAGGGCGCCAGCATCGATATCGAAGGCATGGCCCTGAGCACCGATGCCGTGGCCTCCCTGATTGCAAACCTGCAAAAGACGGGCTACTTCAAAAACATCGAGATCAAAGAAACATTCCAGGACGATCAGTTTAAAGACATGCAGGCCTTCCAGTTCACGCTGACCTGTGAAAAGGGGAAGTCCTAAAGGCGGAAGCATATGGAAAAGTTCGGTGAAATGCCGGGTCTGAAGCAGTGGTTGGTGCTGCTGGTTGGGGCGGTCCTGGTCACGGGGGCTCTGTACTTCACTGTGTTCAAGGGCCAGCGGGACGCCAATGCCGCGGCACAACAGACGTTGGACGACAAGCTGCGGGAGAACGCAGAACTGGAATCCTACCGGCCGAAACTGGCCGAGATCGAACGGCAGCTGGCCAGCTTGAAGCAACAACTCGAGATCGAGCGCAAGATCGTGCCCGACCAAAAGGAAGTTGACGGCTTCATCAAGATGATGGATGCCGAAGCCTTGAAAGCGGGCGTGGAACTACGCCGTTACACGGCGAAGCCGGTCTCAAGCAAAGACTTCTATACCGAAGTCCCATTCGAACTGGAATTGGACGGCCCGTATTACTCCATGCTGAACTTTTTCGACCATGTGGGAAAGCTGGAGCGCATCGTGAATATCTCTGGGCTCCTGGTGGCCACCACCAAGAAACCGAGCGACGCGAAGGCGAAGCACACGTACCAATATGCGCCCAACGAGAGTGTGGTGGCGACGTGCACCGCAACGACGTTCTTCAGTCACGACATGGAACCGCCAGCGGCTGCGCCGGTCAAAAGGTAGGAAGGTCTTATGAAGCTGACGACAGGAATTCTGGCAGTGATGCTGATGACGGGAGCGGTATGGGGACAGAACCCCGACGTCATCGAGAACACTCGGAATACGCTTAAAGCCGTGCAGCAGAAGAAGGAAATGGACTCCAACGCGGTCATGAACTCTTCGCAAGCACCGGCCGCGAAGCCCACGCCTGCTGCGCCCGCATCCAGCAGCGCGGCCAAGCCGGCAAGCAGCGTCAAACCCGTAGCCCATCCGGCCACACCGAAGCCGGTTGCGGTGAAGCCTGCTGCCAAAGAGGCCGTGAAGTCGGCTTCTGTTGCCCCGGCAGACAAACCACGAGCGGCGAAGAAGGCCGAGAAGGTAGCGGTGGAAGCGGCGAAAACTCCGGCTCCGGAAACCGCCAAGAAGGAACCCGAGAAGCCAATCAACTTGACCGGCCGTCGTGATCCCTTCGTCAGCCCAGTCGTAAACCGCAGTATGGTGGGCTCGGGTTGCAGTAGCGGGAAGCGCTGTCTGGCCATCGACCAGATCAGTTTGAAGGGCGTGGTGAAGTCAGAGAACGGCATGATCGCCGTCGTCGTCAACGCCCTGGAGAAGGCTTATTTCTTGCGGGAAAACGATCCCGTATTCAACGGCTATGTAGTGAAGATCACCGGAGACTCGATCATCTTCAAAGAGACGGTGCAGGACAAGGTCGGCAAACCGTTCACTCGCGAAGTGACGAAGAGGATTCTGACTCCGGCGGTGTAAATCCGGGGAGCGGACACGACTTGAGTCCGCGGACGCGAATTTAAAGGAAGATCACAGGCGAGCTTAGGCAAGCCTGTGTGGGGAGAAGCGAAATGCGAAAGCAACTCGGTATCATTCTGGCGCTGCTGGCAACCGTACTGATAGCGGCGGCTGAGACGCAGAGCACGGGCGCGGAGACAGCAAAACGCGCTGCGCTGCAGAGAGTGGACGTGGTGCGGGGTGAAGATGGGATCCGCGTCGAAATCACGGCGCGGGGCAAGGTGGCTCCTAAGCTGAGCATCCTGAAAGCGCCGGCCCGAGTGATCGTCGACTTGCCCAACACCGCGCTGGCCACGTCGCAGAATCACGTCAGCGTGAACGGCGATATTGTCAAGGGAGTGCGCATCGGCAGCAATGGCGAAGCGCAGCCGACCAGCCGCGTGGTCGTCGATCTCGCCAAGGCATGCCCTTATGAGCTGCTCCCCGGCGACGGCAAGCGAATCGTTCTGCTGCTGCACACTCCGGCCAAGGCAGACGTAGCGAAGACCGCCGCGCCGGCTGCTGCCGAGCAAACAGCCGTCAACCGGCCTGCTCCGGCCGTCCCGGCTCCCGCGCAGGCTAAGCCGGTGGAGACGGCTTCGTCGGCCGCGAACGATTTTGTGTTCGTGGAGCCTTCGTACAAGGCCAAGGATTCCGCGACACCGGAAGCTAAGGCACCGGTGATCGATCCACCCGCGCGCGCCATCGCGGCGGCCGCGAAGTTTGCCGAAAAGCCGGATGCCAATCTGCTGCCTACGCCCAGCGCGGCGATACAGCCTCAGGCTGTCCAAGCAGCGGCAACGGCACCTTCGCAGCCTGCCGTCAATCTGGCCGCCGAGCAAAAAGCACAGGCACAACAGCAGCCTGCGGTCAGCGGCCCGAAATACACGGGCGAGCCGATCTCGGTCAACCTGAAGGATGTCGACCTGAAAGACTTCTTCCGTCTGGTGCACGAAATCAGCGGTCTGAACGTTGTGCTCGACCCCAACGTGAAAGGCACCTTGACCATCGTGTTGGATGACGTGCCGTGGGACCAGGCCCTGGACATCGTGCTGAAGAACAATGATCTGGCCCGTCAGCTCGAGGGCAACGTGCTCCGCATCGCCACCGTGGAAACGCTGCGCAAGGAAGCAGAAGCGCGGCGCGCCCAGCAGGAAGCCGAAGCGCTGGCGGTGGACAAAGTCTCGGTCACTCGCTTCCTGAGCTATGCCCACTCCAAAGACGTGGTCATGACCGTTAAGAAGTTCCTTACGCAGCGCGGCGACGTAATCGCGGATGAGCGTACCAACGCACTGATTATTTCCGACATTCCCTCCGTCATCCCCGGTATTGACCGGTTGCTGACGCAATTAGATCGCAAGACACAGGAAGTCGAGATTGAGGCCCGCGTCGTAGCTGCGACCCGCAGCTTTGCACGTGACATCGGCACCCAGCTGGGCTTTGGCTGGGGCAACAACCCGACCAGCGTCGGCGGCGCGAGCAGTGTGGGCACGTCTCCTGTCGGAGCCTTTGGTCTAGCCCCCTTCTACCCGGTTGTGGGCACATCTGCTCCGTCAGCGACTACCTTGCAGCAGATTCCGCTGTTCAGCAACATGCCGGTTACCAGCCCGACCAGCGGTATCACCCTGTTTAATCGCAGCAACCACGTGCAGATCGATGCTATTTTGACCATGGCGGAGTCGCGTGGGTTGCTGAAGGTTCTGTCGCGGCCGCGAGTGGTTACCCAGAACAACATCCAAGCGCTGGTCCGGCAAGGTGTTCGAGTGCCGATCGTGACGCAGGCGCAGTTAGGCGGCCCGCCCACGGTTACCTACGTGGATGCGTTCCTAAGACTGACGGTGGTTCCGCAGATCACCTCGGAAGGCACCATCTTCCTGAACGTGGACGTGGAGAACACCACGCCTGACTTCGGCCGCAGCGTGCAGGGCAACCCCACGCTGATTACCCAGCAGGCAACAACCCAAGTGTTGGTCACCGACGGCGGCACGGTCGTCATCGGCGGAGTAATCCAGACTCAGAACTCAATCAACGTGCAGCAAGTACCTTTGTTGGGGAGCATTCCGTACCTGGGCAACTTGTTCAAGCACACGAGCGTAACCACCAACAATCAGGAACTGATTTTCTTCATCACGCCGCGCATCATTCAGACATAGGCGTGTAGAAGTCAAAGCATAGCGATCCGCCGGCCTTGTTTGAAAAACCTGTGAGAGGCCGGCGGTTTTGTTTTTTGATTCGTCCTGGTCGCCTCGCTTCCTCCCAATTGCTAAACTGCCGGGCATGGACTATCGCGCCAGGCAAGCGAACCTACGCGCGACCCTCGCCCCGCACCGGCTGGATGCCCTGCTGGTCACGCACCTTCCTAACGTTCGATATCTCTGTGGTTTTACCGGTAGTGCGGGAGTGCTGCTGGCGGCCGAGTCCAGCTGCGTATTCTTCACAGACGGAAGATACACAGCCCAAGCCCACGCGGAGGTTCAGGGTGCGAGGGTCGTGATCGCGCGCAAAGCACCGTTGGACCGGATGGCCGAATGGATACTGGCGCATAGACGAAACTTTGGCAGCAGGCTCGGGATTGACGGGGAACACGTGAGCGTGGCTGCGGAACGGCGGCTGCGCGGTACCCTAACGTCTCGCTTTCGCCTGAGGCCCGCACCTCCACTGGTTGAGCGCGCCCGGATGACAAAGGACGCGCAGGAGATTGAGCGAATCAGGAAGGCGGTCAGTCTGGGCGCCGGCCTATTCGACCAGGCACTCCGAATGCTGCGTCCGGGAGTGGCCGAAGCCGAAGTTGCGGCAACGATGGAATACGCCGCCCGTCAAACCGGGGCCGAAGCGATGTCGTTTCCTACGATCATCGCCAGCGGAGAACGGTCGGCGATGCCGCACGCCCGAGCTTCAACCGCCGCCATCCCGGCGGATGGATTCGTGGTCTGTGACTTCGGTGTTATACTCACGGGTTATTGTTCCGACCAGACCCGCTCCGTCTATGTAGGGCGGCCCTCGGACGTAGCCCGTAGGATCTACGAGGCAGTGAAGTTGGCGCAAGAAGCTGCCATACAGCGGGTTACGCCAGGTCGGACCGTCGGAGAGGTTGATCGCGCGGCTCGTAACGCACTCCAAAAGGAAGGGTTAGGCCGCTATTTCACGCACTCCACGGGCCATGGAGTCGGTCTTGAGATCCACGAGGCGCCGCGGGTAGCGGCCGGGCAGACGGAAATTCTCCAGCCCGGAATGGTGGTCACGATCGAGCCCGGGGTTTATATTCCGGGGAAATGGGGCGTTCGCATCGAGGACATGGTAGTGGTTACGGAAACTGGATGCGAAGTCCTGACCCCCACCAGCAAGGAACTGATTGCGGTTTAGCAAGACGTTTTGTGATCTGAACACCAGAAACGCCCGGCAGTCACTCTCGCATTTTTCAAGTTTGGCGAGACAAAACAACGAGTCCAGTCCTACCGCAGACCCATGAATCAGAAAGAGTTGAAAGAACTCAATGAGTTCTTGAAAGAGCAGGACATCGCCGAATTTGAGTTAGAGCGCGGCGATGTAAAGGTCCGGATCAAGCGAAACATCCCGGGACAAGTTCCCGAGGCCCGTTACTGTGCCGTGCCCTCGGCGCATCCCCACGGCCATGAGGCCGTTTCCGTGCCGGTGCCGCCAGCGGCCCCACCGGGCCCTCCCGCGCCTCCGCCGGCAGCGGCGGAAGTCGCGGAGGTGCCTGAAGAAAAGCTACATGTGATCCGGTCACCGATCGTGGGGACGTTCTACGAGTCGCCATCCCCCGGTGCTCCGCCGTTTGTTAAGCCGGGAGACGCGATAGAGGTAGGACAGGTACTGTGCATCGTCGAGGCGATGAAGCTGATGAATGAGATTGAATCCGACGTGGCCGGCGAGTTAGTGAAACGTCTTGTCGCCAACGGACAGCCGATCGAGTACGGACAGGAATTGTTTGCTATTCGTCCACGCGGTTGAGTACGTCAGTGGGGAAGGACGCG
>Ga0335070_10001527_pt1 | contig 26804 bp, 27 predicted proteins | sample Lox_Sample_13_FD_206722 | JGI IMG/M metagenome (GOLD analysis project Ga0335070, IMG submission 206722) | Soil microbial communities from Loxahatchee National Wildlife Refuge, Florida, United States - Lox_Sample_1.3 | ecosystem: Environmental > Terrestrial > Soil > Wetlands | place: USA...
GCTCGCCGCGGGCGGATAGATGTAGGTGTTGCGGACCATGAACTCCTTGAGGATGTCGTTCTGGATGGTCCCGGCGAGCTCGGCCTGCTTCACCCCCTGCTCTTCGGCGGCGACGATGTAGCCGGCGAGCACCGGCAGCACGGCGCCGTTCATGGTCATCGACACCGTCATCTTGTCGAGCGGGATGCCGTCGAAGAGGATCTTCATGTCCTCGACGGAATCGATCGCCACGCCGGCCTTGCCGACGTCGCCGACGACGCGCGGATGATCGGAATCGTAGCCGCGGTGCGTGGCGAGATCGAACGCCACCGACAGCCCCATCTGCCCGTTCTTCAGACACTGCTTGTAGAAGGCGTTCGACGCTTCGGCGGTCGAGAATCCGGCGTACTGGCGGATCGTCCACGGCCGGTTGGCGTACATCGTCGCGCGCGGGCCGCGCAGATACGGCGGAAAGCCGGGCAAGCTGTCGAGGGTCGCGAGCTTTTCGAGATCGGCCGCGGTGTAGAGCGGCTTCACGTCGATCCCTTCCGGCGTGTGCCAGGTCAGGGACTCGAGCGAATCGCCTTTGATCTCCTGCCGGGCGAGACGCTCCCAGTCTGCAAGCGTGGGCGGTGAGGCTGGCGGTTTCGAAGGGCCCGGCATCGTGTCCTGTGTGGTCCGGATTTTACGCCGCGATGGGCGATTTTGCGCGAGTCAAATGGCTGCGGCAGCGCGGTTTTCCGACTCTATCGGCCGCTTTCGCCGCCGCAACAGCGATCATGCCAGAGAGCGATTATTTTTAGTCCCGCCCGGCGTCACCGGCGGTCGATCCTGGAAAGCGCTCGGGAACGGTCCCGCCGCCCTGCGTTTTAACCTCCGACCGGTATGCCGCACGCGGTGGGCAGGTTAACGCCCATCGGTCCCATTTGTGTCCACAGCGGTAATTTGATGCCATGAATATGACAGTTTGAGGTAGAGACATGCAAATACCGCATTGCTGCGCCGCAACAAACGGGTCGGTCACCAGCCGCGAATCCGTGTATTAATAGGCCAACGCCGAGCGTGAAGCTTGGCGCCTTTTGAACAGGGACCCGCCCATGAAGCCTTCACCTGAAGCGCTCTTCGTCGCCAACCTGCCGTACACGATGACGGATACGCAGCTTGCCGACCTCTTCGATCCCTACGGTCTCGTGATCTCGTGGCGCATCGCCCGCGACGCCGCCAGCGGCGAGTCGAAAGGCTTCGGCTTCGTCGAACTGGCGACCGAGAAGGCGCGCAAGAAGGCGATCGAGGGCATCAGCGGCAAGGTCATCGACGGCCGCACCATCGAGGTGCGCCCCGCCAAGGTCCCGGCGAAGCCGGCGAAGGCGGCGAGACAGGCCGGCCGCCTGACCGCCGCACCGGCGTCATCGCCGGTCGCGACCCGCGCCGCCGCCAACCGCAAAGTGCTGGTCGAGTACCGCAAGCTCTCGGCGAGCCGCTTCCGGACCGCGTCTTAAGCCGGATCCTTTTCCGTCATTCCCACGAAAGCGGGAATCCATTGTGCCGCTGGACGGATGGACCCTCGGGTCAAGCCCGAGGGTGACCCTGGATTTTTCAGGCCGCCGCGGCTTGCGCAGGCAGCAGCCGTAAGAACGCAACTGGCGTTTCAAATCCTTTGACCCTCGCGCTCTCCGAATTCGCGCGGAGGCCTGCGAGCCGCGCCCGGACCGCGGGATCGGCGGCGAGGTCGGCCGAGAGCACGATGTCCCCGCCCTGGCTCTGCGCCTGCAGGCGCGCCGCGAGGTTGACCGTCGAGCCGAAATAGTCGAGTCGGCCGTTGAGCGTGACGGCTATGCAGGCGCCGGTGTGCAGGCCGAGCTTGATCACGATCTCCTCGTGCCCGCCGCCGTGCTCGCGATTGAACGCCGCGACGTTGCCCTGCACGTCGAGTGCGGCGGCGAGCGCGTTGGCCGGATCGCTGAACGCCGCCATCACGGCGTCGCCGATGGTCTTGACGATGGCGCCGTCGTGCGCGCGGATCGCCGCGGCGAGGAACGCGAAATGGTCGCGCACCAGCCGATAAGCTGCGGCATCACCGATCCGCGCGTACATCGCGGTGGAGCCCTTGAGGTCGGTGAACATCAGGCTCACCTGGCCGATGCCGGCCTCGTCGCCCGGCCGCAACACTTCGGTCGCGAACAGGTCGCGGAAGATCTGCATCGACGTCGCGCGATGCGCGGTCAGCGCGTCCTTCACCCAGTCGCGCGATTCGATCACGAAGGTGATCTGGCGGTCGGACCGGTTCGACAGATGCACGATGCCGGGCGGCGCCGCGCCGCCGGCGCGGATGCCGCCGCCCTCGGCGATCACCTTTGGAAAACCGCCGCCGGCCCAGGACAGCGTGACCTCCTGCCCGGGATGCAGCGGTCGCAGCCGGTAATCGCCCGGCGGCAGCGCCAGGCCCAAGTCGCGGCTTTCCCCCGGAGCCAATGTCTGCTGCAGGACCACATGCGGCGTGGTCATCGGCCCGAAGAGGCAGAACTCGCCCTCGGTCAGCGGCCGGATCGCCGGTGCCGGACGGAAGTTCAGCTCGACGTTGCGCGCGAAGTCGCGGTCGTAGTCGATGTTGCAGCTCGGGCAATGGGCGCCGCGCGGCAATTGATCGAGCGTGTTCGCCCCGACCGGACCGCCGCGGCAGTTCGGGCATAACAGGTCCCACCGCAAGGCCAACAGGCCCGCCCGCACCGCACGCAGGCAGAGCTCGATCAGGTCGCGCTCGGGCTCGCCCCACAGCCGCGCCAGGCGCAGCGACCGGATGCGATGGAGGTCGATCTCGCCGGCTTCGGCGATGAAGCGGGCGAAACGCTGCACCAGCGCCGGGCGCAGGCCCTGCCGCTCGAGCTCGCCCGCGATCGCGGCCAGCCGGTTGCGCGCCTCGGGCGCAAGCTTCACCGATAGCGAGAACGGCTCCTCGCGCTGACCCGCGGCGAACGCCGCCGCCTCGTTGGCCAGCCGCGTGAACGTCTTGCCCACCGAACGGAAGAAGCCGGCGAGCAGCGCCGCATGGCCGATGACGTTCGCCGGCTCGACCTCGACCACGTATTCGCCCCGCGTCCCCGTCCCTTCCGGCCGCAGGTGCAACGTCGCGACGAGGGTCTTGAACGGGCCGGTCGAGAAAAGGCGGGCGTGGCGGAAGCTGTGATTGGTCACCCATTCGGTTGGCAGGTCGCGCCACACCAGCTTGAGCGGCCCGATCTTGGCCCGGCCAGTGTAGACGACGCTGCCATCGGGCTGCACCGCGGTCTCGACCTTGTAGCGCGGCAGCTCGGCCGCCTCATTGAAGCGCGCGGTGTCGGCTAGCGCCGGCCAGATCTTTTCCGGCGGCGCCTCGAAGTGCCAGACCCAGGTCGCACGTTGCGGCTTTGCCATGCTGTCCCGATCATATCAGGTCATACGCGCGGCGGCCTTTCGCGGTGGTCGACCTTGCACCAGGCGGCCTCTGATGCAATGTTCGCGGCCCGCCCCGCACCTGTTACCCGAAACTTTTACGTCGCCGGCTCGGCGCTGGATCATCCGATGGCCAAGAAGAACAACCCCTTGAATCTCAACCCGCTGCAGTTGCGCACCTTGACCCTTCTGCAGGCGCTGGCGAGCCTTCCCGACCACGGATCACCGGGCGGAGAGCCGGGCTCGGTCCGCATCGACGGACTGCCGCACGCCCACGGCGATCATTTCCATGTCGGCCCGTGGGCGGTGCTGGCGCGCGACGCCACCGGCCTCACCAACGAAGCCGCGTGGATCGCGCTCGAGCGCAAAGGCCTGATCAAGTCGATGTTCCCGCTCGCCTGCGAGCTCACCAAGGCCGGGATGGATTACGACACGGGGCTCAAGGACCAGATCCTGCACGGCTCGAGCCACTGACCTCTTCCGTCATGCCGGCGCAAGCCGGCGTCCAGGAGTAGGTGCGGATTGCTTCGCTTCGCTCGCAATGACAGAGCAATCTCGGCCCCGGGGGTTCGCCGGCATGACGAATGCGGGGATCGGCTATTTGATCCGCCTCGCCCGCATCTCCAGCTCCAAGGTCCAGGTGGCGCCTTTGTCGCGCGAGGCGTCGCCGATCCAGCGGAACGAGCTCTCGGTGATCTCGACGAAGCGCCAGCGGCGGATGAAGCCGGTCGCGTCTTCGGCGGTCGTCTGCACGATGTCGGGGCTGGCGGCGCGGCCGATCTGCTGCAGCGCGAACGGCCGGGTCGGCTCGTAATAGGTGATATGCCAGGCGTCGATCGCCGGATCGTACCAACGGAAGGTCGAGCCGTAGAACCACCACGGCTCCGCCGCATGGCCGGCGCGGGCGGCCCGCGACGGGAAGATCCAGACGTCCTGGATCGCCCGGCCGTCGAGCACCCGCGCGAAATGCCACTCGGCTGCGGCATGCGGGGCGCCCCCCGTCGGCGGATAATAGTCGACGTCGAGATCCCACGAGCCGACGAAGCGGTCGTAAAGCCGGAGCTTGTCGCCGAGCGCCGGGTTGGCTTGCGGCGCGTACAACGCGTCGAGCATCGGATTGGCGGTGGCGGTCATCTCATGGCTCCTGATCGGGTCATCCGCGGCGCACGCGCCGCCGGCAAGACACAGCGACGCGAAGACGAGCCGGGTGAAACGCATGGTCACGTCGCTTGGCTGCAATAGGCTTCGAGACGGTAGCCATCGGGATCGATCACGAACGCGGCGTAGTAGTTGTCGCCGTAGTCGGTGCGCAGACCGGGCCCGCCGTTGTCGTGGCCGCCGGCCGCGAGCGCCGCGGCGTGGAACGCATCGACGCTCTGGCGTGTCGGCGCGTTGAAGCAGAAATGGAGGCCCGAGCCCTTGTCCGCCGCGACCGGACGATCGACGACGCTGATCCAGAGCGCCACCGCGCCGCGGCCGTAGCCGAGCGAGCCGGCACCTTCGCTCAAGCGCTCGTAGCCGAGCGGCTTCAGCGCCGCGTCATAGAAGCGCTTGGCGCGGGCTATGGCGCGGACGCCGATGGAGACATGATCGAGCATAGGCGCAGTCATGGGAAACACTCCTCGATGGAATGGAGCGCCTGATTAGCCGTCCTCGCCCTGCCGCCGCTTGGGAAAAATTGCTATTCTTCGCTCATGGTTGAAACGCCGCATGACGGCGCCCCCCCGATCGGCGAGAAAGCGGGGCCGAAATATCGCGCGCGGCCCGTTGCATCGGGTCGCGGCTGGACGTTGCACGAGGTGTTTTGCAGCGCCGGCCCGCACGACCGCGCCTTCGAGGAGCGCCATTCCTCGTTCTGCATCGCCGCGGTCATGGGCGGGGTGTTCCGCTACCGGTCCTCGACGGGCACGGCGCTGATGGCCCCCGGCGCGCTGCTGCTCGGCAACAGCGGCCATTGCTTCGAATGCGGCCACGAGCACAGCGTCGGCGACCGTTGTCTCTCGTTCCACTTCGCGCCGGAGTATTTCGAAGACGTGGTCGCCGCCGTGCCCGGCGCGCGGCAGGGCGAATTCCGGCTGCCGCAGCTGCCGCCAACGGGCGATTTCGCGCCGCTGCTGGCGGAGATCGAAGCCGGCCTCGATGACCGCGACGCGTTCTGGATCGAGGAATTCGCCCTGCGGCTTGCCGGTGAGGTTTTCACCGCCTTGGGCGATGCGACGGTCGCGCGCAGTCCGACCGCCAACGACCAGAAGCGCATCAGCCGCGCGCTGCAATTCATCGAGGCGCATGCCGGCGAGCCGGTCGGTTTGCGCGATCTCGCCGCGGTCGCCTGTGTGAGCCCTTATCACTTCCTGCGCAGCTTCACGCGCGTGGTCGGTGTCACCCCGCATCAGTTCGTGCTGCAGACGCGGATTCGCCGGGCGGCCGCGCGCCTCCGCGGCTCGGACGAGCCGATCTCGGCCGTGGCGCTCGATGCCGGCTTCAACGACCTCTCGACGTTCAACCGCACCTTCAAGGCGGCGATCGGCGTTACGCCCACTGGCTTTCGGAACGGCGCTTTTCGGGCGCTCTAGCCGGCCGCTGCCGCGGCCGTCGTCACGCGATAGCCGTGGCTGAAGACCTCGAAGCCGTCGTCGCGCGCAACCCCAATCAACGTGATGCCGGCGGCATCGGCGACGCGGATCGCCAGCGCGGTTGGCGCCGAAACCGCGGCGACGACGGGCGCGCCCATGCGTGCGGCCTTTTGGATCATCTCCACCGACACGCGGCTCGTCAGCAGAACCACGCCGCGCGTCGGCGACAGCCCCGCACGGGCCAAGGCCCCCGCGAGCTTGTCGAGGGCGTTGTGCCGTCCGACATCCTCGCGCAACTCGATCAGCCCGGTTTCCGGCTCCCAATACGCGGCCCCGTGGACCGCGCGCGTCTGACGGTGGACGGTCTGCGCCGCCGGGAGCGCCGCCATCGCGCGTCGGATGGCGGCGCCCGGCAGACGGACGTCGCCGGTGACCCGGGGCACCGCGCGCATGGCTTCCGCCAGGCTTTCGACCCCGCACAAGCCGCAGCCGGTGGGACCGGCGAGATGGCGCCGCCGCTCATAGAAAGCCGTGCCCTGCGCATGGCCGATCCACATGCGGAGCTCGATGCCGGAGTCACGCCGCACGATCTCGAGCTCCTCGATGTCCGTCGGTGTCTCGACGACGCCTTCGTTGAGGCTGAAGCCGATCGCGAAATCCTCGAGATCCGCCGGCGACGCCATCATCACTGCATGGGTCGCGCGGTTGTAGGTGAACGCGACCGCCGTCTCCTCGGGCACCAGGCGCGCGTCGCCCAACGACCCATCGCCGGGCGCATCAGCGTGCCATGCCGCGCGCGGGACGCGGCAGACCGCAGAGAGGATATCGAAGGACGAGGAATCGGGCACGCAAGCGGAACGGTACGCGGCTGCAAGAGTTCCGCGAGAGCGCGCGAGCAGCACCGCCAACCAAGGTAGCGGCTGTCGCGCGGCACGGAAGTGGGGTCATGGAACCCGAGCACCGCTTCCCGGGTTTTCCAATAGCCCAGGGAGATCAACGAGGAGCGGCCGTATGTCAGACACGCCGAGCCTGGAAAAAGGGCCCGCCCACGAGCCCGACCACGCACACGATGGCACCCCAAACGCGGAGATCGATCCCTACGGCGGTCCGGCTGGCGGCTGGGGCTCTCTCAAAGCGGTCGAGCGCATCCTGACGCAGGAAGAGGTCACTCTCCTCGGCAGCGAAATTCTGCTCAAGCAGAACAAGCCCGACGGCTACATGTGCGTGAGCTGCTCCTGGGCCAAGCCCGCGCATCCCCGTCCGTTCGAGTTCTGCGAGAACGGCGCCAAGGCGACGGCCTGGGAGATCACCGGCAAGACGACGACCCCGGAGTTCTTCGCCGCGCACACCGTGAGCGAGCTGCGGGGCTGGTCGGACCACGACCTCGAGGAGAACGGCCGGCTGACCCATCCGCTGCGCTACGACCCGGCGACCGACACGTACCTCCCGGTCGGTTGGGACGAGGCGTTCGCGGCGATCGGCGCCGAGCTCAAGGCGCTCGATCCGCGTTCGGTCGTGTTCTACACCTCCGGCCGCGCCGCGCTGGAGACGAGCTATATGTTCCAGCTGTTCGGCCGCATGTACGGCACGAACAACTTTCCCGACAGCTCGAACATGTGCCACGAGCCGACCTCGGTGGCGCTGCCGCAGGTGATCGGCGCGCCGGTGGGAACCGTGCTGTTGCCGGATTTCGAGGCGACGGATTGCATCTTCCTCATCGGCCACAACACGACGACGAACGCGCCGCGCATGCTCCATCCGCTGCAGGAGGCGGTGCAGCGTGGCGTACCGATCGTCACCCTCAATCCGCTGCGCGAGCGCGGCCTGGAGCGCTTCGTCAATCCGCAAGATCCCATTCAGATGACCCTGGGCGGCACGCGGATCAGCAGCCAGTACTGCCAGGTGAAGATCGGCGGCGACACGGCTGCGATCACGGGCATCTGCAAGGCCGTCATCGAGGCCGACGATGCCGCCGTCGCCGCGGGACAGCCGCGCGTCGTCGACGCGCCGTTCATCCACCAGCACACGCACGGCTTCGACGAATTCGCCGCCTTCTGCCGTGCCCAGTCGTGGCCGGCGCTCGAGCAGGCCAGCGGCATCACCCGAGACGAGATGACCGCCGCCGCCCGCACCTACATGGCGGCCAAGGCGGTGATCGTCGGCTACGGCATGGGCATCACCCAGCACGTGCACGGCAGCGAGACGGTCAAGTCGATCGTCAACCTGGCGCTGCTGCGCGGCAATATCGGCAAGCCGGGCGCCGGGATTTGCGCCATTCGCGGCCATTCAAACGTCCAAGGCCAGCGCACGGTCGGGATCTCGGAGAAACCCAAGCTTGTGCCGCTCGACAAGCTGGCCGAGCTCTACGGCTTCGAGCCGCCGCGTTGGGAAGGCATGGCCATCGTCGATGCCGTCAAGGGCATCCTCGACGGAAAGGTCCGCGGTGTCATCCAGCTCGGCGGCAACCTGGCGCGCGCCGTACCCGACCACGGGGTCACCGAGCCCGCGTGGCGGAAGCTCCGCCTGTCGGTCAACATCGCGACCAAGCTCAATCGCAGTCACCTGCTGCCGGGCGAAGTCGCCTACCTGCTGCCGTGTCTCGGCCGCATCGAGATCGACGAGCAGGCTACCGGTCCCCAGGCCGTCTCCATGGAAGACTCAACGGCGTGCATCCACGGCTCGCGTGGCCGGCGAAAGCCGGTGAGCAAGCATGTTCTGTCGGAGCCGCGGATCGTCGCCGGCATGGCGAAAGCGACGTTGCCGCCCAATTCGAAAGTGGACTGGGACGGCTGGTGCGCCGACTACAGCCGCGTACGCGACGCCATCGAAGCGACGTATCCGGAGCTGTTCAAGGACTTCAACCAACGCATGTTCCAGCCCGGAGGCTTCCCCAAGCCTCTGGCGGCACGCGAGCGCAAGTGGAAGACGCCGAACGGCAAGGCGAATTTCACCGTGCCCCAGCATCTGCAGACAGACGGACCGGAGTGCCCCGGCGTCTTCCGGCTGATGACGACGCGCGCGGACGGGCAGTTCAACACCACGATCTACAACGAGAGCGACCGCTTCCGCGGCGTCTACGGCAGCCGGCGTGTGATCCTGATGAATGCGGCCGATATCGAGGAGCTGGGGCTCAAACCCAGCGACAAGGTCACGCTGTCCACCGCGGTCGATGACGGCCGCACGCGGACGATGTCGGGCCTGCAGGTCGTGCCCTACGGCATCCCGCGCGGCTGCATCGCCGGCTACTATCCCGAGTGCAACGTCCTGGTCCCGCTGTCGCACCATGCCGCGGACAGCAAGACGCCGGGCTCGAAATCGGTGCCGGTCCGGCTCATGGCCGAGATGCCCGGCTGACACGTCGATACTTTAGCGGCGGATGCCGGCAAGGCCGAGCTGCCGCCGGCATTCGGCCTCATTTCCCGAGGCGGCGGCGTAGGCCGCGGCGGCAAGGCGCACTTTGGCGTTCTCGCGCGCGATATCCTGCTCGCCGCCGCCCTGAATCCGGAAATAGGGATCGTCTCCCGCCTGTTTCACCGCCTCGGCACAGTTGGCCGGGGGCGGGACTGGCGGTGACGACGCGCAGCCCATGACGGCGACGAGGGTTGCCGCCGCCGCGGCCGAGCGTAGGTGGCGCATAATGCTGATGGTCGTACGGAACGGACGGCCGCGCGACTAGCGCCGTTGCGCAATTCCCTCACGGGCCGGCCGGGTGCACCCGCTTTTTCGGCACGCCGATGGTCCAGGTCGTGCCCCCGCCGGGCGTCTGCCCGCGGCTCAACGAGCCGCCAATCCAGGTCATGAGCCGTCGTGCGACAGAGAGGCCGACGCCGACCGGCGGTGAGTCGGCAAAGCCTTTGCCGTCATCGGCGACACGGATCTCGACATTGCCGTCCTTGCCGGGATCCGCAGCGACGGTGACCCGGCCGCCGCCGTCTGGAAATGCATGCTCGATGGCGTTCGCCACCAGTTCGTTCACCACGAGGCCGAGAGTCGTACAGGTCTCGACGTCCACGAGCACCGAAACGTTGCTGCTGCACTGCAGTGAGATCGGCCGCTCGGCGATTTGGTAGAAATCGTTCATGCGGTCGCAGAGGGCGATCATGTAAGCGGTGAGATCGACGCGGTCCCGGACGTCCGCGCCGAGCAGATGATCGTAGAGCGACGACAGGGCGAAGATGCGGCGCCCGATATCCTCCATCCGCTGACGCGAATTCGCCGTCGTCGCCTTGCGGGCGTGGCTCTGGACGAGCGCCAGGATCGTCTGAAAGTTGTTGCGGACGCGGTGATAGTGCTCGCGCAGAAGAAGCGCCGTCGCGTTGTGCGCGGCGCGGAGCGCATTCTCGCGCTTTGCGCGTTCGAGCGAGTCGGCGACGATGGCGGCAAGCGAGATCAAGAATGTCGTGTCGATCGCGTCGAAGCGGTGCTCGGCGGAGTGATCGACTTCCAGCACGCCATAAAAGCCGGCCGCGCCGATGATCGGCACGTTCGAGGTCGAGACGATGTGGTGCCGGGGATAGATCGGAGGCAGCTGGTAGGCCGCGCAATCGCCGATGTCGCGGGTCGTCACCGGGCGCAACGTGCGAAAGGCCTCGCCCGCCGGATTGCTCCCGTCGTCCTTGGCCACGGCGTGACCGACGACGCCGGGTTCCCAGCCCCATCCGGCGCGCACGATGAGCTGACGCTCCTCCGGGCGGTGCTCGAGGATCTTCGCGTAGCGGGCCTCGGTCCCGGCCGCCGCGTAGCGGCAGGCCTCGTTCAGGATCGTGTCGATGGACGATTCCGTGAGGACGGCGCTGCTGAATTCGGCAAACACCTGCCGCTGCCGGATGACGCGCGCGAGCGATACGTTCTCGTGCGGGTCGACGGCAACGCTGCGCAGGAGCGCCACCATGGGCGCTATGGGCGGGTGCATTTCGCTCATTCGCGAAGACGCCGCGAGGACGAGATCCTCCCCAACTGTTCTCATCTCACAACGACGTGAGTGGGCTTTGGTTCTGTGATCGACGCTGCCGGCGCGGTATCGCCCGGCATTTCGGGCAATTTACCGCATGAAGCTAATCAGCCCTGGTCGGCATTCAGCCCCTTCGTAGGCCGTCTATGGCAATGGCGACCCACGCCAGAATGAAGGCAGTGCCGCCGATCGGCGCAAACACGCCCGGCATCGCCGTCGAACCGAGCCCCTTGAGATGCAAAGTGCCGCAAAACAACACCATGCCAGCGAGGCACAGCCAGCGTGCGAGCCGCGCCCACGTGCTCTCGCGTGAGGCCAGCCACAGCAGCACGGCGGCATGGATCAGCTGATAGTACGATGCCGTCTCGATGAGCTTCGCGAGGTGCTCGTCCGCGGCCGCGTGCGCACCGGCGGCACCCGCAATCACCCCGATGGCACCGCTGATGCCGGCAACGACGCGCCAAAGGCGTTCCGTGCGCGCGAGGCCGGCGCCGTTCACCATGCGTCCACCCGCGCCGCGGAAGCGGGTTCGGCCGTCCCCGCCGTCCGCGCCGCAACCACCGCCGCCGCCAGCAGCATGGCGGCAGCGAGCAGGAACGGTGCGCCCGGAATTTGCCAGCTGCGGTGACTGGCAATGAATGTCGCGAAGATGCCGGTGAAGATCGCCGGCCCGACGAGCTGGGCGATGCCCTGCAGGCTGCCATTGGCGCCTTGCAGCCGGCCTTGCTCGGTGCTCTCGACGCGGCGGGTCATCAGCCCCTGCAGCGCCGGATTGGCGAGGCCCCACAGCGCCATGATCGGGATCGCCGCGCAATACCAGACGCCGCTCGGCGCCACGCCCATGACCGCAAAGCCGGTGCCGCCGCACAGGAGACCGGCGAGCAGGGCGCGGCGCTCGCCGAAACGCTTCACCACCCGGCCGATGACGCCGCCCTGGACGATAGCGGTGGCGACGCCGACGCCGGCGAGCATGAGGCCGGTCGTGGTTTCGTCCCAGCCATAGCGGTAGGCGACGTAAAGGACAGACACGACCGGCAACGAGACGTGCGCGAGCTGCGACAGGAAATACACCGCCGCCAGCCACACGAGTTCGCCGTGCGAGCGCAGCAGAACCAGCGAGCCGACCGGATTGGCCCGTCGCCAGGAAAACGCCGCGCGCCTCTCCGCCGGCAGCGATTCCGGCAGGACCAGGAATCCGTAGCAGGCATTGGCGAGGCTCAACCCGGCGGCGATCCAGAACGGCAGCCGCGGATGGAATCCTGCGAGCACGCCGCCGAGGGCCGGCCCGATGATGAAGCCGAGACCGAAGGCGATGCCGATGCGGCCGAACGCGGCGGCGCGCTTCTCGGGCGGCGTGATGTCGGCGATGTAGGCGAAGGCGGTGCTGACGCTCGCCGACGTAATGCCGGAGACGACGCGGCCGACGAACAGCCACACCAGATTGGGCGCCAGCGCCATCAGCAGGTAGTCGAGGCCGAGGCCGAAATTCGAGGCCAGCACCACCGGCCGCCGTCCGAAACGGTCGGACAGGGCTCCTTGCACCGGCGAGAAGAAGAACTGCATCAGCGCCCAGGCGGTGCCGAAGACGCCATAGACCGTCGCACCGGCGGCGGTGTCGCCGCCCATGAAACCGACGATCAGCCGCGGCAGCACCGGGATGATCAGCCCGACCGCGAGCATGTCGAGGAGGATGGTGACGAAAATGAAGATGACGGCGGCAGGCTTGTTCATGGGCGCTACAGCAACGTGTTCACATAGTGGATGGCAAGGCCGACAAGGCAGCCGACGATCGTACCGTTGATGCGGATGAACTGCAGATCGGGGCCGACCTGGAACTCGAGACGGCGGGCAAACTCGCGGGGCGGCTGGCGGGTCAGCGTCTCCGAAATGAACGTACGGATGCGCTCGCGCCACACCGGTACGTTGTCGGCGAGGAGCGCCTCGACGCTGGCGTTGATCTCGCGCCGGAGCGGCGGATTGTTGAACTCCTCGGCGAGCTGGCCCGCCATCAGGTCGAGCGTGGCGCGCAAACGCGACCCCGGGGACTCGATGTCTCCTATCAACGTGTCGCGTAGCTCCGCCCACAGATCGCCGACCATGTGGCCAAGCTCGGGGCCGCTCAGCGCCCGCTTGAGCGCCTCGATGAGGCGGTCGGCGATGCCCTCCGACCGCTCGACCAGCTCCGGCAATCCCATGAGCCATAGCCTGAGACCCCGTCCCTCGTCGGTCTCCGCGTCCTGCAAGGTCTCGAGATGCTCGATCACGCCGGAGATGAAGCGCTCGGTCAGATGCCGGTCGATGAAGCGCGGAATGAACCAGCGGCGCTGCTCGCCGACGCGGGCGGCGATCCATTCCCGGCGCCCTTCGAGGAGCGCGGTCGCGTGCTCGCAGACGCTATGGATGAGGTGCGGCAGCTCCGGGCTCTCGACGACGCCGCGCAAGAGCCGCGCGGCGGTCGGCCGCAGGTCGGCGCGGCGCAGGCCTTCATGGGCGACGCTCGCCAGCGCCTGGCGCAACGCGGTTTCATCGCTGCGCAGGAGCCCGGGCAGCAGGCGCAGCATGGCGTCGACCAGTCGGGCGCGGTCGCGCGGCTCGCGCAGGATGCCGGCGATGCGCTCGGCGACGTCGATCTTGCGGACCTGCTCGATCAGCATCTCGCGGCGCAGGAACTCGTTGTCGATATAGCGGGCCACGCCTTCGGCGATGCGCGCCTGGTTGCGCGGCACGAGATTGGTGTGCGGGATCGGCAGGCCGAGCGGATGGCGGAACAGGGCCGTCACCGCGAACCAGTCGGCGAGACCGCCGATCAGCCCGGCCTCGCCGCCGGCCTGCAGGTAGCCGGCGATGCCGGCGGGCATGGGCACGAATTGCGCGGCCGCCCAGCCGGCGGCCGCCCCGAGCAAGGTCAAGTTCGCGTAGATCTTGTGGCGGCGGAGGTTCTCGACCTGCTCGGGGGAAATATTGGCGGGCTCAGGCATGAAAGCCGAACCTACCACCGGAGCTCAGGCAGGACCCATGTCGGTTTCGCGGCGAAGTCGCGCATGAGATGGACCAGCGCCTCGCGATTCGGCGTCTCGCCCATCGTCTTGATGCCGAGGACCTCGGCATGGATGCCGCCGGGGATGAACGCCACGTCGATGCCGGCGGCGATCGCCCCGGCAACGTCGGTACGCAACGAATCGCCGACCGCCAGCACGCGGCGCTTGTCTGTCACACCGAGGAGCGGCAGGGCGCGCTCATAGATGGCGGCGTGCGGCTTGCCGTGATGGCGGACCGAGCCGCCCAGTTCCATGTAGCGCTCGGCCAAGGTGCCGGCGCAGATCAGGAGCTGCGGGCCGCGCATGACGATGAGGTCGGGATTGGCGCACAGCATCGGCAGGTTGCGCCGCCGGCAGGCCGCCAGCTGTTCCTCGTGCGCGGCGAGGTCGAGATCGTCTTCGCGCGGACCGGTCGCGAGGACGAAGGTCGCGTCCTCGACGTCGTCGACCTTCACGAGCCCATTGCCTTCGAGCATGCCGAGATCGCGCTCGGGGCCGATGAGCAGGCAGCGGTTGCCGAGTTTCGCGTGCCACTCGTCATCGCGGTGCGCCAGCGCCTGCCACGCCGCCTCGCCCGACGAAAGGACGCCGTCATAGACGTCGGTCGGCACGCCGAGCCTGCTCATGCTGGCGATGACCGCGCCGGCCCGCCGCGGCGCGTTGGAGAGCACGAGGCGCCGTTTGCCGAGCTTGCCCACGCGCCGGAGCGTGTCGGCAACGTGTTTGAACGGTGCCACGCCGTCATGGATGCAGCCCCAGAGGTCGAGGATGAAGCCGTCGTAACGGTCGGCGATCTCGGCGAGGCCGGAGAGGATGGGGGGAGAGGTGGTCATCAATAGTCAGCAAAGTCTCTTTGCGATGAGCAGCACCCCCACCCCAACCCTCCCCCCATCGAGGGGAGGGGGAATATGAGTTGCGCGCGCTATTCCGGTCCCCTCCCCCCTTGTGGGGGAGGGTAAGGGTGGGGGGTTTATCGCGACCTTAGATGAAACGCAAATCTACTCAGTCTCGGGCTCGCCCTCTTTGGGGCCTTCCTTGGCCAGGCGCGGCTCGCCGAACAGGAAGCCCTGGCCGAAGTCGACCGGCATGTCGAGGATTTCGAGCAAGGTCTGCTCGCTCTCGATCTTCTCCACGATGAGGTCGATCGCCTGTTCGTCCAGCGCCCGCTTGAACGCCCTGATGTCGAGGCGCTGGGTCGCGGCGCGGGTCTGCTCGAGGAGCCGCCCGGCCTCGATCTTGAGGAAGCGGATGTGCAGGCGGTGGAGGTCGGCGACGTCGAAGTCGAGCGTCGTCACCTGATCCATCGACAGGCGGAAGCCGAGACGGCCGAGACGGTCGAGCTGGGGCAGCGCGTCCTCGCTGTGGCGTTCGACGCTGGCCTGGGTGAACTCGAAGACGAGATGCGGTGCCAGGTCCCGGTTCGACGCCATGAAGGCGGCGAATTCGCGCAGGAAGCGGATGTCGGCCAGCGTGTGCTCGGAGATGTTGACGAAGATGCTCGCGTCCGACTGCGCCTTCTGCAGCCGGCGCACAAGCTGGATGCTGCGAAACAGCAGCATGTTGTCGATCGTGCCGATCAGGCCTTCGCGCTCGGCGATGGCGATGTACTGATCGGGCGTCAGGATGGCGTCGCCGTCGCCGCGGATACGCGAGAAGCATTCGTAGTGCCGGCGCTTCCTCTGCGGCAGGCTGACGATCGGCTGCACGAACAGCTCGACCTTGTTGTCGCGCAGCGCCTCGCGGACCATGTCGAGGATCTCGTCATCGTCGAGGCCGGTGAGCACGCGCGGCGCCGCCGGCTCTGCCGTGGGCTTGCCCTTCTCGTCGACGAGGTAGGCTGGCTTCTTCTTCGGCTTCTTGCCGGAGGACAGCTGCTCGACGAGGTCCTGCAGGACCCGCACCTCGCTCATCACGGTGTCGATGCTCTGCGCCTGGCCCTGGCGCACGTCGCTCGCGCTGCGGATGGCGTCGAAGATCCGCCGCGCCTCGTCGCGCGCCTTGGACAGCTCGAGGCGCAGCTCGGCGTAGCCGATCTTGAGCGCATCGATCTCGGCCGTCTCGTGCTGGTCGCGGCTGAGGCGCGCGCTGGCGAGATGCACCAGCGCCGAGACGAAGATGACGAGCCCTCCGAGCTCGAGCGCGAGGCGCGCCTCGACGCCGGCCAGGGACGGCAACCCGACCGCGATCGCGCCGGCGATCACGGCGTAACCGAGAGCGATCAGGACGTGGCTGACGACCGGCATCTAGGGGCTGTGAACTACTGGATCGGTAAGGGTTTTTGCGACTCGGGAAGCGTCTGCAACGACGGACGGCCAGATTGGCGCATGCGAGTCCTTACGTCCAGCGCGCTATCGCCGGTCGACGCCGACCGCCTCGGTGACCGAGCGGAAGCCGTCCTGGCGCAACAGCGCGGACAGCTCGTGGCAGATCTCGGTCACGAGTGCGGGCCCGCGATAGACCAGCATCGAATAGAGCTGCACCAAGGATGCGCCGGCGCGGATCTTGGCATAGGCGTCGTGCGCCGAGCCGACGCCGCCGGTGCCGATCAGCGGCAGCCGGCGCTCGGTCAGCACGTACATGTCGCCGAGGACCGCGGTCGAGAGCTGGAACAGCGGCCTGCCCGAGAGGCCGCCCGCCTCGCCGCGATGACGGCTCTTGAGAGTCGCCGGCCGGCCGATCGTGGTGTTGCCGACGATCAGGCCCGCGATGCCCGAGGTCAGCGCCACCTCGGCGATATCGACCTTGTCGTCCTCGGTGATGTCCGGCGCGATCTTGAGCAGCAACGGCGGCGGCGTTTGCAGCTTGCCGAGCGCGTCGCGCACGCGCATCACCAGCTCCGCCAGCGGCGCCTTGCCCTGCAGCGCCCGCAAGCCCGGCGTGTTCGGCGACGACACGTTGCAGACGAGATAATCGGCATAGGGCGCCAGCGCCTCGGCCCCCTGCACGTAGTCGGCGGCGGCGTCCTCGGTCTCCTTGTTCTTGCCGAGATTGACGCCGACGATGCCGGCGCGCTTGCGGGCGGCCAGCCGCGCCCGCGCCGCATCCATGCCTTGCGAATTGAAGCCGAGGCGGTTGATCACCGCCTCGTCTTCGGTGAGGCGGAACAGCCGCGGCTTCGGGTTGCCCGGTTGCGGCCTGGGCGTGACGCTGCCGATCTCGACAAATCCGAAGCCGAGCGCCAGCAGCGCGTCGGGCACCTCGGCGTGCTTGTCGTAACCGGCGGCAAGCCCGATCGGGTTGGGAAACTCGCGGCCCCACAAGGTCTGGCGCAGGACCCGGTCGACATGCGTCGACGCGCGCGGCCCGAGGCCGGCCTTGAGGCCGGCGATGCTCAGCGTGTGCGCCAGCTCGGGATCCATGCTGCGCAGCAACGGCCCGGCGAGCGCGTAGAGGTCAATCACGCGTGTCGAGCCCCCAGGGAAAGACGTGCCGGCCGTCGGCACCGAGCGGCAGATCCGCGGCGCGCGCCACGGCCGCGACCGGCAGCGGCTTGTAGAGATGCGGGAAGAGAGCCCCGTCGCGCGAGGGCTCCCATTTCAGCTCCGCGCCGAGCCTGCCGTCATCGACCTCGAGGATAGTGAGTCCGCTTTGGCCGGCGCGATGCTTGGCGACACTGGCGACGACCTGGGTCGCGTCCGAGAAATGGATGAAGCCGTCGGCTTTGTCCTGGCTCGAGCCCGCATAAGCGCCGCTCGCCTGCGCTGCCCGCCATTCGTCGCTGCGGCACACGTGATAGATGAGGGTCATGCGGTCACTCTTACCCGGCCGCGCCGCCTCCGGCCACTCCTAAGCATTTGATTCTATTTCCGGCAAACCTGTTAAAAGTTTCCTATAGCGCGCCTGTACGGGTTGTGAGAAAATTCTTACATGCTTTTGCGTCATGCCGACATCTGGCAGGCGATCGATCAACTCGCCGCCGAACACGGTTATTCGCCCTCGGGCCTGGCCCGGCGGGCCGGCCTCGACCCGACCACGTTCAACAAAAGCAAGCGCATCGCCCGTGACGGGCGGCCGCGCTGGCCCTCGACCGAGAGCATCGCCAAGATCCTCGAGGCGACCGGCGCCACCATCGGCGAGTTCGTCTCCTATGTCGGGACCGTGCCGAGCGCCGGCGGCGCCATGCGCCGCATCCCGGTCATTTCCTACGCCCAGTCTGGCGCCAAAGGCTACTTCGACGATACGGGCTATCCCACTGGAAATGGCTGGGATGAACTGCTGTTTCCGGAGATCAACGACACCCACGCCTACGCGCTCGAGATCAGCGGCGACGCGATGGAGCCGGTCTATCGCGACGGCGATACGATCATCGTCTCGCCGGCGGCGAGCTTGCGCCGCGGCGACCGCGTGATCATCCGCACCATCGATGGTGAGATGATCGTCAAGCAGCTCGCCCGCCGCGGCGCGCGCAAGATTGAGCTTCTGGCGCTCAACTCGCCCAATCCCGATCGCACGCTTCCGACCGAACAGGTCAGCTTCATCCACCGCATCATCTGGGCGAGCCAGTAGCGCCGGGACGCCTCGCGCGGCGCCGGTTCTTACGCCTGGGCAGCCGAAAAAGCGGAATCTTCACCTGACGGGAGTCTATATTTCCCTGTCGGCCAATAGGATTAATCGCCTTGCTTACGCGGGCGCTTGTCCGGCGAGCACGCGCCGGATCAGCGCGATGGTCTCAGCGACACCGTAGAGGGCGATGAACGATCCCATGCGCGGCCCTTGCTCGGTGCCGAACAGCACCTCGTAGATCGCCTTGAACCAGGCGCGCAGATCCTTCTCGTAACCATGCCGTTTGCCGATCTCGTAGACCTCGAACTGGATGGCTTCGTGGTCGGCGCCCGTGGGGGGCAGCTTCTCCAACGTCGCGACCAGCTCCGCGAGCGCGCCGCGCTCCTGATCGGTCGGGGTGCGGAAGCGCCGCGCCGGCTTCACGAAGTCGCGATAGTAGTTGATCGCGTAGCCGACGAGCTTGTCGAGGAACGGGTTCGTCTGCGGCGACGCCTTGGGCGCATAGCGCGAGATGAAGCCCCACAAGACCGTCTTGTCCTCGGTATTGGCGACGCCGACCAGGTTCAGGAGGATATTGAACGGCAGCCCCTCTTCGTCCTCGCGCGGCGGCTTGCCCGAGTGGATATGCCAGACCGGATTGTCCAGCTGCTCCTTGAGCGGCTGCGCCGGATAACGCTTCAGCGCCGTGAGATAGTCGTCGACCTGGCGCGGGATCACGTCGAAGTGCAGGCGCTTGGCGCTCTTCGGCGAGTTGAACATGAACAGCGACAGGCTTTCGGGCGGGCCGTAGCGCAGCCACTCCTCGACGGTGAGGCCGTTGCCCTTTGACTTCGAGATCTTCTCGCCCTTCTCGTCGAGGAACAGCTCGTAGGTGAAGTTTTCCGGCGGCTTGCCGCCGAGCACGCGGCAGATCTGCGAGCCGACCTTCACCGAATCGATGAGGTCCTTGCCCGACATTTCGTAGTCGACCCCGAGCGCGGTCCAGCGCATCGGCCAGTCGACCCGCCACTGCAGCTTGCAGTTCCCGCCGGTCACCGGCACCTCGAACAGGCCTTCGAGGTCGTCCTTGAAGACGACGGTGCCGCGCTCGGGATGCACCTCGACCGCCGGGACTTCGAGCACCTGCTTGCGGCCGTCGCGCTCGCGCACCGGCAGGAACGGGCAATAGGTGGCGCGGCGCTGCTCGCGCAGCTCCTTGGTCACGATCTTCATGACGGCGTCGTAGTTCTGCAGCACCTTGAGCAACGTCGCGTCGAACCGGCCCGACGCATACCACTCGGTCGAGCTCTGGAACTCATACTGAAAGCCGAACGCGTCGAGAAAGCCGCGCAGCATGGCGTTGTTGTGGTGGCCGAAGCTCTCGAATTTCCCGAACGGGTCTGGCACCGAGGTCAGGGGCGAGCCGAAGGTCTTCACCTTGTCGCCGACGAACTTCGCGACCATGTCCTGGTTCGGCACGTTGTCCGGCACCTTGCGCAAGCCGTCCATGTCGTCCGAAAAGGCGAACAGCCGGGTCGGGATGTCGCACATGGTCTGGAAGGCGTGGCGGACCATGGTCGTGCGCACGACCTCGCCGAAAGTGCCGATATGCGGCAGGCCCGACGGCCCGTAGCCGGTCTCGAACAGGACGTAGCCCTTCTCCGGGACCTTGTTGCCGATGCGGGCGAGGAGCTTGCGCGCCTCTTCGAAGGGCCAGGCGCGGCCTTGCAGCGCCTGCTCGCGGGCGGTCGAGGGAAGTGCGGCGGTCTCGGACATGCGGCGCAAACTAGGTGCGCCGGCAGTCCGCGTCAATGCTGCGTTTCCGGCCGATTTCCCGGCGTTTTCAGTGCATCAGACGGGGCCACAGACCGGACAGGCCGACGACGATCAGATAGACCGCGACGATGTAGTTGAGGAGGCGCGGCACCAGCAGAATGAGGATGCCGGCGATCAGCGCGATCAAGGGCTGGAGGATCAGGATATTGATGGTCATGCCGGGAAGGTGGGGCGACGGCAGCCGCCACTCTAGCCGCGCGCTGTGGCCTTATCGTGACATTCCGCCAATCGCCGAATGGCCGCATGCTAGAGTCGCGACATGAGCATCGTCAGCGCGCCTGCGGCAGCACTCGCCTGGCTCGGCCGTCAAGGTACCCGCGCCATCGCCGCCTTGGTGTTCATCGGCCTGGCTGCCCCGCCGCTCGACGCGCTGCTCAAGCCCTACGTGGCCGAAGCCATCTTCGTGCTGCTGTGCATCGCGTTCCTTCGCCTCGACGTTGCCGCCTTGCGCGGCTACCTGCGCCGTCCCGGCCTCGTGCTCGCCGCGACCGCGTGGACCACGTTCGTGGTGCCGCTGGTCTTCGGCGGCGCCTGCCTCGCGTTCGGCGTACCGGCCGCCTCGGGCGATCTCCTGTTGTCGCTGATGCTGCAGGCGGTCGCGCCGCCGATGATGGCCGCGCCCGCGTTCGCAGCGCTGATGGGCCTCGACGCGACGTTGGTGCTGGCGACGTTGGTCGCGAGCGCGATCCTCACTCCGTTCACCGCCCCCGCCTTCGCCTATGTCTTCGTCGGCCCGGCGCTCACGTTAAGTCCGCTCGACCTCGGCGTGCGGCTTCTGGTGATCCTCGCCGGCGCCGCCGTCGTCGCGGCGGTGCTGCGCCGGTTGATCGGCGTCGCCGCCCTCGCCCGCCATGCCGCCGCAATCGACGGTCTCAACATCCTGGTCGTATTCGTCTTCGTCGCCTCGGTGATGGAGAACGTCGCCGCACGGTTTGCCGGCACGCCCGTCGCCATGATCGGGCTGCTCGGCCTCGCGTTTGCGATCTCCATCGCACTCCTGGTGATCACGACGTTGGTGTTCGCGCGCGCCGGGCGCGAGCGGGCGCTGGCGCTCGGCTTCATGGCGTCACAGCGCAATCTCGGCCTGATGCTGGCGGCGACCGGCGGCGCATTGCCCGAGCTGGCCTGGCTCTACTTCGCGCTCAGCCAGTTCCCGATCTATCTCTCGCCGCAGCTGCTGAAACCGGTGGCGCGGCGGATGATCGCATCTACGGCGGCGGATCGTCCCAGCTCGCGTGCAGCTGCTTGACGAAATCCGCATCGAGGCCGAGCGCCACCGCGAGCCGCGCCAGGAAGGCGCGCGCCTCGACGTTCGCCGCCTGGGTTGCCAGCAGGGCCGCGGCGTAGATCTCGACCGCGGTCTCGCGGCTCTGCACGCCCTGCGCGATGTCCTCGACCGCCGCCGGATGCTTCATCTCGTGCTCGGCGAACGCGACCTCGGCCGGCGTGTGCAGATACGCGAGGATGTGCTGGCGCTCCTGTGCCTCGGTTTCGCCCGCCGCCGCCATTGCCGCGATCATGGTGCGGATGATGCGGTGCGCGTCGGCGGCGTGGAAGTCGAAGTGCACCGCCTCCTCTTCGTCCCAGGAGGGCGACGGCGGCGCCGCCAGCTTGCGCTGCCGCGCCTCGCGGTCCGGCTGCCGGTTGCCCATGCGATTGTAGGCCGTCGCGGCGACGGCGCTGAACGGCGACAGGCCTTTGGCCTTGTTGACCTGATGATCGGCGGTGTCGTACGTCGTGCCGCGGATCAGCCGCAGCAAGGTTTCGTGGGGATCGAAGAAATCCGCCACGGTGCGGCCCCGCCGCTCAGACGCCCTCGAACAGCGCCGTCGACAGATAGCGCTCGGCGAAGTCGGGGATGACGACGACGATCAGCTTGCCTTTCATCTCCGGGCGCTTGGCGACCTTGAGCCCCGCCGCCAAGGCGGCGCCGGAGGAGATTCCGGTCGGAATGCCTTCGCTGCGCGCCAGCCGCTTTGAGCTGGCAAACGCCTCGTCATTGGTCACCTGGACGATCTCATCGATCAGTTTGGTGTCGAGGATGTCGGGGACAAAGCCGGCGCCGATGCCCTGGATCGGATGCGGCGCGGGCTGGCCGCCCGAAAGGACCGGGCTCGCCGTCGGCTCGACGGCGATCATCTTCAGGCCGGCCTTGCGCGGCTTCAGCACCTGGGCGCAGCCGGTCAAGGTGCCGCCGGTGCCGATGCCGGAGACGACGACGTCGACCTTGCCTTCGGTGTCGGCCCAGATCTCCTCGGCGGTGGTGCGGCGGTGGATGGCGGGATTGGCGGGATTGCCGAACTGGTTCGGGATGATCGCCCCCGGGTTCTGGCCCAAGAGCTCGTTGGCACGCGCGATGGCGCCTTTCATGCCCTTCTCTTTCGGCGTGAGCTCGACCTCGGCACCGAGGAAGCGCAGCATCTTGCGGCGCTCGACCGACACCGATTCCGGCATGGTCAGGATCAGCCGGTAGCCGCGGGCGGCGCACACGAAGGCAAGCCCGATGCCGGTGTTGCCCGAGGTCGGCTCGATGATCATCCCGCCCGGCTTGATCCGCCCCTCCGCCTCCAAGGCGTCGATCATGCTGACGCCGATGCGGTCCTTGACGCTGGCGATCGGGTTGAAGAACTCGAGCTTCAGACAGACGTCGGCGGCGAGCCCATCTTCGCGGCTGATGTTCGGGATGCGCACCAGGGGCGTGTTGCCCAGGGTCTCGGCGATGCTGTCGTAGATGCGCTTGCGCAGCGGCGGGTCGAATTTCAACGGTTTCCGGGCCATGGGATCACCTGCTCAGGGAGAGACACGGCCACTATGCGTGGAACTGGCCATAATGTCACCGACCTGACGGCCAGGGACTTTGACGCAGATCAAAGAATTGGCGGCCCCTCCGGCGGCCTAATAGCCCGATCCTTGCAGGTAACTCAGGAGGGGCCATGGCGCTGGGAACGCTCGACGAACTCCCGAAATCCTACCTGGACGAGCTGACTCGGCTGAGCGTGGCACCGCTGTGGCCGCAGATGCGGACGATCCTGCCGCACGACCGGCCGCAGCGCGCGACCGCGCCGCATCTCTGGCGCTACGCCGCGCTGCGCCCGCACCTGATGCGCGCCGGCGAGCTGACGCCGATCGAGAAGGCCGAGCGCCGCGTGCTGGCTCTCGCCAATCCCGGGCTTGGCGGCATGCTCGCGACGCCCAGCATCTTCATCGGCCTGCAGCTGATCCTGCCAGGCGAGACCGCCCCCAATCACCGCCATTCGCCGAGCGCGATCCGGTTCGTCATCGAAGGCACGGGCGGCTTCACCGCCGTCAACGGCGAGAAGTGTCCGATGGAGAAAGGCGACCTCATCCTGACGCCGTCGGGCCAATGGCACGAGCACGGCCACGAAGGCAAAGGCCCGGTGGTGTGGCTCGACGCGCTCGACCTGCCGGTGATCGGCCGGCTCGAAGCCGCCTATGCGGTCGAAGGCGGCCCGCACACGGTCCGCAACATCGCTGACCGGTCCCGGACGACATACCGGCGCGCCGGCCTCGTGCCGTATCGGTCGCTGGCCGAGCGCCGCGAAGACTATCCACTGATCCGCTTCCCCTGGTCGGAGGTGAGGCAGTCGCTGCGCGACCTCGCGGGTGGCACCGACCTCCAGGAGCCGGTGCATCTCGCCTACGTCAATCCCGAGACCGGCGAGGAGTGCTTGCCGATCCTGGGATTCTCGACGCAGATGCTGCGCCCGGGCGAAGAGGTGGCGCCGCCCCGGCGCTCGTGCAGCGGCGTCGTCCACGTCATCGAAGGCCGTGGTGAATCGAGCATCGACGGCAAGGTCTTCCGTTGGGAGGACGCCGACACCATCGCCATCCCGACCCATGCCGAGGTGCGCCATCGCGCCGCCGGCAACGCTTCGGCGTTCATCTTCCATGTCGACGACGCGCCGCTGCACCGCAAGCTCCGCATCTACGAGGAGTTCGCGCCCAAGCACCAGGCGAAACGTCATCTCGAAGCAGCCGAGTAGAAGGAGACACGCATGTTGGTCGAGGACGGACGCATCATCATCGCCGGCGGTGGCATCGGCGGCCTGGCCGCGGCCCTCGGCCTCGCCAACAAAGGTCACTGCGTCACGGTGCTCGAGCAGGCGGCGCAGTTCGGCGAGATCGGCGCCGGCATCCAGCTCGGCCCCAATGCGTTCCACGCATTGGACCGGCTCGGCGTCGGCGAAGCGGTGCGCGCCGAAGCCGTCTACATCGACCAGCTCAGCTTGATGGACAGCCTCTCCGAGCAGCCGATCGCGATCATTCCGGTCGGCGAGCGCTTTCGCGAGCGCTTCGGCAATCCGTATGCGGTCATCCACCGCACCGACATCCACACGCCGCTGCTCGAGGCCTGCCGCAGATCCACGAACATCACCCTGCTGACGCGGCAGAAGGTCGTCGTGTATGACATCAAGCCCGGCGGCGTCAGCGTGCTCACCGCCGACGGCACGCGCCACGACGGTGCCGCGCTGATCGGCGCCGACGGGCTGCGCTCGCGCATCCGCGAGCAGGTCGTCGGCGACGGCGGGCCGCTGCTCTCCGGCCACATCTGCTATCGCGCCGTGCTGCCGATCGAGGAGATGCCGGAAGACCTGCGCTGGAACACGGTGACCTTGTGGGCCGGGCCGGGCACGCATCTCGTGCATTACCCCCTGCGCGGCCGGCAGCTCTTCAACATCGTCGCCACCTTCCAGGGCGAGCCGAGCCCGGTCGCGACCGGCCATGGTGAGCCCGGCGACCGCGCCGAGCTGATGTTCCGCTTCCGCCAGGTGGGCGGCAAACCCAAGCGCATCCTTGAACGGCCGTCGAGCTGGAAGCGCTGGGTCTTGGGCGACCGCGAGCCGGTATCGAACTGGAGCGACGGCCCGGTCACCCTGCTCGGCGACGCGGCGCATCCGATGCACCAGTACTTCGCGCAAGGGGCGTGCATGGCGCTCGAAGACGCGGTGTGCCTCGCCGACAAGGTCGAGGCCGCCGGCGGCGACTTCGCCAAGGCGTTCGTCGCCTATCAACAGGCGCGCATCGTGCGCACCGGACGGGTCGTCGTCGGCGCCCGGCTGATGGGCAGCAAGGTCTATCACCCGGGCGGGGTCGAAGCGATGGTGCGCAACAGCGTGCTTGGCGGCAAAACGCCCGAGGAGTTCTACGACATGCTCGACTGGCTGTACGGCGGACCCGTGGAAGACCGGCAGTCGGGGCGCATCGGCGCGCGTTCGGCGGCGTGAGGATCGGCATCATGGACGCCTCCGCTCTCCCCGTCAGCGAAAAGACCGTGGCCGAGCTGGTCGACCGCTTCTACGAGCGCATCCGCGCCGACGCGCGCCTCGGGCCGATGTTCATCGAGGCCATCCCCGACTGGGACGGCCATCTCAAGATCATGCGCGACTTCTGGTCGGCGGTGCTGCTGCGCACCAGCCGTTACGGCGGCTGCGTGATGTCGCCGCATTTCAGCCTGCCGATCGAGGCCGGCGACTTCGACCGCTGGCTCAAGCTGTTCCGTCCGAGCGTCGCCGAGACCCTGCCGCCCGAAGCGGCGGAGCGGGCGCTCGCCGTGGCCGAGGGGGTCACCGCGCGGCTGCGCCACATGTTCGAGATGAAGCAAGCACGCGCGCGGGTCTGACGGGCTGGTTTAGGGAGAGGAGACCTGCGGGAGGCGAACCCTCTCCCTCCCGCAGCCGGAACGAAGCGGTCCAGGGCTGTTCGGGTCCCAGCCCGGACCGCTTCGGTGCCGGTTCCGCGCTGTGTATGATGGCCCGTCATGAAATGGGTCACCCGCGATTACGTGCATCTCGACCGCGTCGCCTCGCCGTGGCTGATCAAGCGCTTCGTCGATTCCGACGCGATCTTCATGTTCGTGCCGTGGGGCGCGGAAGAGGCCCGCCCCGCCGACGCGATCCCTCTCGCCTTGCCGGGCGCCGAGCTCGGCCCGCACGACGCGGCGGGCACGACGTTCCAGAAGATCCTCGCCAAGTACAAGCTCACGGACCCCGCGCTGCAGCGCATCGGCGCCGTCGTCGCCAAGGGCGTCGATTACGTGCTGCACGGCTTCCGGCCGAACGCCGATGACACCGACGGGCAGATCGCCGTCGGGCTCCTGGGTGTCGCCGAAGGCATGCTGCTGCTCGCCACCGACGACGCGCGCATCCTCAAGACCAGCTTCGTCGTCTACGATGCGCTCTATGCGAACTTCCGCGCGCACCATCTCGCGGCTGCGCAAGGCCGCGCGATTCCCGAACACCAGGGCCGCGGGCCGACCTTGCCGACGGAATTCCTGCGCCAGATTTTGCGCGACGCGGCGAAATAGCCGGGTCCGCTTGACTCGCTTCGGGGGCGGCAGGACACTCGGCGTAATACTTTAGTCGAGCCGCCAGGCTCGCCATATGGGAGGACGCGATGTCGAAGCGCCAGCAGACGCCGTCTCAAACCTCGAACGCCCGCCGCAATTTCCTGAAAGGCGCCTCGCTCGCCGGCGTCGCGGCCTTGGCGCCGCCGGTC
>Ga0335070_10001528_pt1 | contig 26803 bp, 16 predicted proteins | sample Lox_Sample_13_FD_206722 | JGI IMG/M metagenome (GOLD analysis project Ga0335070, IMG submission 206722) | Soil microbial communities from Loxahatchee National Wildlife Refuge, Florida, United States - Lox_Sample_1.3 | ecosystem: Environmental > Terrestrial > Soil > Wetlands | place: USA...
GGTCTCACTGGTCCGGTCCTCGTACGTCGAGGACGTGCCGGTGGAGAAGATCGAGCTGGGCGCCATGAACGGTCTCGTCGAGGCGGCGGATCCGGGCGGCCAGTGGGTCCCCGAGGAGGTGGCCTCCGAGTACGCCCGCGTCCGGGCTCGTTCGCTTCCCCCGTTCGGTCTCGTCCTCGGGAGGCGCTCGTCGTACCCGTTCGTGCTCCAGGTGATCGCAGACTCGCCCGCCGCGAAGGCGGGGATCGTGCCGGGAGAGCTGATCGAGAGGATCGGCAGCGATCCCGTCCGGGCGCGTCCGCTGTGGAAGGCGCTGCTGCTGCTCGACGCGGCGGAGCGCAAGGGGACCGCGGTGATGCTCGACGTCATCGACCGCCAGCTCGCAGGGAAGCGCCCGATCGAGATCACGCCCGGACCGGTGAATCCGCCCGCTCCCGGGTCGGAGGTGAGGAACGGGATCGTCGTCGCTCGGCTGCCGGTCGTGGACCCGGCGGGGGTCTCCAAGCTCGTCCAGCTGATCGACGCAGGCCCGGCGGCGCCGGGTGTGGTCGTCGACCTGCGCGGCGTTGCGCTGGGGAACCCCGAGGGCGCGGCACAGGCGGGAGCGCAGATCGCCGGCGGCGACCTCGAGCTGGCGATGCAGCTGCGCGGCGGCAAGAGCGAGACGCTCAAGACCAAGGGGCCGTCCCGGACGTGGCGGGTGGTCGTCTGCCTCGACGGCACAACGGCTGGGCCGGCCGAGCTGCTGGCGAGCGCCTTGAAGGCGAGGGGCGCGACGCTCGTCGGCGGCGAGAGCTACGGCGACACCGGCCAGCGGAAGGCGATCAAGGGCGCCGGCGGCGAGGTCTGGCTCGCGTTCGAGTGGGGGGTCGGACCGACGGGCGGCCCGCTCCTGGGGACGGGGTTGAAGCCCGACGAGCGGGTCCGGTCGCGCGCGGAGACCGATTCCGTGCTGGAGCGCGCCCTGGAGCTGGCCGGTGGTGCCGCCGTCGCCAAGCAAGCGGCGTAGGAGGAGCCCGCGCCGGGCGGCCGCGCGCGACGCGACCGGCCTCCGGATCATCGGGGCCCTCGCCCTACTGCTGATCGCCGTGGCGGGTGTGGTGTACCTGGCCCGGCGGGCGGTGCGCCCGGCCGTCGTTCCCGAGGTTCCCGCCGCCGGCGAGGTCGTGCGGGCCGTCGCGGCTCGCTACGGGTGCGGGCCGGAGCGCGTCACCGTCGAGACCGCGACCGAGGCCGGGAGGTCGGTCTCGGTCGTCACGGTCCACGCCCCGCGCGGCTTCAAGACCGAGAGGTTCGTGCTGGACGTCGAGGCGCGCGCCCACAACATCGGCGGCGACCTGGAGCCGCGCCCGCTCCTCGAGAAGGGAGGGTACGGGCTGGCCCGGCTGGAAGGCGACATCGGGACCTCGCGGTGGCGTGTGCTGGTGCTCGGCGAGGAGCCTCCCGCGCCCGCGAAGCGGGCCGAGCCGAGGGCCCAGGCTCAGGGGCCGGGTGGGCGGCTCGCGATCGTCCTCGACGACGCGGGCGCGTCCGTCGAGGTCGTGCAGGAGGTCGAGGAGCTGCCCAAGGCGGTGGCGGTCGCCGTCCTGCCCAACGCCGTGAGGTCGGTGGAGGTCGCACGCGAGCTCGGGGCGCAGGGGCGCGAGCTCCTCCTCCACATGCCGATGGAACCGGTCGGCAACCACGGCCCGGGACCGGGCGAGGGCGCGGTCGAGGTCGGGCTGCCGGCCGACGAGGTCCGGTCGCGGGTCGAGCGGGCGCTCGCCGTGGTCGCGGGCGCCCGGGGTGTGAACAACCACATGGGATCGCGCGCGACCACTGACTCGGCGGCGATGCGCGCCGTGATGGACGTGGTCCGCGCCCGCGGGCTGTACTTCCTGGACTCGCGCACGACGCCCGAGTCGGTGGCCGAGCAGGTCGCTCGCGAGGACGGCATTCCCGCGCTCCGGCGTGACGTGTTCCTGGACGTGGTCAGCGAGCCCGAGGCGATCCGCCACGCCCTCGGGCAGGCCGTCGCGCGCGCCGAGGCGAACGGAGAGGCAGTCGCGATCGGCCACGTCCACCCCCTCACCATCGAGGTCCTCGCCGCAGAGCTGCCGCGCATGCCCGGCACGGTCCGTCTCGTGCGGCCGTCTCAGTTGGCGGCCGTCCCGGTCCAGTCGGGCGGCCCGGCCGCGCGCTAGCTGTTGTTTCTCACGACGTTGTTCAGCCTGCTGATGGGTGGCGAGCCACCGAGTGAAGCGTGGGCTCGGTGGCAGTTGTAGAAGTGAAGATAGCGCGGCAAGAGCCTGGTGCGAAAGCGGGAGGCGTTGAAGGGGAAGGCGTAAGCCCATTCGCGCTGCAGGGTCTGGATGAAGCGCTCCGCCTTGCCGTTGGTGCGGGGACGGTAGGGTCGGGTGCGGAGGTGGCGGAGGCCGAGTTCGGCGCAGGCTGAGGCGAAAGGGCGGGAGACGTAGCAGGAGCCGTTGTCGGTGAGCAGGGCCTGGACTCGAATCCCCGAGGAGTTGAAGAAGTCGAGGGCACGGCGGAGGAAGAGCGTGGCGGTGGAGCCGCGCTCATCCTCAAGGACCTCGACGTACGCAAGGCGGGAAGCATCGTCGATTGCGACATGGACAAACTCCCAACCAGCGCCTCGATGCGTATCGCGTCGGTTGCCTGTAATCCGATGGCCGATTTTGTGGATCCTGCCCAGCTTCTTGACGTCGAGGTGGATCAGCTCTCCTGGGGTGTCTTTCTGGAAGCGCCGGGCCGGTTCGGGTGGAGCCAGCTGGCCAAGCCGACCCAGACCGTTCCTCGCCAGCCAGCGCGCCAGCGTCGAGCGCGGTACCCCGACCATCCCCGCGATCTCGCCGGTGCTGCGCCTCTGCCGGCGCAGCACCAGTGCCCGCTCCACCCGGTCGATCCGTGTTCGTCGCGGGACCCGGCGTGGCCGCGACGACCGATCCCGAAGACCCGTTTCGCCTTCTGCCCGATACCGGGCCAGCCACACGTACGCCCGCCGCTCACTCATCCCCAGCGACTCTGCAGCGGCTCGCACCGTCCATCCCAGCTTCGTCACTCGCTCGATCAGGACCGCTCGACTCGCGGGACAGCTTCGGGCATTCTGGTGCAGGTCCATCCTTGCCTCCTTCCCTGCTGCCGGTTTAGCCACCAACAGCATGACGGAAGTGACTCGGATGGACCACTCCCTTGACTGAACAACCTCGTGAGATTCCACAGCTAGCGCTCCTTGCCGATCCCGAGCACTCCGGCGACCGCCTCGAGGTCGGGCTCGACCGGCGCCGGAATGCGGACCCGCCGCGCGGCGGCGCCGACGTCCTTGAGACCGCTGCCGGTGACCAGCAGGACGACGCGCTCGTCGCGGCCGACGAGCCCCTCCTCGAGGGCGGCCGTCAGACCGGCGAGCGCTGCGGCCGCGGCGGGTTCGGCGAAGACGCCGGTGTGGCGCGCCAGCGCGCCGATCGCGTCGAGGATCGCCTCGTCGCTCACCAGCACGCCGGCGCCTCGGGAGGCGCGCACCGCGGCGAGCGCCATCGCCGCGTTGCGCGGCGCGCTCACGACCAGCGAGTCGGCGACGCTCGCGGCCTTGGGGGCGGGTACGATGGAGGCGGCGCCCGAACGGAGCGCCCGCGCGAGCGCCGGCGACCCCTCGGGCTGCACGACGATCAGGCGCGGTGCGCGACCGAGCATCCCGCCGCGCACGAGGTCGTCGAACCCCTTCGCGACGCCGGCGGTGATCACCCCGTCGCCCGCCGGGACGATGACTGCGTGCGGGGCGTCGGGGGAGAGGTCGGCCGCGATCTCGAGCGCGACCGTCTTCTTCCCCTCGATCGTAAACGGGTTGAACGCGGTGTTGCGGTTGTACCAGCCGAACCGCTCGCACGCGGCGAGAGAGAGCTCGAACGCGTCGTCGTAGGTGCCGTCGACCGGCACGAGCGACGCGCCGTAGCTGGCGATCTGGACGAGCTTGGCGGGGGGCGCGGAGGCCGGGACGAACACCGCCGCGCGCAACCCCGCGGCGGCCGCGACCGCGGCGAGCGCGCTCGCCGCATTGCCGGTCGAAGCGGTGGCGACCGTGTCGCACCCGTACTCGACCGCCTTGGCGACGACCAGGAGCGAGGCGCGGTCCTTGGTGGAGCCGGACGGGTTGCGGGTGTCGTCCTTCACCCACAGGTGCGGCATATCGAGCCGCCGCCGCAGCCCCGGCACCGGCAGGAGGGGGGTACCGCCGACGCGCAGCGGCGGCAGCGATGCCGGCGACGCGACCGGCAGGAATGAGGCGAGCGCCGCCGGGTCGTGGACGCGCGCCGCGGGCCACCGGCGCGGCGGCTCGTCGAGCTCGACGCGGAGGACGCCGCGGGTCGTCCCGCCCGACGCCTGCAGACGGGCGCACACGGGGCAGACGTACCGCACCTCCGCCTCGCGGTAGCGCGCCCCGCACTCGCAGCAGACGAAGGTGAACGAAGCCATGGGCCGTGATTCGTGGGTCGTGGTTCGTGGGTCGTGATCCTCGTCTCTTCGATCCACGACCCACCATCCACAACCCACGTCTTTCATCGTCACATCGTCAGCGCCATCAGCGCCTTCTGCACGTGCAGCCGGTTCTCAGCCTCATCGTAGACCACGGACTGCGGGCCGTCGATCACCTCGTCGGTGACCTCGCGCCCACGGTCGGCGGGAAGCGGGTGCATGTAGATCATGCGCTTCCTCCCGAGCTTCATCTGCTCCGCGCCGCACCGCCACGACGGGTACTTCTCGATGAGCCTGAGCCCCTCGGCCTTGTCGGTGGTGTGCATGAGCGGGCCCCACGACTTGGGGATCACGACGTCGGCGTCGGCGAACGCCGACTCGAAGTCGTTCACGACCTCGAACCTCGTCCCGGCGGCCGCGGCGTTCGCCCGCGCCTGCTCCTCGATCTCGGGCATGAGCCGGAACTCCGGCGGGTACGCGAGCGTCACGTCGAGGCCGAAGCGCGGCATCATCAGGATCAGGCTCTGCGGCACCGAGAGCGGGCGGATGTAGTTGGGGGCCGACGTCCACGCCACGCCGATCTTGAGGCCGCGCGTGTTCTTCCCGAGCTTCTCGCGGATCGTCATGTAGTCGGCCATGATCTGGCACGGGTGGTAGACGTCGCACTGCATGTTGAGCACCGGCACGGAGGCCCAGCGCGCGACCTCGCGCAGGTACGGGTTTCCCTCGCGAAACGCGCAGTGGCGGATCGCGATCCCCTCGCCGTAGCGCGACAGCACGGATGCGGTGTCCTTGGCGTTCTCACCGTGCGAGATCTGCATCTTGTCGGGCGAGAGGAAGATCCCGTGCCCGCCGAGCTGCGTGATGCCGGTCTCGAACGAGTTGCGCGTGCGGGTCGAGGAGTCGAAGAAGATCATGTACAGCGTCTTGTCCTGGAGGAGGCGCATCGGCTTGCCGGCCTTGCGCGCGGCCTTCAGCTCGGCGGCGAGCGAGAGCACGGCCTCGAGCTCGTCGAGCGTCCACTCCTGGGTCGTGATGAAGTGCTTGCCCTTGAGGTTGGTGGCCATCGGAGCCTCCAGGAAAGTCCAAAGTCCAAAGTCGAAAGCTAACAGCTCACAGCCAACAGCTGACAGCGAAAGACAAGAGACACGAGGACGGGCGCTCCCGAACTCATGGCCTTACCGGCTACCGCCGTCCCGAGCCGTCCGGGTGGGTGGGGGAGCCGTCAGCTGTCGGCTGTCGGCTGTGAGCCGCGCTGCAAGCTCCCCGGGGATCAGGGAGTAGACCGCAGTCGCCTTCACGAGGTCCTCGACCGAGACGGACTCGTCGGTGGTGTGCGCCAGCTCCTCGCGTCCCGGCGCGAACCCGACGGTCGGGATCCCGAGCCGCCCCATCGTCGCGACGCCGTTGGTGGAGAACACCCACCGCGAGATCGCGGGCCGGCGGCCGAGCACGGCCGATGCGGCCGCGGCCACCCCTTCCACCAGCGGGTGCTCCTCGGGCAGGACCCACGTCGGGAACACCTGCTCCTGGCGGGCGGGTGCGCCCGTCCAGGCGGTCCCCTCCCACTCGAGGGTCCTTACCCGGGCGTCGCCGATGTGCGGAAGCGCGCGGATCTCGGCGAGCGCGCGCTCCGGCGTCTCGCCGCTGGTGAGGCGCCGGTCGAGCACGACCCGGCACTCGTCCGGCACCGCGTTGAACGACGGCGTCTTGCAGTCGACGTACGAGACCGTGACCGTTCCCTTGCCGAGGAAGTCGTCGGCGGGGAGCGTCGCGTTGAGCGCCTCGATGTCGGCGACGATCGGCGCCATCTTGTACACCGCGTTGACGCCCTTCTCGCAGTGGGCGCCGTGCGCCGAGCGGCCTCTCGTGATCACCTCGATCCCCATCCGCCCGCGGTGGCCGCGGTAGACGTCGAGGTCGGTCGGCTCGCCGAGCACCACGAGGTCGGGGCGGATGCCCTCCTTCTCGACCAGGTGCATGAGCGGGTAGCCGTCGCAGTCTTCCTCCATCACCGAGGCGACCAGCACGACCTTCACGCCGGGGGGCACGCCGCGCTCCGCGAGGAGGCGGGCGCCGTACGCCATGCACGCGATCGCCGGCAGCTCGTCCACCGCGCCGCGCCCGTACACCCGCCCGCCCTCGAGCTTGCCGCGGAACGGGTCGTGGCTCCACGCGGCCGGGTCGCCGACGCCGACGCAATCGATGTGGCCGTCCATCATCACGACGAGCGGCCCATCGCCGACGCTCGCGACCACGCTCCCGATCCCGTCGAAGCGCGCGCCGTCGAACCCCAGCCCCTCGTACTCGGCCCTGACCCGCTCGCATCGCGCCCGCTCCCGCCCGCTCTCCGCGGGGATCACGATCATGTCCCGGAGGAACCGCACGATCTCCTTCTCGTGCCGCTGCGCCGCCTCAAGCGCCTGTTTGCCGGGATCGCGGCTCATGGTGCCGTTCCTTCTCCGGCCACCGGCCCCCGGTCCCGGGCCCCGCAGTCTCTGTTGAACTCCTCGATCGCCGCGTCCCACGCCGGGAGCTGCGCCTGCAGGTCGCTCCAGAACGACGGCGACCACAGCGCGTTGAGCTCGTCCACCGTCTTCCCCTGCTGCTCCACCCACGTGAAGTACTTGAGGTTGTGGATCGCCTTGCGCTCGGGGTACGTGAGCTCGCGGAGGTGGTCGGTCGTCGCGCCGAGCAGGAACCGCTCGAGGTCCGCCTCTCCCTGGCGGTCGGTGTACGCGCCGCGCTCCGCCGTGAGCTCGGCGAGGCGGGTCCGGTAGAGGTCGGCCGAGTCGGTGAAGCTCGTCAGCACGACGTCGGCGGGACCGAGCTCGAAGTGGCGGGCGGTCTTGATCGCCGCGAGCAGGTTGCATATCGACGAGATGCCGAGGAGAGGGAGCCTGCTCACGAGGTCGTACGCGACGCCGCGGCGCAGGAGCGCCTCGCGCCCCGCGGGCTCGTTGAACAGGCGGAGGAGGCGCATGGTCGCCTCGTCGTCGATCGCCGCCACGACGTCCGTGTTGCGCACGTTGTGGATCCAGGGGACGTGCTTGTCGCCGATCCCCTCGATCCGGTGCGCGCCGAACCCGCACGCCAGCAGCGTCGGACACTGGAGCGCCTCGGCCGCGGTGATCGTGCACCCCGGGACGACGGACTTCAGGAAGTCGCCGGCGCCGAGCGTGCCGGCGGAGCCGGTCGCCCCGACCCAGGCGGCGAGGCGTGACCTCGGCGTCGCGGTCGCGCGGAACGCGTCCACTGCGGCCGGGCCGGTCACGCCGAAGTGCCAGAGGTAGTTCCCGAACTCCTCGAACTGGTTGAAGATCACGGCGTCGGGCTGCGTTCTCCGGATCTCCCAGCACGCGTCGAAGATCTCCTTGACGTTCGACTCGCACCCGGGGGTCGCGACGATCTCGGCGCCGATCGACCGCAGCCAGTCGAACCGCTCCCGGCTCATCCCCTCGGGAAGGATCGCGACCGCCTTGCACCCGAGCAGCGCCGAGTCGAACGCGCCGCCGCGGCAGTAGTTCCCGGTCGAGGGCCACACCGCCTTGTGGCGCGTCGGGTCGAACGCGCCCGACACGAGGCGCGGCACGAGGCACCCGAACGCGGCTCCGACCTTGTGCGCGCCGGTCGGGAAGTAGCGCCCGACCAGGCCGACCACGCGCGCCGGCACGCCGGTGAGCTCCGGAGGGATCTCGAGCGCGTTCACTCCGCCGAACCCCCCTGTCGCAGGGTCGTTGCGCCAGCCGATGCGGAACAGGTTGAGGGGGTTGACCTCCTGCATGTCGATCGCCGGCAGCCTCGTCTGGATCGCCGCCGGGATCAGGGCGGGGTCGCGCAGCTGGGCGACCGTCGGGATCGTGATGCGCCTCTCCCGACACCGCTCGACCGCATGCTCCCGCGCGCGTCTCGTCTCGTCGCTCACGTGACTCGCTCCCGCGGCGCATTGTATCGGGTCCGGCGCATTCCCGCCGCTGGAATCTCGGCATAAGACCCAATCTCGCGCTCACGCCGGCGCCGGGCGCGGCTATGCTAGTCTCACCGCCCAGGGGGGATGCGTGACGGCTCGAGGCCCCTTGTTCCTGAGCGACGCGCAGCTCGCGGCCGAGGTCGCACGGTGCGAGTACTGCAGCGAGAAACCGTGCAAGGCCGCGTGCCCGGCCGACTGCTCCCCGGCCGACTTCATCATGGCGGTCCGCGTCGGGGAGCCGCAGGACTACCGCCGCGCGGCCGGGATGATCATGGCGGCCAACCCGCTCGGCGGTGTGTGCGGTGCCGTCTGCCCGGACACGCACTGCATGGCGGCGTGCGCCCGCGCCGGATTCGACCGGCCGGTCGAGATCCCGGCGGTGCAGGCCGCGATCGTCGCGACGGCGCGCCGTCTGGGCGTGATGCCGGAGTTCGCTCCGGCGCTGCGGACGGGGGCTCGCGTGGCGGTCGTCGGCGGCGGGCCTGCGGGCTCCGGAGCCGCCGCGGTGCTCGCGCAGGCCGGGTGCGAGGTGGACGTCTTCGAGCGGCACGGCGTGGGAGGGATGGCCGCGCTGATCCCCTCGTTTCGTATGGACCCCGGCGTGCTCGCCGCCGACCTCGAGTTCGTGTCGGCGCTGGGCGCGGTGAACGTGATCGCGCGCGGCGTCTCCGACCCCGCGGCGCTGAGGTCGGCGGGGTACGACGCGGTCGTGGTTGCCGGCGGCCTCGTGGAGCCCGTGCGCCTCGGCATCCCAGGCGAGGAGCTCGCGATCGGCTGGAGCGAGTTCCTGGCCGACGCGCGCGACCTCGCGGGGAGGGCGGTCGCCATCGTGGGCGGCGGCGCTGTGGCGGCGGACTGCGCCGAGACGGCGGCCGCAGCCAAGGCGTCCCTCGTCGAGATGTTCGCCCTCGAGTCGCTCCCCGAGATGCCTCTCACGGCGATCGAGCGGGACGGGCTGCTGCGGGCGGGCGTGCACGTCTCCGGGCGGACGCGCGTGACCGAGATCTTTGGGGCCGGCGGGCGGGTGGCGGGGGTGAGGACGCGCAGGGTCGAGCTGCCCCGCGGCGAGACGTTCCACCCGAGCCGCGTGGGCGACGTCGCCGGCACCGACCAGCCGAGGTCGGGGTTCGACACGGTCGTCGTCGCGATCGGCGCGCGGGCCGGAGTGCCCGCCTCGTGCGGAGCGGGCGTGTTACTCGCAGGAGACCTCGTCGAGGGCCCCACCACGGTCGTCGAGGCGGTCGCCGCCGGCAAGAACGCCGCGCTCAGAGTCCTTGCGTTCCTGGAAGAGACCGGGCACAGGGCACGAGGCACCGGGCACCGGGACGACGAAGGATCGACCCGGCTCCGCATAGGTAGCGATAGGCTCGGGGGCTTGGCGGTGCCCGAGGCCCGGAGCCCGGAGCCCGTCTCTGGACGCGCCAAGGTCAAGAGCACCGTGCTCCTCCCAGGCTTCCGCCGCCTGCCGGTGGCGCTCGACGCGGAGTTCTTCGGGCGGCCGATCTCCTCGCCGTTCCTGCTCTCGGCGGCGCCGCCGACGGACGGGTACGAACAGATGCGCGCCGCGTACGAGGCGGGGTGGGCCGGCGGCGTCATGAAGACCGCGTTCGACGGCGTGGCGATCCATATCCCGGCGCGCTACATGTTCGCGTTCGACCGGACGACGTTCGGGAACTGCGACAACGTGTCGGGACACGCCCTCGACCGCGTCTGCAGGGAGGTCGAGCAGCTGCGGCGCGAGTACCCGGACCGCCTGACGCTCGCCTCCACCGGCGGCCCCGTGACGGGGCACGGCGAACTCGACCGGCGCGCGTGGCAGTCGAACACGCGCAAGCTCGAGGGCGCGGGCGCGTGCGGGATCGAGTACTCGCTCTCGTGCCCGCAGGGCGGCGACGGCACGAAAGGCGACATCGTCTCGCAGGACCCCGAGCTCACCGCGAAGATCGTCGAGTGGGTCCTCGCGGGCGGAGACCCGGCGGTGCCGAAGCTGTTCAAGCTCACTCCGGCGGTGACGGCGATCCAGCCGGTGATCGCCGCGATCCGCGGGGTGCTCGACCGCCACCCTGCCGCGAGGGCCGGCGTCACGCTCGCGAACACGTTCCCGACGCTCGCGTTCCGCCGCGGAGGGAAGCCGGAGTGGGACGAGGGGATCGTGGTCGGGATGAGCGGCGCCGGCGTGGCGCCGATCTCGAACCTGACCCTCGCCAAGGTGGCCGGACTCGGCGTGGCCGTGTCGGGGAACGGTGGGCCGATGGAGTACCGGGGGGCCGCCAACTTCCTCGCGCTCGGCGCGCGCACGGTGCAGTTCTGCTCGGTCGTCATGAAGTATGGGTACGGCATCGTGGACGAGCTGCACTCGGGGCTCTCGCACCTGCTCGAGGCGCACGGGCTGCGCTTGGTGAGCGAGCTGATCGGCAGGGCGCTGCCGAGCCCCGTCACCGAATTCACAGCGCTCTCGGCGGTCAAGCAGGTGTCCCAGGTCGCTGCGGAGCTGTGCGTCCACTGCGGCAACTGCACCCGCTGCCCGTACCTCGCCATCTCCCTCGACGGGGAGAAGCTCCCCCGCACCGACCCGGCCCGCTGTGTCGGGTGCTCGTTCTGCACGCTCATGTGCTTCGCCGGCGCGCTCGCGATGCGCGACCGCACGCCCGAGGAAGCCGCCGCGCTCGTCGAGGGGTAGAAGTCGTGGGTCGTGGATCGTGGGTCGTGGACCGCGAAGAACGGGAGCCCGCGTGGACAGGCTGGTGATCGGGAACGGGACCGTCGTCACGCTCGGCACGCACCCCCGGGTGCTGGCGGACCACGACGTCGTCTGCGAGGAGGGGCGCGTGACGCGGATCGCGCCCCACGGGAGCGCGCCCGCGGGCGGCGGCCGCACGCTCGACGCGGTCGGGAAGGTCGTGCTCCCGGGGCTGATCAACGCCCACACGCACCTCTACTCGACGCTCGCGCGCGGCCTCGGGAAGGCTGCGCCGTCGGCGAGCTTCCGCGAGGTGCTCGAGCACCTGTGGTGGCGCCTCGACAGGCAGCTCACCCTCGAGGACTGCCGCGTCTCGGCCGAGGCCGCGCTCGTCGACGCGATCCGCCACGGCTGCACGACGCTGGTCGACCACCACGCGAGCCCGCACGCGATCCGCGGTTCGCTCGACGTGATCGCGGAGGCCGTCACCCGGTCCGGCGTCCGCGCGTGCCTGTGCTACGAGGTGTCGGACCGCGACGGCGGCGAGGTCGCGCGCGACGGGATCGACGAGAACGTCGCGTTCCTCGAGAGGTGCTCCAGGGAGGGCGGCGATCGCCTCCGTGCGCTGTTCGGGCTGCACGCGGCGTTCACGCTCTCGGACGCGACGCTCGCGACCGCCGCGGAGGCGGGCCGCGCGCTCGGAGCCGGCTTCCACGTGCACGTCGCGGAAGCGGCCTCCGACCAGGAGGACAACCTCCGCGATCACGGGGTGCGGGTGGTCGAGCGCCTGCAGCGTTTCGGCGTCCTCGGCCCATCGTCGATCGCGGCCCACTGCGTGCACGTGGACGGACGTGAGGTCGCGATGCTCGCCGAAACCGGCACCGCGGTCGCCCACAATCCGCAGTCCAACATGAACAACGCGGTGGGGGTCGCCGACGTGCCGGCGATGCTCGCGCACGGCGTGCTCGTCGGGATCGGGACGGATGCGATGACCGCCGACATGCTGGAGGAGGTGCGCGCCGCGCTGTTCGCGCGCCACCTCTCGGCCCGGAACCCGTCCGCGGGGTTCGTGGAGAGCGTGTCGCTGCTCACCGCCGGCAACCCCGCGATCGCCGAGCGGTTGTGGCCCGGCCTGGCGCTCGGGGAGCTGCGCGAGGGCGGCGCCGCCGACATCGCCGTGTTCGAGTACGACCCGCCGACGCCGCTCGACGCGACGACCGTCCTCGGCCACCTCGTGTTCGGTCTCTCGCAGGCTCAGGTGAGCGCGACCGTGGTCGCGGGGAGGGTGCTGATGGAGGGCGGCCGACTCGAGATCGGCCTCGACGAGCGCGAGGTCATGGCGAGGGCCCGCGAACAGGCGCGGGCGCTGTGGGAGCGCTTCTGAAGACCGGGCACCGGGCACCGGGCACCGGGCGCCGGCCCGCGGACGCGCTCCTGATCCGGGGAGGTACGGTGTGGACCCCGGAGGGGGCGCGGCACGCCGACGTCCGTGTCGTCGGGGAGACGATCTCGGAGATCGGGAACCTGGTCGCCAGCGACCGCGAGGAGGTTTTCGACGCGGACGGGTGTCACGTGCTGCCCGGCATGATCGACGTCCACGTCCACGTGGACGACGTGATCGCCGGCCGCAACCTCGCGGACACCTTCCTGACGGCGTCGGCGCTCGCGGCCCGCACCGGCGTCACGACGCTCGCCGGGTTCGTCACCCAGCGCCCGGGCGAGACGCTCACGCAGGCGGTCGAACGCTGCCGGGCGCGTGCGGCGGGACGCACCCACTGCGACGTGGCGTTCCACCTCACGCCCACCGGGTGGCCGTGGAACTGGACGGAGATCAAGCGCCTGGTGTCGGCTGGGTGCACGACGTTCAAGCTCTACACGACGTACCGTGAAGTCGGGCTGTACACGGACTACGACCGGCTCGGCGAGGCGATGACGCGCCTGTCGGCGCTGGGGGCGCGGCTGCTGATCCACTGCGAGGACGACGAGGCGCTCGCCTCGATCGACCCGTCCGGGATGGACCTCGCCGACCCGCGCACCCACGCCGCCCTGCGCCCCGAGCGTGCCGAGGCGGTCGCCGTCGGGAGGGTCCTCGCGTTGGCGGAGCGCACCGGATGCCCGGTCCACATCGTGCACGTGTCCACGGCGGACGCGCTCGCGCGCATCGCCGCCGCCCGGACCCGCGCCGCCGTGACGTGCGAGACCGCGCCCCACTACCTGCGGCTCAGCGACGCCGCGCTCGCGGGGACGCACGGGCACCGCTACCTGTGCACGCCTCCCCTGCGCGCCGAGGCGACGAGGGTGCGCCTCGAGGCCGACGCGGCCGCCGGGTCGTTCGACCTGTTCGCGACCGACCACTGTGCGTTCACGCGTGCCGACAAGGACGCGCACGCGGGCGACGTCCGAGCCGTGCCCAGCGGCCTGGCCGGGATCGGAGCCATGGTGCCGGCGATGTTCGAGCTGCTCGTGAAGCGGCACCACCGCCCCCTCGGCGAGCTGGCGCACCGTCTCGCCGCGAACCCCGCGAAGCTGCTGGGCGTGTACCCGAGGAAGGGAGCGATCGCCCCCGGCTCGGATGCGGATCTCGCGGTGGTGGACCCGAACGGTCCCCCGCACCCGGTCGTCTCCTCGCTCGCCGACGCGTACGAGACGTACCCGGGCCGGACCACGTCGCTGGGAGTCCGGCGCGTGCTCGTTCGCGGCCGCGTCGTGGCCCAGAACGGGGCGCTCCTCGACCCGGATCATCCGCGAGGGCGGGTGCTCCGGTGAGGCGGTGGGCGCGTTGACGGCCGAGATCGCGGTGGCCGCCGCGGTGGGCGTGGCGGTTGCGGCGCTCGTCGCGTCCGAGCTCCGCGCCCGGCGCGCCCGCGCCGCGGTGTGCAAGACGGCCGCGTCCGTCGGGTTCGTGCTCCTGGCGGTACTGCGGGCCGACCTCTCCCGGCCGTACGACCGGTGGCTGGTGATCGCCCTGGTCCTCTCGCTCGTCGGGGACGTGCTGCTCGCGCTCCCTCACGCCCTCCCGGCCGGGCTCGCGGCATTCCTGCTGGCCCACCTCGCCTTCATCGCCGCGTTCTCCGCGCTGACGCAGCTCGGCGCATGGCCCCGCCCCGTGCTCGCGGGCCTCGCGGTCGCGAGCCTCATCGCCGCGGCGTGGTTGTGGCCGCACGTGGGCCGCCTGCGTCCGGCCGTCCTCGCGTACGTCGCGGTGATCACGGTCATGGCATGGGGTGCGATCGCAGCCGCGGGTCGGACAGGGCGGATCAGTGGAGCCGCGGGCATCCTCTTCTACCTCTCGGACCTCGCGGTCGCGAGGGACCGCTTCGTCGTCCGGCGGTTCGCGAGCCGCGCGTGGGGGCTGCCGGCGTACTACGCGGCACAGGTGATGTTCGCCCTCACGCTCGGAGGCCCAAAGGCGTAAGAAGGGTAAACGGAAGACGGAAGACGGAAGACGAGTGTCAGACCGGTCGTCCGTCTTCCCTCTACCGTCTTCCCGCCTTTCCTCCCCGCACGACGCCTCGCGCGAGGAAGAAGTCAGCCACGTCGGGGGCGAGCGTCACACGCTGCGGCAGGTGGCTCCCCGTGAGCCAGACGACCCGCTGGGCCCTGAGCGCGTTCTGCAGGCGGCTCATCGCGCCCTGGAGCTGCAGGTCGGTCGAGATGTCGTCCGGCGCCCCCCACCCCGGGAGCGACATCTCCGCGATTCGCCGCTCGGGCGTCCACACGAAGAGAGGCACGTCGATGCTCTCGAGGTAGGCGCGCGCAGCCTCGACGGAGATCGTGCTCGCGTCCGGAGGCGCCTCGCCGAGGATCACCGCCACCGCGCGCCTGTGGTTGAGCGAGGTGGCGTACATTCCGGCGGTCGCGACGGCGTTGGCGAGCTGCTGCTGCCGGCCCTCACCCTTGGGGAACCCGAAGCGGAAGATCAGAGTCCTCAGGTCGTCGACGTCGGTGTCGAGCGGGATGGTGAACGGGAACAGCCCGCGTACCTCGCCGGTTCCCGCGGTCCCCTGCACCGGGCGGGGGATCGCCCACATCCCGTACAGCCGGTCGCCACCCCTGCTCTCCTGGACCGGGATCTCGCGCCTCAGCGCCCCGCTGACGGCGTTGGGCGGGGTGATCCCGCGGAAGCGCTGCGCGCAGTCCTGGTCGAACACGACGACCGCGTCGGTGTGCCCCTCCTCCACCGCCAACACCCGCAACGGTCGTCCGTCGTTCCGGAACGAGGTCTGCAAGGCGTCGACCGGCGGCATCCGGTGGCCGGGACGGACGACGACGGGGATCGCCGTGAGCTCGGTCGTCGCGCTCGCCTCGGCGCCGCCTCCGAACCCGATCTCCGCCCGCGCCGCGACGCTCGGGAACGTCACCTCGGCCGAGAGGAAGTGCGGGCGTGTCGGGTCGACGTGGGGCAGGGGGATGTGCTCCGGATCGGTGACGGCGATCTCGGTGCCGTCGAGCGCCACGTCGAAGCGCCTCGGCTTCGCGTTGTCGATCGTCGTCCACGCCAGGCGCGCGGACGCCGGTTTCCCGGCCGCACCGTCCTGCACCAGGATCCTCACCTCGGCGGCGGGGCGGGGCAGGTTGATCCACTGTCGCGCCCGCCCCACCTCGGCGCCCGCGGCGTTTCGACCGATCGCAACGAGCTCGTGCGGGAGCGGCGACGGCCCGAACGTGCAGGTCACCTCCCACGGCTCGCCCGTGACCGTGCCGATCGGCGCGCCGTCGAGGAGGACCTCGGCGGCGACGACCGGAGGGCTCACCATCACCCGGACGGGACCGGTGCCGAACACGAGCCCGAGGAACAGCGTCTGGAACGCGATCATCGCGAGACCCCGGAGCCGGACGGCGGCGACGCCGTCCGCCCGGCGGCGACCCTACCACGGCGCGGCGGCGGCCGTCCGCTCGACCGCCGGACCGACCGCCGAGCCGTGCCGCTCAGTGGGCCGTGTCCGGGATCGGGTGCGCGGCCTCGGGGAACGTCAGACGTCCCTCGCGCAACGCGGCGCCGCGCAGCGCGAGCGCCAGGACCTCCTCGAGGTGCTCGACCGTCAGAACCGTGAGCCGCGCGCGCACCTCCCCGGGGAGGTCCTCGAGGTCCGCCTCGTTCGACTTCGGCAGCAGGATCGTCGTGATCCCCGCCCGGACCGCTCCGAGCACCTTCTCCTTGACGCCTCCGATCGGGAGGACGCGCCCCGAGAGCGTGATCTCGCCCGTCATCGCGAGGTCGTGCCGCGACGGCCTGCCGGCCAGCGCGGAGACCAGCGCCACCGACATCGTGACGCCGGCGGACGGGCCGTCCTTCGGGATCGCTCCGGCCGGCACGTGGACGTGCACGTCGCGCTCGAACGCCGACTCGTCGATCCCGAGCTCCTCGGCGTGGGCGCGCGCGTAGCTCCACGCGGCGCGCGCCGACTCCTTCATCACGTCGCCGAGCTGCCCGGTCAGCACGAGCTCGCCCTTCCCGCGCATCGTCGAGACCTCGACGAACATGATGTCGCCCCCCACCGGCGTGTAGTACATCCCGGTCGCGACGCCGAGCTGGTCGGCGGCCGCCGCGCGCTCGGGGTGGACCTTTGGCCTGCCCAGCAGCGCCGCCACGTCGTCCGGCCCGAGCGCGGCGCTCGGGACCTCGCCGGATGCGATGCGGCGGGCCACCTTCCGCACCAGGCGGCCGATCTCGCGCTCGAGCTGGCGCACGCCGGCCTCGCGCGTGTAGCCGGTGATCGTCGCGGCGAGGGCCTCGTCGGTCATCGCGAGCTGGCCGTCCGCGAGACCGGCCTCCGAGAGCTGGCGCGGGAGGAGGAAGCGGCGCGCGATCGCGAGCTTCTCGCCCTCCGTGTACCCGGAGAACTCGACGACCTCCATGCGGTCGAGGAGCGGGCCGGGGATGCTCTGGATGAAGTTGGCGGTGGCGATGAACAGCACCTCGGAGAGGTCGAACGGCACGCCCAGGTAGTGGTCGGTGAACGTGTCGTTCTGGGCGGGGTCCAGCACCTCGAGGAGAGCGGCCGAGGGGTCGCCCTGGTACGAGACGCCGAGCTTGTCCACCTCGTCGAGCAGGAACACCGGGTTGGCGGTCCCCGCCTGCTTCATCCCCTGGATGATGCGCCCCGGCATCGCGCCGACGTACGTCCGGCGGTGGCCGCGGATGTCGGCCTCGTCACGCACACCGCCGAGCGAGATCCGCACGTACTCGCGCCCCATCGCGGCGGCGATCGAGCGCGCCACCGAGGTCTTGCCGACGCCCGGCGGGCCCACGAACAGGAGGATCGGCGCCCGGCCCTTCGCCGGGGCGGACGGCGCGGAAACGCCTTCCTGTGCGGCTTGACCCTTCGCGCGCAGCGAGCGCACCGCGAGGAACTCGAGGATGCGGTCCTTCACGTCGCCGAGCCCGTGGTGGTCGCGCTCGAGCACCTCCGCGGCGTGCGTGAGGTCGAGCTTCTCCTCGGAGCGCTTCCCCCACGGCAGCTCGGCGACCGTCTCGAGGTAGGTGCGGATGACCTGCGCCTCCATCGACTCGCCCGACGTGCGCTCGAGGCGCGACAGCTCGCGGTCCACCTCCTTGCGCGCGGCCTCGGGCAGCGGGAGGGCGGCGAGCTTCTCCCGCAGCGCGTCGGTCTCGCCCGCCTTGTCGCCGTCGCCGAGCTCCTTCTGGATCGCCTTGAGCTGCTCGCGGAGGTAGAACTCCTTCTGCCGCCCCCCGAGCTCCTCCTGGACCTTCGACTTGATGTCCTCCTGCGCGTCCAGCACCGCGAGCTGGCGCTGGACGAGGAGCAGCACGCGCTGGAGGCGCTCCTCGACCGGGAGCGTCTCGAGCAGCGCCTGGCGGTCGGCGACGGAGAGGTCGAGGTGGGTGGCGACGACGTCCGCGAACTGGCCGGGGTCCTCGACCTCGGCCATGAAGCGCGCGATCGCCTCGCGCGGCACCCCCGTCTTGCTCCCGAGCTCGAGCGACCGCTCGCGGAGCTCCCGGATCAGCGCAAGGTAGGCGGGCGCCTGCGCGTCCAGCGGGGGCATCTCCTCGGCCTCGTGCACGGTGGCCACCAGGTGGTCGTCGTGCCCGGAGATGCGCACGGCGATCGCCCGCCGCTCGCCGTGGAGCACGAGCTGCATCGCGGACGACCCGCGCTGAACGTGGACGATCTTCGCGATCGTCCCGATCGTGTGGAGGATGTCGGGGGTCGCGGCCTCGGCGTCCTCGCGCTGCGCCGAGACGAACGCCAGACGCTCGGGCGTGGCGAGGGCGGCCTCGATCGCCGCAAGGGTGCCGGGCCGGCCGGCCGCGATCGGAACCGTCACGCCAGGGAACAGCACCGCCTGGCGGAGGGGGATCACCGGAAGAGTGAGGGTTCTGGTCACGGTAGCGCTCCCTGAGTGACGTGCGGCCGATGCGGCGCGCGCCGGCAGTCACCCCTGCCGGCGCACCCCGGGCAACCTGAGTGTGATCCACTAAAATTCCCGCACAGCCCCGCCTCCAACCGAAACATGCTGATTTGAAAGGGGATGTGGGCTGCTACCGCTTGGCGCTACCGTCCCCGGGGCGGCCGCACGCCACCGGCGGGGGGCCCGGACCGCCGGGGCGCGGCGGGGGGCGGGCCTACTCGCCGACCTGGCGGCGCCGGAGCTCCTCCGTGCGGCGCCGCAGCTCGCGCAGAGCCCGGTGGAACCCGTACAGCCGCTCGGCGAGGTCGAGCGCCCGGTCGGCGCCGCCGAGGTCGCCGCGGGCGAGGCTCGCCTCGACGGCGGCCTCGGCCGCCGATCGCCTCGCGGTCTCGAGCAGCCGGCGGACCCGCGTATCGGTGGGGTCCGCCGCGGCCGCGGACTGGACCAGCTCGATCGCCCGCTCGTGCTTCGCCTCGGAGATCAGGCGCCCGGCGTTCTCCCGGAGCTCGGCGAACGTGTCCTCCCTGCGTCGCTCGACCATCTCCTCGGTCCGGACCCTCAGCGTCACGAACGTGGGGTCGCCGGGGAACAGCTTCTCCGCGACCGCGAGCGCGCGCTCGGCCTCGACGAGGTCGCCGGCGGCGAGGCAGTCCTCGACGCGGTCGGCGGCGGCCGTGAGCTTCTTCAGCCGGCGGCGCTCGTCGTCGCGGCGCTGGATCGCCTCCTCTGTCTCGGCGATCAGGCGGGCCACGTCGCGGTCGGCCGCGTCCACCCCCCGCGCCTGTCGGAGCAGCTCGAGCGCCCCGGTGAGGTCGCGCGCCTCGGCGCGCGAGCCGGCGCGCTGCACGAGGTCGTCCACCTGCCGGCGCCGCTCGTCGTCCTGCTGGCGCTTGACGGCGTGCTCGGTTTCCGGGATCAGCCGCTGCAGGTGGCGGTCGGCGACCCCGACCGCGCGCGCCTGCTCGACGAGGTCGAGCGCCGCCGCGAACCCCTTCTCGGCGGCGAGCGAGAGGGCCCGCTCGAGCAGGTCGGCCACCGTGCGACGGCGCTCCTCCTCGTCGCGCCGGCTCACCCCGGCCTGCGCTTCGCCGATCTGGCGCACGAGGTCGGGATCTGCCACGCCCACGCCTGTCGCCTGCCCGAGCAGCTCGAGCGCACCCGCGAAGTCCTTGTCGTCGGCGAGCGCACCGGCGCGCTCGAGCAGATCCGTGACCACGTCCTGGCGGCGCCGCGCCTCCCGTGCCTGCTCGGCGCGCGCGCGGGCCGCACGGAGCTCCGCACGGTCCCCGACCTCGCGGGCGGTCTCGTCGAGCCGCCGCAGCGCCTCGCGGAACTCGCGCCGGGCGACGAGGTCGTCGGCCGCTGCGACGGCCTCGGAGACGGTCCGGCGCTCGAGCCGCTCGCGCTCGGCCGACGCGCGCGCGGCCTCGAGGGCGGCGAGCGCCTGACGGATGGCCTCGTCCCCGGGCGCGAGCCCCGACGCCTCCGCGAGCGCGGCCGCGGCGTCGTCGAAGCGGCGCTCCTCGCCGGCGCGGCGCGCGTTCTGGAGGAGCTCGGAGACGCGGGCGCTGCGCTCGCGCGCGACAACTTCATCCACCCGGGCCCGGAGCGCGGACAGCTCCTCGTCGGTGCCGATCTCGCGCTCCGCGGCGGCGAGCCGCGCCTCCGCCTCGGCGGGCCTCCCCGCCGCGAGGTGCGCCTCGACGTCGGCGACGGCCGCCCCGCGCACCTGGGCGACGCGCTTCCGCTCGAGCGAGGCCTCGACCTCGGTGAACAGCCGCTCCGCCTCCGCGTTGCCGGGATCGAGACGGAGCACCGCCGCGAGCTGCAGCCTCGCCTCGGTGAGGCGACCCTGGTCGGCGAGCGCACGCGCGCCGGAGAGGAGCACGCTCACCTGCTGGCCGGCTTCGGCCGCCTCCGCAACCTGGGGCTTCGCGGTGGAGCGCGGGTGCTGGGTGCGGCGGCGCGTCGTGTGCGCCCCGGGCGGAGCGGCGGCCGGCGTGGCACCGACCCGGAACTGCCGGTCGAGGCGGTCCTGCGTGGACCCGGGCTTCGGCGGCCTGGCGATCGGGGCGGTGGGGCCGGCGGGGACGTTGAGCGCCGCCTCCACGTCGGCTCGGTCGAGCGGGTGCGCGGGGCGGAGCGCGGCCAGCTCGCGACCGAGGTCGGCGGCGCTCCCCCAGCGGTCGTCGGGCTGGCGCGCCAGACACCTGAGCACGATCGCCCGGAGCCCGTCGGGGACCCGGCCGCGGGGATCGCTCTCCTGGAACGGGACGGGCTCGTCGAGGAGGTGGGACGCGATCATCGCCGGGATCGACTCCCCGCGGATCGGGTTGACCGCGGTGAGCAACTCGTACATCACGACGCCGAGCGAGTAGAGGTCGCTGCGCTCGTCGACGACCACTCCCTCCGCCCCCCGGAACTGCTCCGGCGAGGCGTAGCGGACCTTCCCCACGAACTCACCCGCAGTCGTCAGGTTGCTCGCGGAGGCGGTGGCCTTGGCGATCCCGAGGTCGATGAGCTTGACGAGCGGGCCCCCCTCGTCGTCCCGGGCCAGCATCAGGTTGTCGGGCGAGATGTCGCGGTGGACGTACCGCTTGCGGTGCAGGTAGCCGAGCGCGGCGGCCGCCTGCACGGCGATCTCGAGCGTGAGGGCGACCGGCGGCGGCTTCATCCGCTCGAGCAGCTCGAAGAGCGTGATCCCGTCGATGAACTCCTGCACCGTGAAGGCGTTGCCGTCGTCGTCGATGGAGAAGTCGAACACCTGGGCGATGTTCGGGTGGCGCAGGCGGATCGCGATGCGCGCCTCGCGGAAGAAGCGCTCGCGCATCTCCGCCTGTCCCTCGAGCTGCGGCCGCACGATCTTGATCACGCGGATCTCGTCGAGCAGGCGGTGGCGCACCTTGTAGACGGCGCCCATCCCGCCCTCGCTGAGCTTCTCGAGGATCTCGTACTTGCCCTGCAGCCGCTCGAGAGGCGTGGCCACGCGCTCCCCCGGGGGGCGAACCGCCTCGCCCGCCGCCCCTGACGATCTCGGGAACCTGCTGCAATTGTAGACCCGGGGGGATATCCGCCTCGCGCCCGGGCTCGTCGGCGCGGGTGAGCGGGCGCACACCTCCCGGACCGGTCGGGTGCTAGAAACGGGACGGGGAGGACGGATGCTCGGAGGAGTCCGCGGTTTGGTCGCCCGCGTCGCGTGCGCCGTCGCGCTCCTGGTGCTGGCGGGTGCGGGGCGGTCGCTCGCCCAGGAGGGCGGCGCAGGCCAGGGGCCGCGCGTCCGGCGCCACGTGTCGAAAGCGGCGCGGGCGCCGAGCGGACCTTCGATCGCGGGGTGCCCGATCTTCCCGGCCGACAACGTGTGGAACGCGCGCGTGGACTTGCTACCGGTGGATCCGCACTCGGCCGATTACGTCGCGTCGATCGGCCCGGGGACGGGGCTGCACCCCGATTTCGGCTCGGGCACGTGGGACGGCGGTCCGATCGGGATCCCGTACGCGGTCGTGCCGGGGAGCCAGCCGCTCGTGCCGGTGAGCTTCGATTACGCGGACGAGAGCGACCCGGGGCCGTACCCGATCCCGGCCGACGCGCCCATCGAGGGCGGATCCGCGAGCGACGGCGACCGGCACGTCCTGCTCGTGGACAGCAGCACCTGCGCGCTGTACGAGCTGTACGCCGCCTACCCGCAGACGGACGGGAGCTGGCACGCGGGCTCCGGCGCGATCTTCGACCTGCGCGCCAACGCGCTCCGGCCGGCGACGTGGACCTCGGCGGACGCCGCGGGCCTCCCGATCCTCCCCGGGTTGGTGCGCTACGACGAGGTCGCCACCGGGACGATCCGCCACGCTCTGAGGTTCACGGTCGCCCACACGCAGAACGAGTTCATCTGGCCGGCCCGCCACCAGGCGTCGTCGAGCTCGAACCCCGCGTACCCGCCGATGGGGCAGCGGTTCCGGCTCAAGGCCGGGTTCGACGTGTCGCCGTTCCCGAAGGACGTGCAGGTGATCCTGGTCGCGCTCAAGTTCTACGGGATGTTCATCGCCGACAACGGCTCCAACTGGTACATCTCCGGCGTTCCCGACCAGCGCTGGGACAACGACGAGCTCCACGTCCTGAACCAGGTCCACGGGTCCGACCTCGAGGCAGTGGATGAGTCGTCGCTGATGCTCAATCCCAACTCCGCTCAGGTCCGGTAGACCTCCGACCGGGGGTGCCGATGGGGGAACCGACCCGCTCGATCGTCTACCATTCCAGAGGAGGTGTTGGTGGCCGACGCGCCCGTGATCGGGCAGCTGCCTCAGGGGGCCCTCAAGGGGCCGCAAGAAGGCCGGCTCGAAGATGCGTACCATGCGCACAGGTCGGCGGTGATGGCGTTCCTCCGACGCCACCTCCGCTCCGAGGAGGACGCGGAGGATCTAACGCACGACACCTTCATCCGTGCCAACGGTTCCGGCGAGCTCGACCGACTCCGCCACCCGGGCGCGTTCCTCATCCATATCGCGCGCAACCTCATGCGGGATCGCTTCCGGAGGCAGAAGCTCGCGACGTTCTCCGCCCTCGAGGACATCGCCGCGGTGGATCTCGCCGACCCGGCGGTCTCCCCCGAACAGATCGCGCAGGGGCGCGCGGAACTGCGGCTGCTGGCCCGGGCCTTGATGGCACTTCCGGAACGCACCAGACAGGCGGTGATCCTCTGCAAGTTCCACCACCTGACCTACCGTCAAGTGGCGGCCGTCATGGGGACGTCGCCGAAGACCGTTGAGAAGCAGATCGCCCGCGGCGTCGCCGAGTGCCGACGTGTCGTGCGGGGCGAGGTCTCCGAACGAGAGGGCGATCTGCTGCGCTTCAGCCCCGCGAACGCCGAGACCGGAGCGCCTGCCGCGGGGAGGCGGCAGCCATGAGCAGGCACCACGAACGCCATCGCGACGAGGCCCCCGCCCAGGCGGCCTACTGGGTTGCGCGCCTGGCTGCGGAGGATGCATCCGCCAGCGACCGGGCGGAGTTCCAGGAGTGGCTTGCCCTCTCACCCGAGCACCATCGCGCGTACCAGGAGGCGGAGCGTACCTGGTCCGATCTCGACGCCCTGTCGGGGCTCGCAGGCAGCGATCCGGGCGTGCTCCCGGAGACGCTCCGCGACGAGATCGGGCGCTACGGTGCCGAGGCGAACGCCTCGCTGGCCCGCGCCTCCCGCCGCTTCAGGGCGCGTTCGGCCGCTCTGATCGCCGCCGCAGTCGTGATCGGCGTCGTGGGGCTCGCGTGGATCGGGCACCTCAAGAGCCGTGGAGCCACCGGTACCCAGGTCATCGCCAGCGAACTGCGGACGCGCGTCGGGGAGCGCTCGCAGACGATGCTCGCCGACGGCAGCGTCGTCTACCTCAACACCGACACGGAGGTACAGGTCGCGCTCTCGACTGCGCGGCGGTCCGTGCACCTGGTCAGCGGGGAGGCGTACTTCGAGGTCGCCAAGGATGCGCACCGGCCGTTCGTGGTGAGCGTTGCCGACCGCACCATCACCGCGGTCGGCACGGCGTTCGACGTCTACAATCGGGGCGGTGAGACTCGAGTGACCGTCATCGAGGGCACTGTCGAGGTCAGCCGACACCCTCCCCTGGTGATCAAGCCGGCGCCTGCACCCAAGAAGCCGGCCGCGCGACAGACAGGGACGCTGCCCGGTCCGGTCGTCCAGGATCAGCCCCAGAAGGTCACGGCGACCCAGACCGCGAGGCTCCTCGACACAGAAACCGCGATCACGCCGCTCCCCCTCCCGCTCGTGGCCCAGCAGGCGTCCTGGCGACAGGGTCGGCTCTACTTCGATGCCGTGACGCTCAAGGACATGGTCGAGCAGCTCAGACCGTACGTCTCCGCGCGCATCGTCATCGCCGACCCGAGCATCGAGGGGTTCGTGGGCGGCGCCGTGGTGCACGTGGAGAGCGCCGAGTCGATCCTGACCGCGATCTCGCTGGCGTGGCCGGTCGAGGTCAAGCGCGAGTCGCCGGATCTCATCGTCCTCACGCGCCGCCGCTGACATGGTTCGCTCCTCGCCCGGCCGCCGTTCCCTGAGTTCGGATGGGGGTAGGGCGGTCGCTGCTCGTCTCTAGGGGTAGCACCAGCTGCTGAGGCCGGCGTGCCGCGCCGGCGGCAGGGGTGAGACGACGTGGGCCTGGTTGGAGGAGGAGAGCGCGATGCGTCAGGAAACCCGGTTCGGGAGCGGTTCAGCGAGACGGTCCGGCCGTAGCCTCGGCGTGCTGCTCATCGTGGTCCTGCTCGCTGTGGCAGGCGCAACCGCGCAGGTTGCCGCGGCGGAGCCGATCAGCTTCGACGTCAAGCCACAGGCAATGGGCCCTGCCCTGCGTGCCTTCGCCGAGCAGGCCAACTTGCAAGTCTACTACCCCGAGGATCTCGTGGTCGGCCTCAAGACCGCCGGCGTCAAGGGCCGGCTGGAGATCGAGCCGGCGTTGCAGGAGCTCCTCAAGGGCTCCGGGCTCGGGTTCCAGCGGCCGGATGCGAAGACGATCGTCATCGTCAAGCTCACGGGGCAGACGTCCGAGGGGCCCGCCAGCCACGTCGCCGAGGCGATCATCGTCACGGCCGGGAAGCGCGAGCAGGAGGTACGGGAGGTCGCTGGCTCGGTTACGCCCGTCACCTCCGAGGTGCTCGAGACCAAAGGCGCCGAGAGCTTCGCCGACTACCTCGCGGCGCAGCCGGGCGTGAGCTTCAATGCGTCCACCCCCGGAATCTCGCAGATCAACATCCGTGGCGTCTCGACGACCGCGTTCATCGACCAAGGGCAGCAGACGACTGGCTTTTACATCAACGAGATCCCGCTGACGGAGCCGTACTTCTCGGTGGGCCTCCCGGATCTGGACGCGTTCGACGTCGAGCGGGTCGAGGTGCTGCGCGGACCGCAGGGCAGCCTGTTCGGGTCGGCGACGCTCGGTGGTGCGGTCCACTTCATCACCAAGCCGGCGAACCCCAACGCGACCGAGGCCCGCGTCGAGCTCGGCTCTTCATCAACGACCCACGCCGATGGCCTCAACTATGGGGCGAAGGCGATGGTCAACGTGCCGCTGGTGGCCAACCAGCTGGCGCTGCGGCTGGTCGCGACCACGCGGGACGAGCCCGGCTACCTCGACAACGTCGGCGTCGGTGTGAACGGAAGCACCGACCTCAAGGTGAGCGGCGGCAGGATGACCCTCGACTGGCGCCCGACTGACCGGCTCCACTTCGTGGCGTTCGGGATGTACTCCAGCACGGACAACAAGGACACGCCGGCGAGGTACCCGGCGCTGGGCGAGTGGCAGCGGGACACCAAGGTCCTCGAGCCGTTCAAGCTCGAGACCTCCGTCTACTCGCTCCGCGGCGAGTACTTCTGGGACGCGGCCTCGCTTACCGTGAACGTCGCCCACACGGACAAGCAGCAGCACCTCGTCTCGGACGTCACACCGTACTTCGGCTCGCTGTTCGGCAGCCTGGTCCCCTACGTGTACGGCCCACAGGACGCGTTCGCAAAGGGGGATACGGTGGAGGCCCGGTTGACCTCGGTCTCGAGCGGGCGGCTCGAATGGCTGGTCGGCGTGAGCTACACCCACACCAAGGAGGACTTCCCCAGCTACTTCACTGGGCCGGGTGTGACCCAGGCGATCGAGACGATCTTCAGCCCGATCTTCGGAGCAGGGATCGGGGAGCGAACGGCGCCAGACGACATCTTCTTTCGGGCTGCGCTTCCGATCGACGGCAAGGAGAAGGCGGTGTTCGGCGAGGCGACCTACCGGCTGAGCGACCGCTGGCGGATCACCTTCGGCGGGCGCTACTTCGACACCGACATCCTCACGACCAACATCCAGTCTGGGCTGCTGCAGTTCCTGTCGTCGGGCCAGGTCTCACTCGAGACGTCACTGCCGCAGCACGAGACCAAGTTCACCCCCAAGGTCTCGCTCTCGTATGAGCCCAACAAGGACACGCTGTTGTACGCGCTCGTGTCGCAGGGGTTCCGGTTCGGCGGCGTCAACCTCGCCCCGCCAAGCTCGAAGTACCCTACGCCGGAGACCTTCGGCTCCGACATCCTGACGAACTACGAGGTCGGGGTGCGGCTGGCGTGGATGGACCGCCGGCTCACCCTCGACGTGACTCCCTACTACCTCGACTGGCACGACATTCAGCTCCGCCAGGCCCGTCCCGACGGGTTCGCGTACGCGATCAACGCGGGCAAGGCCGCCAACAAGGGCGTCGAGGTCGCACTGCACTCGCTCCCGAGCCCGCGGCTCGCGCTCGACGCTGCGGTCAGCTACCTCGATGCGACGTTGCGGCAG
>Ga0335070_10001529_pt1 | contig 26781 bp, 26 predicted proteins | sample Lox_Sample_13_FD_206722 | JGI IMG/M metagenome (GOLD analysis project Ga0335070, IMG submission 206722) | Soil microbial communities from Loxahatchee National Wildlife Refuge, Florida, United States - Lox_Sample_1.3 | ecosystem: Environmental > Terrestrial > Soil > Wetlands | place: USA...
GCGCCGCTCCCGGTGCGCCGCGTGCGAGCGCGCCTGCTCGTCCCGGAGCTCTTCCTGGTGGCACCTCCGGGCGAGTATGCGTTGCTGGTCGGCGATCCCGACGCGGAGGCGCCGCGCTACGAGGTGGCGCAGGTGCGCGACGTGGTGCTCGCGGTGGCGAGCGTCCCGGTGCGGGTCGGCTCGGCGCAGGCGAACCCGGAGTACAGCGCACGCGCGCGGCTCGCCTCGGGCGGCAGACCCGAGCGCATGGCTCGGACCGCGCTGGTGTGGGCGACGCTGCTGCTCGCGGTCGCCGTGCTCGCCGGCCTCACGCTGCGCGCCGCGCGCCGCGAGGACGCTGGGGACGAGCCTCCGTCAGCGTAGCCAGCCCGGCGGGACCCCGAGGCGGCGCGCCTGATCCTCGAAGCGCTCGAGCTCGGCGCGAGCGGCGTCCAGGCTCGCGCGCTCGTCGTCGCAGCGCTTCAGCGGCACCAGCACCGGGCGACCGCGGACGCGCCCGATGCCGTAGCCGTCGACGACGCCGGCGTCGGCGGGCGCCTCGGTCTTCTGGCAGGTCGCGACGCCCTGCTCCAGAGCGCTGACGGTCTGCTCGCGCGACTGCTGACTCGCGCGCCACCAGGCCTCTTCGTGGCCGCCGACGAGCTCGTGCGCCTCGCCTGCGCTCGCCAGCGTCGGCGCGGCGAGGAGCGCCGCCAGCAGGACCAGAGCCGATGCCCGCTTCGCCATCGAGTGACGGATTCGGTGCTCCGGTGCGGGCGCTTGAGGCGCCGGTACCATGCGCAGGGTCCGCTCGAGGAGAGCCATGCTGAAGGACCGCGCGGCCATCGCCGGGATCGGCCAGACGCAGTTCGCGAAGCGGCTCGAGGGGTCCGAGAAGCGCCTCGCGCTCGAGGCCATCCTGGCGGCGCTCGACGACGCCGGCATCGCCCCCGCCGAGGTCGACGGTCTCGCGTCCTACACGCTCGAGACGAGCGACGAGGTCGAGATCGCCAAGAACCTCGGCCTCGGCGACGTGACCTTCTTCACGCAGGTCGGCTACGGGGGCGGCGCCGGCCCCGCGTGCGTCGGCCAGCTCGCGCTCGCGATCGCCGCCGGGCAGTGCCGGGTCGGCGTGGCGTGGCGCTCGCGCAAGCGCGGCTCGGGTGGGCGCCCGTGGGCGGGAGCCATGCAGGCCCCGAGCGTCGCCGCGGCGTGGACGCGACCCTTCGGCCTGCTGCGCCCGGCCGACGAGATCGCGTTGCTCACACGGCGCTACATGCACGAGACCGGCGCGACGCGTGATCACCTCGCCAACGTCGCGCTCGCGGTGCGCGGAATGGCGAACCGCAATCCCCGCGCCCTGATGTACCAGCGCCCGCTGACGCGCAGCGAGTATCTGAGCGCCCGCTGGATCTCCGAGCCGCTGTGCCTGTTCGACAACTGCCTCGAGACCGACGGCGCCCTGGCCTGCGTGTTGGTGTCGGCCGAGCGCGCCCGGGACTGCCGACAGCGTCCGGTGTACGTCCACGCCTTCGCCCAGGGGCTGCCGCGCCAATCGCACGCCATGGTCAACTACTGGTGCGACGATCCGCTGTCGGGACCGTCGTGGGCCTGCGCCGAGGCGCTCTACCGCCACTCGGAGCTGCAGCCGTCCGACATCCGCGTCGCCCAGATCTACGACGCCTTCACCCCCCTCGTGCCGTTCTCGCTCGAGGGCTACCGCTTCTGCAAGCGCGGCGAGGGGGCCGCCTTCGGCGAGGACGGTGCGCTCGAGCTCGGCGGGCGGCTCCCGATCAACACCTCGGGCGGGGGGCTCTCGGAGGCGTACGTGCACGGCTTCAATCTGATCACCGAGGGCGTGCGCCAGATGCGCGGCACCTCGACCAGCCAGGTCGAGGGCGCCGAAGCCTGCCTGGTGACGGGCGGCGAAGGCGTCCCGACCAGCGCCCTGATCCTGCGGAGGTGAGCGTGGCGAGCGAACTCCCGATGCCGGCGGGCGGGCCGCTGCTGCCGCCGATCGACGCGGACGCAGCCCCGTTCTGGGAAGGCGCACGGCGCGGCGAGCTGCGCGTCCAGCAGTGCGCCGAGACCGGGCGCCTGCTGTTCCCGCCGCGATTGCGCAGCCCGTTCGCTCCCCACGCCGAGCCGCGCTGGGTGGCGGTCTCGGGCCGCGGCACGATCTGGTCCTTCGCGGTGCCGCATCCCCCGCTGCTGCCCTGGTTCGCGGATCTCGCGCCCTACGCAGTGATCGCCGTCGCGCTCGAGGAGGACCCGCGCGTGCGCCTGATCGGCAACCTGCTGGCGCGCCCGGGCGGCGCGATCAACGAGGTCGACGCCGCTACCATCGAGATCGGCGCGCGCGTGCGCGTGGTCTTCGAGCGGGCGAGCGAGGAGATCCACCTGCCGCGCTGGGTCCTCGACCGCTGAGCTCCGATCGCGGAGCGCCCAGGAGGTGCGAACGTGAGGGTCCGAGCGTGAGGGTCAGAACGTGAAGCTGGACGACGAGCGACGCAGCGAGAACGTCGAGGACCCGCGCGGGAGCGGCGGCGGCTTCCCGGTCGGAGCAGGCGGCCTGCGCCTCGGCGGCGGCGCGGTGCTGCTGCTGGTCGTCGGCGCCTGGTTCCTGGGCGCTGATCCCGCGACGATCCTCCAGCTGCTCGCCAGCTCGGGCGCCCCTGCGACGCAGGCGCCGGCCGGCCATCAGCCGCCCCAGGCGGGCGCTCCGAACGACGCGGGCGCCGACTTCGTGGCCGCCGTCCTCGGCAGCACCGAGGACACCTGGGGCGCGATCTTCCAGGAGGCCGGCTCGCGCTACGCCCCGCCGAAGCTCGTGCTGTTCAGCGAGGTGGTGCGCTCGGCGTGCGGGATGGCGCAGGGCGCGTCGGGCCGGTTCTACTGTCCGAGCGACCAGAAGGTGTACATCGACCTCGACTTCTATCGGGAGCTTCGCGACCAGTTCCAGGCGCCCGGCGATTTCGCGCAGGCCTACGTGATCGCCCACGAGGTCGGCCACCACGTGCAGACGCTGATGGGGACCTCGCAGCAGGTGCACGAGCGCCAGAGCCAGGCGTCGGACGCCGACGCCAATGCGCTCTCGGTGATGCTCGAGCTGCAGGCGGACTGCTACGCCGGCGTGTGGGCCAGCCGCGCGAACCGCTCGCGCCACATCCTCGAGACCGGCGACCTTGAGGAGGGCCTGCGCGCCGCGGCGGCGGTCGGCGACGACACGCTGCAGGAGCGGGCGCGCGGCTACGTCGTGCCGGAGAGCTTCACGCACGGCAGCGCGCAGCAGCGCGTGGGCTGGTTCCGCCGCGGCTTCGACTCCGGCGACCTGCGCAACTGCGAAACCTTCGGCGCCGGCTCGGGGTGAACGCCGCGGCCGCGCGCCGCCACGCGACGCACAGGCCGGCGCCCGCTCACGGTGCGGTCTGCTCCTCGGCGGCCCGGCGCTCGAAGCGGCCGAAGCGCAGCGCGAGGGTCGGCAACACCAGCAGGTTCAGCGCCGTCGACGTGACGAGGCCTCCGAGAATCACGATCGCCATCGGCCCCTCGATCTCGCGGCCGGCCTGACCGCTGCCCAGCGCGAGCGGCAGCAGGCCGAGCGCGGTGACGCTCGCGGTCATCAGGATCGGCACGACGCGCTCCCCCGCGCCGCGCAGCGCGGTCTGCGGGCCCCACGCCATGCCGTCCTCCTGCACCAGGTGGTCGAAGTGGGAGACCATCATGATCGAGTTGCGCGTAGTGATCCCGAAGAGCGTCACGAAGCCCACGAGCGTCCCGATCGAGAGACGGCCGGCGGCGGGATCGAGCCAGCGGCCCAACAGGATGGCGAGCACGCCGCCGACCAGCGCGAACGGGAGGTTGGCCAGCAGCAGCACCAGGTTCCGCCAGCTCCCGATGCCGACGGCGAGCAGCAGCACGATGGCCACGCCGGCGACCGCGGCGTGCGCGAGCAGCTCGTTGCGGGCCTCGGCCTGCGCCTGGGCTTCGCCGCCGAAGACGGCGTAGACGCCGGGCGGGAGCCGCAGCTGCTCCGCGACGGCGCGCCGCGCGTCGGCGACGAACGAGACCACGTCCCGGGTCGGGCTGCAGGTCACGGTCTGACGCCGCCGCGCGCCCTCGTGCAGGATCACGTAGCGGTCGCTCGCGTCGTAGACGTCGGCCAGCTCGGCGAGCGGCACGCGCAGCCCGTCCGCGTTCTGCAGCAGCAGCGAGCCGACGGCCTCCGGATCGCGCCGACTCGCCTCGTCGAGGATTACCACCACGTCCGTGGTCTGGGCGCCGCGGTAGGTCTGCGCCACCACGCTTCCCTGGTAGGCGGACTGCACGGCGTCCATCACTTCGACGGGCCGGAAGCCGAGCCGCGCGAGGCGCTCGGGGCGCAGACGGATGGTCGTGCGGGGCGCGCCGGGCGGCGCCTTCACCACCACGTCCGCGGCGCCGCGGACGCCTGCGATGACGCGCGCCAGCTCGCGCGCCTTGGCGTCGAGCACGTCGAGATCGTCGCCGAACAGATTGACCACCACCGGCGCGGCTTCGCCTGTGAGGGTCTCGCGGATGCGGTCGCCGAGGAAGGTCAGCACCTCCGATTGCAGCCCGGGGAAGCCGGCCAGTACCCGGCGGATCGCGTCGGCCGTGCGCTGCTGCGCGCGCGCGCCGAGCGAGCGGAGCTCGACGTGGAACTCGCTGCGGTGCGGACCCCAGGTGTCCTCGCCCCGCTCAGCGCGCCCGATCTGCTGCTCGACGGTGGCGACCGCCGGCAGCTCGAGCAGCGCCGCCGACACGGACGCGCCGATCCGGCGCATCTCGTCGAGCGAGGTGCCCGGCAGCGCGGCGACCTGCAGCACGAAGTGGCCCTCGCGGAACGCGGGCAGGAACTCCGCGCCGAAGAAGGGCAGCGCCGCCAGCGCGGCCGCGCACAGCGCCGCGACGGCGACCATCACGCCGCGGGGTCGCGCCGCCACCCGCACGAGCCAGTCGCGGTAGGCCTGCTTGATCACGCGCTGCAGCCGCGGTTCCTCGGTGTCGCGCACGCCCTTCGAGAAGATCGCCAGCGCGAGCGCGGGGGTCACCGTCAGCGCCACCGCGAGCGAGGCCAGGATCGCGAGGATGTAGGCGAGCGCGAGCGGCGCGAAGAAGCTCCCCTGCAGGCCCGTCAGCGTGAGCACGGGCAGGAACACCATCACCACGACCAGCGACGCGAACACGACGGCGTTGCGCACCTCGAGCGAGGCCTCCAGCACGACGCGGAAGGTGGAGCGCGGCCGGCCGCGTTGCTCGTTCTCGCGCAGCCGCCGCACGATGTTCTCCACGTCGACGATGCCGTCGTCGACCACTTCGCCGACGGCGATCGCGAGGCCGCCGAGCGTCATCGTGTCGAGCGTGTAGCCCATCCGGGTCAGCGCGATCGCGGCGGCGAGCAGCGAGAGCGGGATCGCGGTCAGCGAGATCAGCGTGGTGCGCGCGTGTCCCAGGAATGCGAACAGCACCAGCGCGACGAGCACGCCGCCGAGCAGCAGTGAGTTGCGCAGGTTGCCGAGCGCGGTCTCGATGAAGCTGGCAGGGCGGTGCAGGCGCGGATACAGCGTCACTCCCTGCTGCTCGAGCACCGGCCGCATCTCGTCGAGCGCCTGCTCGAGCGCCCGCGTCACCTCGAGCGTGTTGGAGCCGTACTGGGCGAGCAGCGTGAGCAGCACGCCGGGGCGGCCCTGGATCAGCGCGTCGCCGAAGCGGGGAGCGCCGGCCTCCACCACGCGCGCGACGTCGGCGAGGTGGACGCTCACTCCGTTGCGCTGCGCCACCTCCACGCGGCCGAGCGTGTCGGGGTCGAGCGTCTGCCCCAGCGTCTCCAGCACCACGCGCTGGTTGGGCGTGTCGATGAAACCGGCGCCCACGACACCGGTCGAGGCGCGCGCTGCAGCCAGCACGTCGGCGATCGCGAGCCCGTGCGCCAGCAAGCGGTCGGGCTGGACCTGGATCTGGAGCTGGCGCACCTCGCCGCCGAACACGCTCACCTGGGCCACGCCCTCGACCGCGAGCAGGCGCGGGCGCAGCGTCCAGTCCGCGAGGCCGCGCAGCGCCATCGGCGAGAGCCGGTCGGAGGCGAGGCCGATCTTGAGCAGGTCCATCGTCGAGGAGGTGAGCGCGGACATCGTGGGCGGGTGGACGCCGATCGGGAGCTGCGTCGCGAGCCCGGCCATCCGCTCCGCGAGCAGCTGGCGGTCGTGGTAGACGTCGGTCCCCTCGTCGAAGACCACGTCGACGACTGAGAGCCCCTGGATCGACTCGGAGCGCAGCGCCGCCACGCGACCGAGCCCGCTGATCGCGCCCTCGACCAGGTTGGTCACCAGCAGCTCCACCTGCTCGGCGGCGAGACCAGGCGCCTCGGTCTGGATCGAAACTTGCGGCTGCACGAACTCGGGGAACACGTCGAGCTTCGCGCGGCGCGTCACGTCGAATCCGTAGACGAGCACCACGCAGGCGAGCGCGATCACGACGCCGCGGAACCGAAGGCAGAAGTCGACGATGGATCGGAGCATGGTGAGCGGGGAGATCCGGCGATCTCAATCCTCCGCGGTCGAGCCCGCGAGTTCCGCGGAGAGCAGCTGCTGCGCGCCGCGGACGACGACCCGATCACCCGCAGCGAGTCCGCTCGCGACGAACCAGCCTTCCCGGGTCGGGCGCTCCAGTCGCACCGCACGTCGGACGAAGCTGTCTTCGGCGCTCTGAAGGTACACGAACGTGTGACCCTGGTGCCGGATCAACGCCGCGCCCGGTACGTCGACCCCGGAACGGCGGGGGCCGGGGATGCTGAGCCAGCCGGTGACCGCCGTTCCGGGTACCCAGGGCGCCTGCTCGACGAGCAACAGGAAGCCTCGCCCCTGCGTGGTCGGGTCGGCGTCGGGCGCCGCGCCGAGCAGCGTCGCGTCGGCGCTGCCGGCGCCCGCGTCGGCCAGCGCCGTCACGCGGCCCGCGCTGGGATCTGTGGAGACGTCCACGCCGAGCGGCAGGTCGACGCGCGCCACGGAGAGCTTGCGCGCGACCAGCGATCGGGCGAGCTCCGGCAGATCTGCGCGCGCGGCGCCCGCGCTGCCCCACACCGAAGCGAGACGCGCCTCCGCAGTCGCGAAGGCGGCGCGGTCGCGCTCGAACGCCGCGCGCGCGGCCTCGAGCTCGCGCTGCGACGCATTGGTGTTGCCGCGCTGGAGCGTCTGGACGCGCCGGTACTCGCGCTCGGACGCCTCGAAGGCCGCTCGCGCCGCCTCGCGGTCGTAGACCGCTCCAGCCAGCAGGCTGGGCTCGAGCAGCCGCCCGACGCCCCGCACCTCGCCCGGCAGCTCGAGGGCCGCGAGCGGCGCCACCCGGAGCCCGATGCGCTCGCGGGTGGCGGCGTCGAGCCGCACGCTCTGCGCCCCGGCGCCAGGCGCCTCGCTCGCCTCGGGAGCTCCGCGCTCGGGTCGGGCGGCGGGGCGGCCGAGCGCGAGCCACACGACGAGGCCGCCCATCGCCAGCCCAAGGCCGACGCCGAGAAGAGTCGACCTCACGGCGCGGGCGACCCCGCTGCGGGCGCACGCCCCTGCTGCACGGCGACGCCGAGCTCGAGCGGCTGCTGCACCGCGGCTTCGAGATCGCCGAGCGCCTGCTGCAGGCGGACCTGGGCGTCGACGTGCATGCGCTCGGCGCGCGCGAGCTCGGCCTGCGCCGTCTGCAGCGCGAGGCGGTCGGTGGCGCCCGCGGCGAGCGCCTGCGCGGTGGCGCGCAACCGCTCGCGCTCGGCGGTCAGCGCGGCCTCGCTGCGCCCGAGCGCCTCGCGGGCGGAATCCCGATTGGCGAGTGCCCGCTCGAGCTCGGCGATTACCGCCGCTTGCAGCGCCTGGAAGCGGGCGGCGACCTCGCTGCGGCGCGCCTCGGCCTCGCCGATCGGGCCCTGATTGCGGTTGAGCACCGGGAGCTCGAGCGTAACCCCGATCGTCGACCACTTGTTGAGACCCTGGTCGTACTCGTAGCCGGGCCCGAGCCGGAGGTCGGGATACTGGCGCGCGATCTCGAGCTGCAGGGCGGCTTCGCTGGCCGCGTACTCGGCCAGCGTGGCGAGCAGATCGGGGCGGCTCTGCAAGGCCTGGCGGCGGAGCTCGTCCGGCGCCGCCTCGGCCGCCGGGATGGGCGCGTCGAGCGGGAAGTCGATCTCGATCCCGTCGAGCGCCGGCGCGGTCACGCCGACCGCTTCGGCGACTCGCACGCGCGCCTCGCGCAGCTGCCGCTCGACCTCGGCGAGATCGGCGGCGCTCTGGAGCTCCGCGAGCCGGGCGGGAGCGACCTCGGTGGTCGAGGCTGCACCGGCGCGCACGCGCTGGTCGAGCAGCGCCACCACCTCGCGCTGCGCGCTCTGCTCGCGACCGAGCTGCTCCACCCGCGCGCGCGCCGCCGCGAAGTCGATCAGGCGTGTTCGCAGCTCGGAGCGCACCTGCCAGGCGGCCGTGTCGATGTCGTGGCGCGCCGCCGTCGCGAGCTGCTCGGCGCCCTCGATGCGGTGCCCGCGCTTGCCCGCCGTCTCGATCGGCCAGTCGAGGAACGAGGTGATGTCCCAAGGCGTCGCTCCCGCGGCGTTCGCGACGTATTGGGGAGTTACCGAGAGCGTGGGGTTCGGGCGCGCGCCGGCGGTCCGTACGCCGGCCTCCACCGCGCGCCAGTGGGCGCGCGCGACGTCGAGGCTCGGATGGAAGTAGAGCGCGGCGAGCGTGAGCGCAGTCAGGTCCCACCTCGCGAGCGGCCAGCTGCCCGGCCGCAGCTCGTCGAACAGCGCCCGCAGGCCGGGGTCGGCGAGCGAGCGGCTCTCGAGCGCGGCGGCGCTATCGGCCGGGGCGAGTGGAGCCGGCTCGTAGTGGCGACAGCCGCCCGCCGCGAGGAGCGCCGCCGCGAGCAGGCTGAGCCATGCCGGATCGCACGGCCTGGCTCGCGCGCCTCGGGCGCTCACCGCGGCGACGGCCACGTCGGCGTCGGCTGCTCGTGGACGGGGATCTCGTCGGGCAGTCCCCCCAGCGCGACGGCGATCTTCGAAAAGCCCATGAACAGCGCCAGCGCCGCGCTCAGCTCGACCAGCTGCGCTGGCGTGAAGTGGGCGAGCAGCTCCCGCCCGAGCTCGGGGGAGAGCTCGCCCGGCGCCGACAGGAACACGTCGGTGTAGCGGAGCACGGCGTAGAGCCGCAAGAACGCCTGCAGCAGCTCGGGCTGGTGGGCGAGCGGGCTGGCCTGGATCGGGTCGCGGCTGTCGGTGGCCGGCGATTTCACGCGCGCCGGGATCACGCGTCCGCTCCGACGTCGAGGATGCGGGCGAAACGCGCGAAGCCGTCGAGGATCGCGAGCGCCTCGACGAAGGCGACCGTTCCCGCGTCGCCGAGCGCGCGGGTCACGGCGGCGGCCTCCGCGTCCGAGATGCCCTTGGCGTCGAGCGCGAACTGCTCCGCGAAGCGGAGGCACGCCCGCTCCGTCTCGGTGTAGGTATCGCTGCGCCACCAGCCCGCGAGCTCGTCGCGCTTGCGCGCCTCCAGGGGCGCGCACGGCGCGCTGCCGGCGCGTGGGCAAGCGGCGCCGTGCAGCTGTCCGATCCGCAGCCGACACAGTTCGAGGACGCTCGGGTCGACGAGCCGTGCGTCCCAGAGCTGCGACGCGAACGCGCGCCACGCCGCGAACAGGTTCGGGCGCAGGCCGAAGACGGCCGCGAAGGGATCGGCGGCGTCCGCCGTCCCGGGGAGCCAGCTCATGGCCGAACGATACACAGCCCCCTGCGCGGCGACCCCGCCGCGGGGGCTTGACGGAGGCCCGGAGTCCGTGACAAACTAGCGATCGTTAGTTTCTGCGGAGGCTCCGAAGTGCCCGTCGCGCCTGCGATTCCGCTCGCGGCCGGCTCGCGCCGCAAGGGCGAGCGAACGGCCGAGCGCATCCTCGACGCGGCCGAGGCGCTGTTCGCCGAGCGCGGCTTCGACGGGGCGACGCTGCGCGACGTCGCCGACCGGGTCGGCCTGCGCATCCCGAGCCTGTACAACCACTTCGCGAGCAAGGACTCGCTCTACGCCGCGGTGCTCGAGCGCGGCATCGGCCCCGTCCTCGAGGTGCTCGGCGAGTTCGTCGATGCGCGTGACACGGATTCGCGTGACTCCGGGCGTGTCGTCGAGCGCGTGATGGCGCTCCTGGCGCGACGCCCGAACCTGCCGCGCCTCGTCCTCCACGAGATGCTCTCGGGTGGGCAGCGCCTGACGCCGGTGCTGCGCGGCTGGATTGCGCCCGCCTTCGCGCGCGCCCACGAGATGGTCGAGGCGACGCCGGGCGCGCGCCGCTGGGAGCGCGAGCAGGTGCCGCTGCTGGTGCTCGCGGTCTTCCATGCCGTGGTCGGCTACTTCGCGATCGCGCCGCTCTACCGCGAACTCAATGGGATCGACCTGTTGGCCGATTCGAGCCTGGAACGCCAGACGCGCCTGATGCGCGAGATCGTCGCTGCCTTGTTTCGGCTGGACGCTGCCTCCGAACCTTGAGGAGACCTTCCGTGGACCTGGACATCGCATTCCTCGACGCCACCAGCTGGGACGCATCGATGCCGGAACGCATGCGCTGGCTGCGCGAGAACGACCCGGTGCACTGGTCGGAACGCGATGGCCTCTGGATCGTCTCGAAGTACGACGACGTGGCCCATGTCTCCAAGCACCAGGAGCTCTTCACCTCGGCGCACGGCGTGCGGCCCGGCAACCCCGCCAAGCTCGGCCTGATCGACGAGGCCGAGCCCCGCCACACGCAGCTGCGCAACCTGATCAACAAGGGCTTCACGCCGCGCATGGTGAAGAAGCTGGAGATCGCGTTCCGGGCGATCACGACGGAGAGCCTCGACCGGATCGCCCAGGCCGGCGAGTGCGACTTCGTCGAGGACGTGGCGGTGCCGCTGCCGCTGCTGCTGATCGCCGAGATGATCGGGATCCGCAAGGAGGACCGCGACGCCTTCCACCGCTGGTCGGACCACATGATCGCGGGCGACGGCAACCTCGACAAACCCGAGATCATGGCGCGCGCCGGCGCCGCGTTCATGGAGTACTCGACCTACGTGCGCGCGATCATCGAAGACCGGCGCGCCCATCCGCGCGACGACCTGGTGAGCATCCTGGTGGGCGCCAAGGACTCGGGGGTGCTCGGGCGCTTCGAGGTGAAGGAGCTCCCCACCGATTTCGGCGAGGAGCACCTGGACCTGGCCAACGACGAGCTGATCATGCTGCTGGTGATCCTGCTGGTGGCGGGCAACGAGACCACCCGCAACAGCCTCGCGGGCGGCATGCAGCTGCTGATCGAGAATCCGGGCGAGCGCGCCAAGCTGATCCGCGATCCGAGCCTGCTGCCCGCGGCCGTCGAGGAGATGGTGCGTCTGGTGTCGCCGGTCCACTCGTTCTCGCGCACCGTCGTGCGCGACACCGAGTTGCGCGGCCGCCGCCTGGAGGCCGGCCAGAAGGTGCTGATGCTGTATCCGTCGGCGAATCGCGATGCCGACGCGTTCGACGCCCCCGACGCCTTCCGCGTCGAACGCAATCCGCACCACCTGGGCTTCGGCATGGGCACGCACTTCTGCCTGGGCGCGAACCTGGCGCGCATGGAGATGCGCGTCGCCTTCGAGGAGCTGCTGCGGCGGCTGCCCGACATGGAGTACGCCGACGGGGGTCCGGAGCTGCGGCCCTCGGCGCTGGTGCGCTCGTGCGTGCGGATGCGCGTGCGCTACACGCCGGAGCGGCGCGCGGCCTAGGCGCGCCGGCGCCGCGCGAGGGCGAGCAGCCCCGCCGCGACCAGCAGGGCCGGGGAGGGCTCAGGCACGGTCAGCAGCGTCAGGGCGACGTGCACCAGGTGGCCGTCGCCGGCCGCGCTGCGGCCGCCCACGCCGGGGTAGTCGTCGGCCGTCGTGGTGCCGAGGCCACCGCTGATTCCGAGTCGCACCGCCGCCTCGTCGCGGCTGCTGCTGGTGCTCGCCGTCCAGCTGAAGGCGAGCGTGAAGGTCTTCGTCAGCGCGGAATCGACGATGCTGAGCGTGGGGGTCGCCTGGCTGAAGGCCTGGTTGCCGCCGGCGGCGCCCGACAAGGGGCCCACGGCCGCCAGGGCGAGCGAGGGGTTGGCGACGCCGTTCAGCAGCCCGGTCACCGCGCCCAGCGTCGCCGTGGCGTTGCCGCCGCCGTCGTTGACGAGCGTGAGCGCCCCGATGCGGCTGCTGCCGAGATCGATCCGATACGTGCCGCCGGTCGGGTTGTTGACCGTGAACGTGATCGTGTAGGAGGCGGTGGCGTTGGTCGCGGTGGTGCCGCCGCCGGCCTCGCGGTCCGACGCGACGAGCGCGGCGTAGCGCGTGTCGAAGGAGAGGGAGGCGCCCGCCACGTCCGCGACCGGGCCGGGCAGCGGCCCGAGGCTCGTGGCGCTGGCGATCTGGAAGCGGTTCGAGCCCGTCGTGCCGATCGAGTTGGCGGTGTTGCCGGCGGGGGCTGCGATCGCGATCCCACTGATCGAGAGGGCCTGGGCCGCAGAGCCGGCGAGGCAGAGCCCGATCGCGATCGCGAATGCACGGCATCGATGGGTTCGCGCCATGCCCGGATACGAAGCAAGGCCCGTGCCTCCGCGCGTCCGCGCAGCGCGCCGCAGCGTCGAAGTGCGCGCCGCTTCGGGAGCTGGGATCGATGCTTGCCGGTCGCCTGCACCTCGCTGGCGGGTCCAGCGGATCGAGGGGCGCCGCCGCTCTGCGGCACCGCGGTGACGATTCGCGCTCCTGGCTGCAGACTTCGCTCGGCTCCGCAGACTTCGCCTTGCTGCGCGGAGGCCGACTCTCCGAGTCGGCCTCCTAGCCCGCCCAGGCTGCCAGCAGATCGGCCGTCGAGACCAGCGTCGCGACGGCGCCGAGCGTGTGCTCGAAGACGGCGTCGACGTAGGCGCGCGGGAAGCCGGCCACCGCGTCGCGCGGAATCACCATCTGGTAGGATGCGTTCACGGCGTCGAAGGCCAGGTTCTGGATCGCGACGTTCACCGAGACGCCGACGCCGACCAGGGTGCGCACGCCGAGGTTGCGCAGCAGGAAGTCGAGCTCGGTGCCCTGGAACGGCGAGAGCCCGTGATAGCGCGGCAGCACGAGGTCCGACTCCGCCACCACGACCTCCGGCACGATCTCGGCGGCGGGCGAGCCCGGCAGCAGCTGGACCGGCGCCTTCGCCATGTACTGGAAGATGCGCGCGTTCGCGTTGGCGCCGCGCCCGTCGGAGCGCCGCAGCGCCGTGCAGTGCACGACCGGCACACCTGCGGCGCGCGCGGCGGCCGCCAGCTTCGCGATCTGCGGCAGCGCTTCGCGCGCCGCGGCCGCGAGCTCGGGAAGCTGCGAGTGGTCGCCGACGACGCCGCGCTGGATCTCCTGCGTGACGAGCGCGGTGTGCGCGGGGTCGACGAGCCGGCGCAGGTCGAGGGCCAAGCCTTCTCCCTTCACACCATCGGCCTGCCGCCGTTCGGGTGCAGCACCTGGCCGGTCATGTAGCGTGCGGCGTCGGAGGCCAGGTACACGATCGCCCAGCCGATGTCCTCGGGTTGGCCGCCGATCCCGAGCGGGTTGCGGCTGCGCACGAAGGCGCGCAGCGCCTCGCGCCGTTCGGGGTCGATGCTCCCGTCGGGATTGCGCGCGCGCGCGAGCCCCATCGGCGTCTCGACGGCGCCGGGCGCGACCGCGTTCACGCGCACGCCGGCGGGGCCGAGCTCGGCGGCCAGCACCCGCGTCAGCGCGACGACGCCCGCCTTCGACATGCTGTAGGCCGAGAGCGTGGGGTACGGCTCGAAGGCCGCGCTGGAGGCGACGTTCACGATGCTGCCGGCGCGCTGCGCCGCCATCACCCGCGCCGCCGCCTGGCAGCCGAAGAAGACGCCCTTCAGGTTGACGGCGAGCACGCGGTCGAGGTCGGCCTCGCTGACGTCGACGACGGCGCGCTCGTGGAGGATGCCGGCGACGTTGGCCATCACGTCGAGGCGCCCGAAGGCGGCGACGGCGCGCGCGACGAGCGCGTCGACCTCGCCGCGCTTCGACACGTCGGTGCGCACTACCAGGGTCGAGCCGTCGATCGAGGCGGCCGACTCGGCGAGCCCCGCTTCGTCGACGTCGGCAAGCGCGACACGAGCGCCGGCGGCAGCCAGCGCCGCGGCGCTGGCGCGCCCGATGCCGCTCGCCGCGCCCGTCACGACGGCTGCGCGGCCCGCGAGCCCGAACGGGCTCTGCGCGTCGCTCATGCGATCACGCCCCGCTCGCGCAGCGCGGCGAGCTCGCCGTCGGCGACGCCGAGCTCGCGCAGCACGGCGTCGGTGTGCTCGCCGAGGCTCGGCGAGCGGCCCACCGGGCCTTCCGCCACGCGCGACAGCTTCACCGGGTTCCCGACCACCAGCATGTCGCGCCCGCCGTCGGGGCGCGGCACCTCGATCAACATGTCGCGCGCCGCGACGTGCGGATCGACCGCGAGATCGGCCGCCGTGTTGCTCGGCCCCGCCGCGATGCCGAGCTCGCAGAGCGCCCGCGCCGCCTCGAGCCGCGTCTTGTCGCGCGCCCACGCCTCGAGCGCGGGGCGCACCACGGGATCCGTGTTGCGGGCCCAGTCCTCGCGCGTCGCGAAGCGCGGATCGCCCACCCACTCGGGATGCCCGACCGCTTGCGCCAGGCGTTCGAACTGGTGCTCGCGGAAGATCGCCACGACGAAGTAGCCGTCCCGGGCGCGGAAGCCCGCGCAGACCCCGATCGAGCCGGACGCCGCCCAGCGTTCCGGCGCGCCCATCGACCACAGCAGCGGCGGCATGTCGGAGACCGCGAGCATCGCGTCGAGCATCGCGACGTCGACGTACTGGCCGAGCCCGGTGCGCTCGCGGTGGCGCAGCGCCGCGAGCACCCCGATCGCCGCGAACAACGCGCTCGCGATGTCGCCGAGCGCGCCGGCCACCACCACCGGCGGCGGCTGGCCGGGCTTGCGGTTCGGCTCGTAGAGGCCGGCCATCGCCTCCGACACCGGGGCGTAGGCGGGCCAGCTCGCGTAGGGGCTCTCGGCCAGGCGGCCGAATCCGGAGATCGACACGTAGATCGCGCGCGGCGCCAGCTCGGCGATGCGCGCATGGCCGAGGCCGAGGCGATCGAGCGCGCCGGGCCGCATGTTCTCCGCCACGACGTCGAAGTGCGGCACGAGGCGCTCGAACAGCGCGCGGCCGGCGGGCTGCCGCAGATCGATGCCGACGCTGCGCTTCGAGAGGTTGTTGCGCAGGTAGGTGGCGCCGACGCGGCGTCCATCGCGGTCGACGAGCGCCGGGTTCGAGGCGCGGCCGGAGTCGCCCGCGCCGGGCGGCTCCACCTTCACGACGTCGGCGCCGAGGTGGGCCAGCAGCTGCGTGGCGTAGGGCAGCGCCTGCATCTGCTCGACGGCGAGCACGCGCACGCCGTCGAGCGGCTTGCCCCACGCGGCGCGCTCCTCGTGTCGGACCTCGCCGACGCGCACCGACTACTTCGGGATCTGGAGCGCGCCGGGCAGCGTGCCCTGCATGTAGCCGGCTTCTTCGACGCGCCGCGCGATGCGCCAGCCGGCGTCGGTCCACACCAGCTCGTCCACGTAGGTCGCGCCGACGGTGAAATCGTGCAGCGAGCCGTCCGGGTTGGCGAAGAACATCGGGTTCTGGACCAGCGTGCGCGCGGACGCGCGGTCGCCGTCGAGCTCGACGATCGAGTTGGTGACGTAGTGGGCGGTGATCGGGAAGGGCGCCAGCGCCTTGCTGAGCCAGGCGCGCACCTCGGGGTACTTGCCGGCGATGCCGCCGCTGGCGGTGTAGTCGACGTGCGCGTCGGGGGCGAAGCAGGTGTCGAGCAGCCCCCAGTCCTTGGTGTCGATCGCGCGCGTGTAGCGGATCAGCAGGTCGTTGATCCGGAGGCGGTCCGAGAGCTCGCGGATCGACAGGTCGCGGGGCGCCATGCTGTTCTCCTCCGTGGTCAGGCCGTGACGATCACCGACGAGCCGTGCCCGAACAGGCCCTGGTTCACGGTGAGCCCGATCCGAGCGCCTTCGACCTGTCGACCGGCGGCCTGGCCGCGCAGCTGCCAGGTCAGCTCGCAGACCTGCGCGATCGCCTGGGCCGGCACCGCCTCGCCGAAGCAGGCCAGCCCGCCGCTCGGATTCACCGGGATGCGCCCGCCGAGCGCCGTCGCGCCGTCGCGGATCAACTTCTCGGCGTCACCCGGCTTGCACAGGCCGACGTTCTCGTACCAGTCGAGCTCGAGCGCCGACGAGAGGTCGTAGACCTCGGCGAGGTCGAGGTCCTCGGGGCCGAGGGCCGCCTGCTCGTAGGCGCCGCGCGCGATCGAGTCGCGGAACGGCGTGTCCGGCGCGGCGACCGCCACCGCCGAATCGGTCGCGAAGTTCGGCATCTCGATCACCGTGTTGGGGAAGCGCGGCGTCACGGTCGAGACGGCTGCGATGCGCACCGGCTTGCTGGTGCGCTTGCGCGCGAAGTCCATGCTCGAGAGCACCAGCGCGGCGCCGCCGTCGCTCGTGGCGCAGATGTCGAGCAACCGCAGCGGGTCGGAGACGACCGGCGACGCCATCACCTCCTCGACGTCGTATAGCTTCTTGTAGCGCGCGTTGGGGTTGCCGAGACCGTGGCGGCTGTTCTTCACCTTGACGAGCGCGAAGTCGGCCGGGGTCGCGCCGTACAGCTCCATGCGGCGCCGCGCGTAGAGGCCGAAGTAGACCGGGTTGGTCGCGCCGAGCAGGTGGAAGCGCAGCCAGTCCGGATCCTGCTTGCGCTCGCCGCCGGTCGGTGCGAAGAAGCCCTTCGGTGTGGTGTCGGCGCCCACCACCAGGGCCACGTCGCAGAGCCCGGCGAGGATGCGCGCACGCGCGACGTCGATCGCCTGCGCGCCGGTCGCGCACGCGCCGTAGGTGCTCGCCACCTGCGCGCCGGTCCAGCCGAGCGCCTGCGCGATGCTCGCGCCGGCGACGTAGCCCGGATAGCCGTTGCGCATCGTGTCGCCGCCGGCCACGAACTGCACCTCGCTCCACGCGACGCCGGCGTCCTTCAGCGCTTCGCGTGCGGCGTGCACGCCGTACTCGACGAAGTTGCGCCCCCACTTGCCCCAGGGATGCATGCCTACGCCGAGAACGGCCACTTCCTTCGCCATCACGCCGCGGGCCTCCACTTCCAGACCAGGTACTGCGCCGCGTCGTCTTCGTAGAGCGGCTCGAGCGCGAGCTGCATCGGCATGCCGATCTCCAGGCGCTCGGTGCCGACGCCCGCGACCACCTGCCCGAGCACCACCATCTTCTCGCGCTCGAGCTCGACGGCGGCGATCGCGTAGGGCTCGAAGGGGTCTCCCGCCGGGTAGGGCGGCGGCGGCGGGTAGCGGTTGTCGGTGAACGACCAGAGCTGGCCGCGGCTCGAGAGCGGCACCTCCTCGAACTCGCTCCCCGCGCAGCCCGGGTTGCGGCAGGAGAAGCTCTCCTTCGGAAAGTGATAGGTGCCACAGGCCCGGCAGCGCGTGCCGAGCAGGCGCGGCTCGTCCGCGTCCATCGTGAACCAGCCCTCGACGGCGGGCGCGCGGGTCTTGGAGGGCGGCATGCTCGATTCCCCTGGGTCGGCGCGGCTGTTCTATCACAGCCGAGGCGCGAAATCCCGCGCCCGGTCTCTCAGCGGGCGAGCCGCGCCTCGCGCAGCGCGGAGCGGCGCAGCTTGCCCGCGTCGTCGCGCAGCGGTTCGTCCACGAACTCGAAGCTGCGCGGGATCTTGTAGCGGAGCAGGTGCGCCGCCAGGTGCGCGCGCAGCTCGTCTTCCGAGACCGGCGCGACGGCGTCGACGAGCGCGTGCACGCGGCTGCCGAGATCCTCGTCGGGGAGCCCGATCACCGCGCTGGAGCGCACCGCCGGGTGCGCGTCGAGCACCGCCTCGATCTCCGCCGGGTAGACGTTCGCGCCGCCCACCAGGATCATGTCGCTCTTGCGTTCGACCAGGTACAGGAAGCCCTCGTCGTCGACGTAGCCCATGTCGCCGAGCGTCTCCCAGCCGTCCGGGCTCGCGACCGGCTCGGCGCCGATGTAGCGATAGGTCGTGCCGCGGCCCGCGGGCGGCATCATGAACACCTCGCCGACCTCGCCGGGGGCGCACTCGCTCCCGTCGGGCCGCTGGATGCGGAGCTTGCGGCCGAGGGTGGGCTTGCCCACCGAGCCGGGGTGCGCGAGCCACTCGCTTCCCGAGATCATCGTGCCGCCGGTGCGCTCGGTGCCGCCGTAGGCCTCGTAGATCTTCTCGGGCCCGATCCACTCGATCCAGGCGCGCTTCAGCCAGGCGGGGCTCGGCGCGCCCGTCGACATCACGCGCCGCAGCGAGGAGACGTCGTAGCGCGCGCGCACGGCGGCCGGCAGGCGCCAGATCCGCTGCATCATGGTCGGCACGAACAGGACCCACTCGATGCGGTGTCGCTCCACCAGCGCGAGCGCCTGCTCGGCGTCGAAGCGGGTCATCAGGACGACGGTGCCTCCGCACAGCAGCTGCTGCCACGACGTCATGAAGGGTCCTGCGTGGTAGAGCGGCCCGGGCACCAGCGTCGCGCCGCCGGCGCGCATGCCGTTCTCGACCAGCTCCGGGTCGCACGCGCCGGGCGCGAGGTCGACGATCAGCTTCGGCCGTCCCGTGCTGCCTCCCGAGGTCATGCAGCGCACGTGGCGCGGCACGGCGTCGGGGAGCGGCTCGTCGCCGCACGCGGCATCGGGCTCGAAGCCGATCGGCACGCTCGGGAACGCATGCTGCTCACCCGGCGGCGCGCCGACCACGAGCGCCGGCCGCGCGAGCTCGACGATCGCTCGGCGCTCGGGCTCCGGCAGCCGCGAGGACACGGGTTGGGGCGTCGCGCCGAGGCGCCAGGTGGCGAGGGTCGCCTCGAAGCACTCGATCGAGTTGGGCAGCGCGATGGTGACGAGGTCGCCCGCGCGGACCCCGAGCGCCGCGTAGGCGCGCGCGAGGCGGTTGGCGCGCCGGTCGAGCGCGCGGAAGGACGCGCTGCGCTCCTCGTGGACGACGGCAATCCGCTCCGGGGCTCGTTCGGCGTGCCACGCGAAGGCGCGCCCGTAGGACATCGCGCTCATGAGTGGGTCTCGGCGCACGGCCCCGCGTTACGACTCCGCCGCCGACGGGCACCGCCAGGACGGTCTGGGTATCGCACCTTCCCAGGCCGGGCCGCACGCTACAGCAGCCGGCGAGCGCCACGCAAGCGCCGCGAGCGGGTTCCACGAGGCCCCGGTTTCCGAAACGGTCCGTATCGTTTATCGTTGGCGGGCCGGCGCCGGCCGGGGAGGTTCGATTGGACAAGCGCACCACCGCCTCCGAAGCGATCGCCGAGCTGCGCGACGGGATGACGCTCGGCATCGGCGGCTGGGGGTCGCGGCGCAAGCCGATGGCGCTGGTGCGCGAGATCCTGCGCCGGCCGGTGAAGGACCTGACGGTCGTCAGCTACGGCGGTCCCGACGTCGGGCTGCTGTGCGCGGCGGGCAAGGTCAAGAAGCTGGTGTACGGCTTCGTGTCGCTCGACAGCATTCCCCTCGAGCCGCACTTCCGGGCGGCGCGCCAGGCCGGCGCCTTCCAGGCCGTGGAGCTCGACGAGGGGATGCTGCAGTGGGGGCTCTACGCTGCCGCGTGTCGGTTGCCGTTCCTGCCCACCCGCGCCGGCCTCGGCTCCGACGTGCTGCGCATCAATCCCGAGCTGAAGCTCGTGAAGTCCCCCTACGCCGGCGCCGAGGAGCTGGTCGCGATGCCGGCGATCGAGCTGGACGTCGCGATCGTCCACATGAACCGCGCCGACGCCCGCGGCAACGCCCAGTTCCTCGGCCCCGACCCGTACTTCGACGACCTCTACTGCATGGCCGCGAAGCGCCGCTTCGTCTCGTGCGAGAAGATCGTCGACACCCGCGACTTCTCGAAGTACGGCTCCTTCCACACGCTGAAGCTCAACCGCACCATGGTCGACGGCGTCGTCGAGACGCCGGGCGGCGCGCACTTCACCGAGTGCCCCCCCGACTACGGGCGCGACGAGGCGTTCCAGAGGGCGTACGCGGCCAGCGCGCGCGACGCCGAAGCGTGGCAGGCGTTCCGGGCGCGCTTCCTCGAGCTCGAGAGCGAGGCGGCCTACCAGGACGCCGTGCGCGCGTGGCGGGAGGGCTCGAAGTGACGGCCGCCACGCGCGCCGAGGTCTGCGCGGTCGCCGTGGCCGACGCCTTCCGCGGCGACGGCGAGAAGCTCGCCAGCTCGTTCGGGACGGTGCCGGCGATCGGCGCGCGGCTCGCCAAGCTCAGCTTCGAACCCGACCTGCTGATGACCGACGGAATCGCCATGCTGCTCGCCGACGTCCAGCCGGTGTCCGGCGAGGCGAAGGGCGACCCCGTCGCGGAGGGATGGATCCCGTTCCGCAGCGTCTTCGATCTGCTGTGGTCGGGCCGTCGCCACGTCGTGATGGTGGCGAGCCAGATCGACCGCTACGGCAACCACAACTTCGCCTGCATCGGGCCCCACGCCAGGCCGAAGGCCCAGCTGCTCGGCATGCGCGGCGCCCCAGGCAACACCATCAACCACACCACCAGCTACTGGGTGCCGAACCACTCTCCGAAGGTCTTCGTCGAGCGCGTCGACGTGTGCTCGGGCGTCGGCTACGACCGCGCCGCGGCGCTCGGCCCGCAGGCGTCGAGGTTCCACGAGATCCGCCGCGTGGTCTCGAACCTCGGGGTCTTCGACTTCTCCAGTCCCGACCGGCGCATGCGGCTGGCTTCGGTGCACCCCGGCGTGCGCGTCGACGACGTCGTCGCCGCGACCGGCTTCGAGCTCGCGATCGGCGGCGACGTGCCCGAGACGCGTGCGCCGAGCGAGCTCGAGCTGCACCTGATCCGCGAGGTCATCGACCCCGCCGGCGCCCGCGAGCGCGAGCTTGCGGCCTGATGCACCCGGCACTCCATACGCCGATCTGCGACAAGCTCGGGATGCGCTACCCGATCATCCAGACCGGCATGGGCTGGGTGGCGACGCCGGAGCTGGTCGCGGCGGTCTGCAACGCGGGCGCCTTCGGCTTCCTCGCGGCGGCGACGATTCCCCCCGAGCGGGTCGAGGGCGCCGTCGCCCGCGTCCGGACGCTCACCGACCGCCCGTTCGGCGTGAACTTTCTGATGGACGCGCCGGGCGCCGACCTGATCGTCGACGCGCTGGTGCGCCAGCGCGTGCGCGCCGCCGGCTACAACCGCGCCCCCGACGCGAGGCTCATCGCGCGGCTCAAGGAGGCCGGCGTGGTCTGCGTGCCGACCTGCGGCGCGGTCAAGCACGCCGAGAAGGCGGCGAAGCTCGGTGCCGACGTGATCGTCGTGCAGGGAGGCGAAGGCGGTGGCCACACCGGGTCGGTGCCGACCTCGCTCCTGGTGTCGCAGACCGTCGACCGCGTCGGCGTCCCGGTGGTGGCGGCCGGGGGCTTCCGCGACGGGCGCGGGCTCGTCGCGGCGCTCGCCTTCGGCGCGGCCGGCATCGCCATGGGCACCCGCTTCCTGTTGACCGCCGAGAGCCCCGTGCCCGACGTCACGAAGCAGCGCTACCTCGCCGCGAACGTCGACGACGTCGTCGTGACCCGGCAGGTGGACGGGCTTCCGCAGCGCGTCGTCACGAACGAGCTGGTGCGGCGGCTCGAGCTGACCGGGCGCATCGGCGGCCTGCTGCTCGCGCTGCGCAGCGGCCTGGCCTTCCGCCGGCAGACCGGCGCCTCGCTGCGCGAGATCTTCGCGGCCGGCTTCGCGATGCGGCGCCACGAGAAGCTGACGCGCACGCAGATGCTGATGGCAGCCAACGCGCCGATCCTGGCGAAGACCGCGATGCAAGACGGCGACCCGGTCCACGGCTATCTGCCGGGCGGCACGGTGGCCGGCGTGATCGACGACGTTCCGAGCTGCGCCGAGCTGGTGGAACGCATCATCCGCGACGCCGAGCGGACGCTCGCCGCGCTGGCGTGCGAGCTCACCGGCCGGCCGAGCAGGGAGGCGTGAACGTGTCGGTCGACGTCCGCATCGAGGCTGGCATCGCCGAGGTGGTGCTGAACCACCCGCCCGTGAACGCGCTCGACTCGAAGGGCTGGGCGCGGCTCGCCGAAACGCTGGCCGGCCTGGGCCGCGACCCCGCGGTGCGCGTCGTGACGATCGCCGCGGAGGGGCGCGGCTTCTGCGCCGGCGTAGACATCAAGGAGCTCGCCCGGGACGCGAAGCTCATCGTCGCGGTGAACCGCGGCTGCTACGACGCCTTCGCCGCGATCTACGACTGCCCGGTGCCGGTGATCGCCGCGGTGCACGGCTTCTGCCTGGGGGGCGGGATCGGCATCGCGGGGGCCTCGGACATCGTGATCGCCGCGGACGACGCGAGCTTCGGGCTGCCGGAGATCGACCGCGGCGCGCTCGGCGCGGCGACCCACCTGCTGCGCCTGTTCGGGATGCAGAAGACGCGGCGCATGCTCTACACCGGCGAGCCGATCGACGCGGCGGAGGCGCACCGGCTCGGCGCGCTCGATTCGGTCGTGCCGCGCGAGCGGCTGCGCGGCGCGGCGCGCGAGCTGGCGGCGAAGATCGCCGCCAAGAGCCCCAAGGCGGTGCGTCTCGCCAAGTGGTCGCTCAACGGGATCGAGCTGCTCGACATCAAGAAGAGCTACCGCTTCGAGCAGGGCTTCACCTTCGAGCTCTACACCTCGCCCGACTCGCAGGAGGCGCGCGACGCCTTCGTCGAGAAGCGCGACGCGAAGTTCGGCGACGAGCCGAAGCGCTGACCGCTACGGATTCGAGCCGCTCGCGGGTCTTGCCGTTCGGGCCGGTCGTCGTCGCCGTCCGATCGTAGCCGTCGGGGTCCGGGTGCCCTGGACCTGGGTCGTCGAGTTCCGACCCGAAGGGTTGGTTCTCGTCGTGTTTCGCGACCAGGCGCCGCTCCCGTGTTGCCAGCTGCCGTCGGCGGAACGCTGCGACTCCCTTCGCGCACCGGCAATCGCTATGCATGGTGATCCGCTGGGCGCGCGTCCCATCGGAGAAGAGGAGGAACCGCCATGCGCCGCGCAGCGCGGTGGGTGCTGGGAATCGCGGCCCTGGCGGTCGCCGCGGCGTTGGCGCTCCGCTCGCCCGCACTCCAGGACCGCCTGGTCCGCAGGGCAGTCGAACGGGCGATGGCGGCGACGCCGGACGCGCTGACCCGAGACGACGCGCTGCGCGTGCTCTTGTGCGGCAGCGCGTCCCCCTTCCCGCATCCGACGCGCGCCCGCGCCTGCGTAGCGGTCTTCGCGGGCGGCCGCTTCTGGATCGTGGACACCGGCCCGGGCTCGTGGAACCGACTCGCGCTGCTGGGCGTGGACGGCAGCCGCATCGCCGGCGTTCTGCTGACGCACTTCCACTCGGACCACATCGGCGACCTCGGCGAGTTCAACATGAACACGTGGGTCGCGGGTCGCCTCGGCCCGCTCCGGGTGTTCGGCCCGCCGGGCGTCGAGGGCGTGGTGGCGGGATTCGCGCAGGCCTACGCGCTCGATTCGCAGTACCGCATCGCGCATCACGGCGCCGACTTCCTCCCGGCGGACGCCGGCCACATGGCGGCGCGCGCGATTCCCGTGCCGAGCGGGCAGGTCGTCGTGCTGCAGGAGGACGGCCTCACGATCACGGCATTCTCCGTCGACCACGCGCCGGTCGCGCCCGCCTACGGCTACCGCTTCGACTACCGGGGTCGCTCGGCCGTGGTGAGCGGCGACACGGCGAAGGACGCCGCCGTGGTCGAGGCCGCGCGGGGCGCGGATCTGCTCGTGCACGAGGCGCTGGCGAGCCATCTGGTCGCGATGATCGGCGACGCGGCTGCCGCGGCGGGTCGCAGCCGGGTCGCCAAGATCATGCACGACATCCCCTCGTATCACACCACGCCGGTTCAGGCCGCGGAGGTCGCCAATGAAGCGGGGGTGAGGCTGCTCGTGTTCTACCACCTCACGCCGCCGCCGCCGCTGCGCCTGATCGAGCCGGTCTTCACGCGCGGCGTCTCCGCCGTCCGGCCGAGTGGCTGGCGGCTCGGCGACGACGGCCTGCTGGTCGAGCTGCCCGCGGACTCGAGCGCCGTCGAGGTGCGGCAGCTCGAGTGACGAGGGCGAGCCCCATCCTCTAGCATCCGCGCCTGGAGGTCTTCATGATCCGGACTCCGCACGCCGCTGCGCTCGCCTTGCTCGCTCTCGCCGCCTGCCAGTCCGCTCCGCCGCGCCCTGCCGCGAGCGCGCCCGGCCGGATCGATCGCATCCTCGCGAACGGGGAGCTGCGCGTCGGGCTCTCGGCGGCCCAGCCGCCCTTCAACATGAAGAACCGCCGCGGCGAGGTCGTCGGCCTAGACGTCGACATCGTGCGCGCGCTCGCCGACGCGATGGGCGTGAAGCTGCGCCTGGTGGAGCGGCCGTTCGCCGAGCTGCTCCCCGGCCTCGAGAAGGGCGACGTGGACCTGGTGATCTCCGGCGTCACGATCACGCCGGAGCGCAACGCGCGCGTCGCCTTTGCGGGCCCCTACTTCATCTCCGGCAAGGCGGTGCTCAGCAAGTCGGAGGCGATCGCCGGCGCCGCCGACGTGGCCGCGCTCGACGCATCCGGCCGCACCTACGTGGCGCTCGCCGGCTCGACCAGCGAGAGCTTCGTCAAGAGCAGCATGCCTCGCGCGAGGCTCGTGACCGCGCCGGACTACGACACGGCGGTGCGCATGGTGATCGACGGCCACGCCGACGGCCTGGTGGCCGATCTGATGATCTGCATGCTGTCGGTCTGGCGCAACCCGAATGCCGGGCTCTCGGCGTCGAAGATGTCGCTCACCGCCGAGCCGCTCGGGATCGCGCTGCCCGCGGACGACCCGCTCTTCGTGAACCTGGTCCAGAACTACCTGACCACCCTCGAGTACACCGGGCTCCTCACGCAGTTCAAGGCGCGCTGGCTCAACGACGGATCGTGGGTCCCGGAGCTTCCCTGAGGCCGGCTTGGGAAGCGCGCGGCGTTCGCTGCTGACTCCCGCTGCGCTCGCGCTGGCGCTGGCCTGCGCGGGCGGCGGCTCGAGCGCGCCGGGCTCGCGCGGCAAGGTCACCGTCCTGATGACCGAATCCGACGAGGTCCGCGTCGGCCGGCGCGACAGCGCGGCCGTGGCGGCGCAGCTGGGGCTGCTCGGCGATGCGGCCCTCGACGCGTACGTGGGCGGCATCGGGCGCAAGCTGCTGCGCGGCCTGCCGGCGCGCTCCTTCGACTACCAGTTCCGCATCGTCGACCAGGTCGAGCCCAACGCCTTCGCGCTGCCGGGGGGCTACATCTTCGTGTCGCGCGGGCTGTTGCTGCTCGCGAACAACGAGGACGAGCTGGCCTGCGTGATCGGCCACGAGATCACGCACGCCGCCCGCCACCACGCGGCGGCGCAGGCGGCCGGGCAGGGCGTCGCGCTCTCGCCGTGGGGCGCGTCGCAGAACGCGGCCTACAGCCGCGACATGGAGCGCACTGCGGACGAGGGCGGGCAGATCCTGTGTGCGGCAGCCGGCTACGACCCGAGCGCACTCGCGAGCTTCCTCACCACGCTGGATCAGGCCGAGCGCCTGCGCGCCGGCTACTCGCGGACGCCTGGCTTCTTCGACTCGCACCCCGGCTCGCAGGAGCGAGCCGCCGCGGCGGCGATGCGCGCGCGCGAGCTGCGCTGGAGCCGCGACGCGTCGCTCGGCGACGCGCGCGCGGCGCTGTTGCGCCACCTCGAAGGCCTCGCGGTGGGCCAGCGGCCCGAGGCGGGCGTGTTCGAAGGCAGTCGCTTCCTGCAGCCCGTGATGGACTTCGAGATCCGCTTCCCGCCTGGATGGATCACCTCCAACACCAATCTCGCGGTGGGTGCGAGCTCGCCGCACGGCGACGGCGTCGTCTATCTGATGGGAGACCCGCCCACCGCCAGCGGCAAGGAGGCCGCCGACGCCTGGCTCGCGAAGGCGCAGCGCGAGAAGCAGCGCCTCGAGGTGCAGGAGTCCGTCCCGGTCAAGGTCGGTCGCATGGACGCCTGGCGGCTGCGCGTGGTCGCGAGCGGCGCTGGCGGGTCGATCACCTCCTACGTGACCTTCGTGCCCTACGGTCCGAGCACCTTCCGCATCACCGGCGCCGCGCCGAGCACGCGCGCGGACGACGTGCTCGGCACCACGCTCGGCACCGCGCGCAGCTTCGCGCCGCTCTCGGACGAGGACCGGCGCGGGATCCGCTCGTCGAGACTGCGCGTCGTGACGGCGCGGCCCGGCGAGGACCTCGCCGCGCTCGGGCAGCGGGCCGGGAACGACTGGGACCCCACCACCACCGCCGTCTACAACGGGATCTTCTCCGACCATCGCTTCGCAGGCGGTGAGCTGGTGAAGGTCTCGCTCGCCCAGCCCTACGCGCCGCGGGGCTGAGGCGGGGTCGGACCCGACGGTTTACGAGACGGCCCGTATCGTTTACCGTTCCGTCGCGATGGACCTCCGCTACACCCCTGCCCAGCGCGCGTTCCGCGCCGAGGCGCGCGTCTGGCTCGAGGCCAACGTGCCCCGGGAGCCGCTGCGCTCCTTCGACACCGCCGAGGGTTGCGCCGAGCACCGCGCCTGGGAGAAGAAGCTGCACGCCGGCGGCTGGGCGATGGTGCCCTGGCCCGTCGAGTACGGCGGCCGCGGCGCGAACCTGCTCGAGTGGCTGATCTTCGAGGAGGAGTACTACCGCGCCGGCGCGCCCAAGCGCGTCA
>Ga0335070_10001530_pt1 | contig 26778 bp, 22 predicted proteins | sample Lox_Sample_13_FD_206722 | JGI IMG/M metagenome (GOLD analysis project Ga0335070, IMG submission 206722) | Soil microbial communities from Loxahatchee National Wildlife Refuge, Florida, United States - Lox_Sample_1.3 | ecosystem: Environmental > Terrestrial > Soil > Wetlands | place: USA...
CCAGTCTGAACTGGGTGTGAAACTCATCGATCTCATCAAGCTGCGAGCTTCTCAAATCAATGGCTGTGCTTTCTGCATCGACATGCACTGGAAAGATCTGCGCGCGGAAGGCGAGACCGAGCAGCGTCTGTACGGGCTCGACGCCTGGGAGGAAAGCACCTACTACACCGACCGCGAGCGCGCCGCTTTGGAGTGGACCGAAGCTGTTACCAGGATCACGGACGATCACGTTCCCGATGAGGTCTATCAACGCGTCCGGCCACATTTCAACGAGAAGGAACTCTCCGACCTCACGTTGGCCGTCGCCGTCATCAACGCGTGGAACCGTCTGGCGATCTCATCGCGCCTTCCGGCCGGGAACTATCACCCGGCATCCCACCCGGTCGCGCAGACGGCCTGACCCTGGAAACAAATGATTGATCGGCGGCCTGCGGGCCGCCATTACTATTCAGAAAACAATTTCACACTAAGCGCAAACATCCTCACCCTCTCTGCAGGCGACAGGCGCAAATCGCGGTCCCAAGTTGACTTTTCCCGGTGACCCAAGCAAACTGCTCGTCATTCTTCGGGAGCCGCCTGGTGGCCGGTCTGGCGCTCTCCACCAAGAATTCACTCGTTTCGAGAGGAAGCCGATGACTCGTCGTGGCTGTGTCCTTTCTCTGTTCATCGCATTGCTGTTGGGTTCATTCTCTGCCGCCCAAGTAGCGGTTCTCACCGAACACAACGACAACTACCGCACCGGTCAAAATGTCAGCGAGACCGTCCTCACTCCGGCGAACGTCAATCAGCAGAAATTCGGCAAGCTGTTCAGCCTCGCCGTGGACGGGTACGTTTACGCGCAGCCTCTTTATGTCCCCGGTGTGAGCATTCCGAACAAGGGAACGCACAACGTTCTCTACGTTGCGACAGAGCACGACAGCCTGTATGCCTTCGACGCCGACAGCAACACCGGAGTCAACGCGAGCCCCTTGTGGCAGGTCAGCTTCATCAACCCAGGCGCGGGCGTCAACGTGGTCACCAGCAACGATGTCAGCTGCGGAGACCTCGTTCCTGAAATCGGCATAACGGGCACTCCGGTCATCGACCTCTCCACGAATACGATCTATCTCGTCACCAAGACCAAGGAAAACGGCAACTTCTTCCAGCGCCTGCACGCCATCGATATCGCCAGCGGCTCAGAAAAATTCGGGGGACCTATCACCATTCAGGGACAGTTCAAGGGCACCGCCGATGGCTCGAAGATCGTCAAGTTCGATCCTCTACGTGAGGCGCAACGCCCCGGCCTCGCACTGCAGAACGGCGTTCTCTATATCGGTTGGGCGTCTCACTGCGACATCGGTCCGTATCACGGCTGGGTGATGGCCTACGATCCCGCCACTCTTCAGCAGACGGGTATCTGGAACTCCACTCCCAACGGCGGCCTGGGCGGAATCTGGCAGGCTGGCACCGGCCTCGCCATCGATTCCCGCAACTTCCTGTTCTTCGCCACCGGCAATGGAACCTTCGATACCACCGCTCCGGTGAAGAACTTCGGCGACAGCGTAGTCAAGATGGGCTTTTCGAAGGTCGGCAAGTTTCACCTCATCGACTACTTCACTCCGCACGACGAAGATTTCCTCGAGCAGACTGATACCGACCTCGGCTCCGGCGGCGTTCTCCTCCTGCCCGACAAACTCTCAAAAAAGCGTCCGTATCTCATGGTCCAGGCGGGAAAGGAAGGAACCATCTACCTTCTCAATCGCAACAAGCTGGGACAGTTCAACGCCAGCGACGATAGTCAGATCATCCAGTCTCTGCCGGGCGCCGTAGGCGGCGCATGGTCTGTCCCCGCGTTCTGGAACAATCACATTTACTTCGGCGGACAGAGCGACAATCTGAAGATGTTCGACTTCGATCCGCAAGCGCTTCTTATCTCATCCACTCCCGTCTCCAATACGGGCACATTTTTCGGATATCCCGGAACCGTACCTGTCATTTCCGCCGACGGCGCGGCGAACGGCATCGTTTGGGCAACGCAGACTGATCGGTACGGGTCTAATGGACCTGAAGTTCTTCACGCCTACGATGCCACGGACGTCAGCCACGAACTCTACAATACGCAGCAGAATGCCTCGCGTGACAATCCGGGCGGTGCCGTGAAGTTCTCCGTGCCCACCGTTGCCAATGGAAAGGTATACGTGGGGGCCGTGAAGCAGGTCAGCGTTTACGGCCTGTTTTAGAGGAGACTACTGGCGGGGCGCGTAGTATCCGCGGCGCGCTCGCACTTGCAGGTCTTTCTTCAGCGCCGTGATCTCGATTGAACGGTAACGTCCGTCCGCGTCAAAATCGGTCGGCTTGTACGACACCGCGTACTGGCTCCGCAGCTCATCTTCGATTGCGGCAAATGAGTGCGTGATGTCCTTCATCTTGTATGGAAAGAATGCGCGTCCGCCCGTGGCCGAGGCAATATCCTCGAGTACCTTATCTCCGCGTAGGATCAGCCCACTGTCGTCGGTCGAGATCGCATAGACCAGAACCTCCGCGCGCTGCGCCATTTCGATCGCCTGTGCGCGCGTAACTTCGCTCTGGTTGTCTTCCCCGTCGCTCAAGATGACGATCGCTTTCCGGACCGGATGATCCGATCGTTCCTTCAGCAGTTTCTCTTTACAGGCGTTATAAATAGCGTCGTAGATCGCCGTGCCGCCGCCGTCGTTCAGTTGATGAACTCCGGCCGAAAGCAATTGCACGTTATCCGTGAAGTCCTGCGTGACATGGCTGCTCTTGTTGAACCCCAGGACGAAAGCTTTGTCATATCCCGGGCGAAGCACATGCTGCAAGAATCCCACCGCCGCCTGTTTTTCAAAATCGAAGCGGCTCCGTACTGAGGCGCTTGTGTCCACCAGCAGCCCCATTTCGATTGGCAGGTCGGTTTCCCGCCGGAAATTCACGATCGACTGCACCGGTTTGTGATCGTCCAGGATCGAGAAGTCGCCCTGGTTCAGGTTGCGCACGAACTTCCCATGCCGGTCCGTCGCAATAAAGAGGACATTTACCTCGTTCACGCGCTTCTTGATGGTGATGACCGTATCGTCGGACTCACTCACGTTCGTGCTGGTCAGAGCGGCGTACGACATACCTTGGTTTCCGCTGTGTCCAGTCAGATCGTGAGCCACCTGTCCTGCCCCCGGTAGGCACAACGACATCGCCATCAAAATTGCAATCCCGAGATTTCTGTACTTCGTCATTCTTTCGCCTATTTGGCCTTCTCGCAGCGCATCCGCGGAACGCCCCCCTGATTCGATGCACGCCGGGGGCCGAAGACCCCGCCAAACTCGTGCCTTCAGACTCTAGGGCGTTTCCACCCTCAACTCCAAGTTACAAAAGGAGTACGCGCACGGTTCCCCGGTTAAGAACAAAGATTTCAATAGCTTATTCGCATCAAAATCGAATGTCCTGGGCGGCAATCGGGCCTTTTTCGATCGTCCGAGTCGCAAAACCTCGTGGGGCATGGTCGCACCCCAGAATTGCCACCAGATGCCCAGGATATTTTTTTCCTTCTTCGGTCATCTCCATGCAAATTCTGCTAACGCTGCGCGCAAATCGTCGCTTCCAGTGATACCCTGATTTCGCTCGAAGTACTCATCGGAGACCCATGTATTTCGAACAGTTTTATCTCACCTGCCTGGCGCATGCCTCCTACATGATCGGCTCCGGCGGCGAGGCTGCGGTGATTGATCCACAGCGTGATGTCGAAATCTACCTGGAAGCCGCACGCGAACAGAATCTCCGAATCCGCCACATCTTTGAGACTCATCTCCACGCCGACTTTGTCTCTGGCCACAAGGAACTCGCCGCCCGCACCGGCGCCCAGATCTATATCGGAAAGTGCGCGGGTGCGAAATTCTCTCATGTTCCGCTGTTCGACGGATTCGCCCTCAACATGGGGAAAGTCAGCCTTCGCGTCCTCGAAACACCGGGCCATACGCCGGAAGGCATTTGCCTGGTCGTCACCGATCTCGAAACGTCTCCCGAACCCTGGGCTATTCTGACGGGCGACACCTTATTTATCGGCGATGTCGGCCGCCCCGATCTTTCCCCGGTCTACACGCCGGCGCAACTCGCCGGCCTGCTCTACGACAGCTTGCATCAGAAGTTGCTTGCCCTGCCCGACTCCGTTCTCGTATATCCCGCGCACGGCGCCGGATCACTTTGTGGACGCAGCATGCGCGCTGAGCGTTCCTCCACCATCGGCACCGAGCGTCTCACCAACTACGCGCTTCAAATCAAGAGCCGAGAAGAATTCATTCAGCAGTTGACATCCAACTTGCCGGCTCGTCCCGACTACTTCCTCAAAGACGCGGAGATCAATCGCTCCGGCGCCGCCGCGCTCACCGATCTGCCGTCGCTGCCCGCCCTCACTCCCGCGCAAGTGAAGGAACGACTCGCTGAGCACGCCAACGTGCTCGACGTCCGGCCTGCCGACCAGTTTGCCGCCGCGCATGTTCCTGGTTCGATCAATATCGCTCTCTCTGGACAGTTTGCCTCCTGGGCGGGAAACGTCCTCGGGCTCGATTCGAATCCCGTGATCATCGCCGAAACCGATGCGCAAGTGGAGGAAGCTCGCACTCGGTTGGCCCGCGTCGGAATCGAAGCACTAGCCGGATATCTCGCGGGTGGCTTCGCATCGTGGCAAAACGCGGGTTTGCCTGTCGCTGTCACGCGCCAGATTTCGGTCGAACAGCTGAACCGGGACCTGCGCGACAACAAGATCTCCGTCCTCGACGTCCGTCGTGAAGGCGAATGGCAAGCTGGGCATATTCCTCACGCTTGCTGGCACGCGCTCGACGCGTTCGCGCACGACCTGCCTGCGGTGAGCGCCGCTGCCCCGGTCGCGGTTCACTGCAAGAGCGGATATCGGAGCATCATTGCCTGCAGTCTGCTCGAGCGCGCCGGACATCGTAATCTCGTGAATGTTCTTGGCGGCTTTGACGCCTGGCATGCGGCCGGATTGCCCGAAGTTTCCGAGCAGCCCGCCAAGGTCTGAAGCCGGCAACTTCGCGGAAACGAATCCTCACTTCATGCTCTATCTCTTGATGAGCGCGATGATCTTGTTCTTTTCCTTGCCACCCGCGGTGCCGGCGATCCTGTCCGTACCCCCGGAGTCCCCTCATGCGCCGGCGGTTCCCGCCTCCGAACTCGACGCTCTCTTCTCGAAATTCTCCAATCCTCGCGAACCGGGCTGCGCCGTGCTGGTGATGAGGAATTCCGCAGTCGTCGTCGAGAAAAGTTTCGGCGTCCGCGACCTGCGCTCGTTTCATCCGATCGATTCGGCCACCAACTTCCGTCTCGCCTCTCTGACCAAGCAATTCACGGCCATGGCCATCATGCTTCTCGTGCGCGACGGCAAACTCCATTACGACGACCGTCTCAGCGACATATTCCCCGATTTTCCCGCCTACGGGCGAACCATCACGATCCGCAACCTTTTGAATCACACCTCCGGCCTCATCGATTACGAAGATGTCATGCAGAAGCAGAATCCCGGCGTCCCCGACGATTACATTCCGCAGATTCATGACGCCGGCGTCCTCGCCCTCATGAAGCAGCAGTCCACGACGAAATTTCCTCCCGGCAGCCGCTGGGATTACAGCAACTCCGGCTATGTTGTTCTCGCGATGGTTGTGGAGAAAATTTCCGGCACGAGCTTCGGCGACTTCCTGCAGCAGCGCATCTTCAAGCCGCTGGCCATGAGCAACACGATTGCCTACGAGAAAGGAAAGAACGAAGTCAAGAATCGCGCCTACGGCCACACGCACACCGTCGCCGGATGGCGCGAGACCGATCAGAGTTCAACCTCTGCTACTCTCGGCGATGGCGGCGTCTACACTTCGCTCGACGATCTGGAAAAATGGAATCGTTCACTCGACCAGCACACTTTGCTGAACGCGGATGGAATGGCGCCAGCGCTCCGCGCGCCCGAATGGAACCACGCTCCGCTGCTCACGCGCGACGGTGCGATCGCTCCGCGCTACGGTTTCGGATGGTTTCTCGACCCACTCGACGGCCACGCACGCTACTCGCACTATGGCGAGACTGTCGGCTTCCGCAATGCGGTCCAGCGCTTCCCGAACGATAGGCTGACGGTCATCGTGCTCTCGAATCGCGCCGAACTCGACGCTCCCGCGCTCGCGGAAGCCATCGCAAAACTGTTTTTCCGCCAACCCTGAACCTGCCATCGCCGAATGCCGCGGCCTTAGATCTGAGAGTCGGGGGAACTGAGAACTGGCAACTGAGTACCGAGCACTGGGTTTATGCGATACTGAGACTGCCTACCTCACGCCGGGATGGCGGAACTGGCAGACGCAGCGGACTCAAAATCCGCCGGTACTTGGTACCTTGGGGGTTCGATTCCCCCTCCCGGCACCATTTTTGTAGCTTGTAAGTCTCCGCACAGCGATCGCTAAATCCTCATCACATTGGTGCTTTCAAAGGCACACCCGTTAGCCCTGACGGCCCGAGCAACTGCTGTTCACAAAGAGGAGTTCGCCGCACAGAGGTGATGTCGTGGAGGAAAGACGCGCCCTTGGGGCCACTCGCGTCGCGTATTTTCAATCGTTTAGCTGTCCAACGGGTTCTTTCTTCTCCAACCTGGAAACATCGTCACTGGTGTGTTCACACCCGTCCTAGCCAAGCCCACTAAGAGCTTCAACCTGATCGACACACTTGCAGTGCGTGTCGACCGTATTCAACGAAGCTTCTAGCCCATGCGGCGCCATGTGGAGTTGTGACGGCAGACACAACTCCGCAAGTGTTTAGAACTGCGTGTCACGTTGCTCGAGGGAAACGCGGAATTGGATGCCACAAGGTGGAGATGCCCCGGATGTGAAGTCAGAAACAGAAATGGAGGAACCGGACAGCTCTAGCAGGCTGCGGAAAAAGTCGGTTTCAAGGTCGGTTAGCCTGACTCCGGGATCTGCGCCACCCGGCTAGCGACTGCAAAAGCGCAAATGCATGCATAAGTGGTGACCGCAAAGGGCCGATCAGCACGCACTCGGCCACCCGCCTACTTCAGAGGTGTCGAGCGAGCCACCAGGGTGCACGCGAACACGCAACAAAGGCGTCATGGCTGTGTGAAATCCCTCCACGCGACGTTGAGCCGGCGCATTTTGTTCTGCAGAGTGGTGCGCTTCAGTCCCAAGCGTTCTGCCGCGCCGCCCGCGCCGGCAATCCTGCCCGAAGCAGCTTTCAGCGCGTTGATGATGGCCTGCCGCTCGGCATCGTAAAATGTGGACGCAGAGTGAAATGTGGGTACGGAGTTGCTCCCATGCGCTTCTATCCTGGCCTTCAGCTCAGCGATCGGAACATTCAACTCAGTCCCCTGCGTGAGAATGACGGCGCGCTCGATGAAATTTTCCAGTTCGCGCACGTTACCGGGCCATGATGCATTCTCCAAGGCTTCCATTGCTTGCTCGGAAATTGACTTGATTTTCTTCCCCATTTGTCGTGACAACTTCGAAACAAAATAGCTAACAAGCAGCGGAATATCTCCTCGCCGCTCGCGAAGCGGCGGGATTTCGATCGGGAACACGTTCAGTCGGTAAAAGAGGTCCTCGCGGAACTTACCGTCGCGAATCATGGCCGTAAGGTCACGGTGTGTGGCGGCGATGATGCGCACATCGACATGGATCGTTTTAGCACTCCCTAGACGCTCAAACTCCTGCTCCTGAATCGCCCGCAGAAGCTTTGATTGCAATTCCAGGCTGATGTCACCGACTTCATCGAGAAAAAGCGAACCGTGATCGGCGAGCTCGAATCTGCCCTTTTTTTGCATCAGGGCCCCGGTAAAAGCCCCTTTTTCGTGCCCAAAGAGTTCACTCTCAAGCAATCCGGAGGGAATAGCAGCACAGTTGATCCGCACACATGTGCGATCTCGCCTGGAGCTGAGGTTATGGATTGCGCGCGCGACCAATTCCTTCCCGGTCCCCGTCTCGCCATGCAGAAGCACGGTCGAATCAGTCGGTGCGACAATGGCGATCTGCTCCAGGGCTTTGTGCAGTGCGTCGCTTTTGCCGACTATATCATCGAAGTTGTGCTCGGACCGTATCTCCGATTCGAGGTAAAGCCGTTCTTCTTCGTCGGGCGTAATGCACTGCCGGACTGCATTCAACAGTTCTTCGTCATCGAAAGGTTTTGTCAAGAAATTCGCTGCGCCTGCTTTGAGGGCGTGCACCGTCATCGGGATGTCGCCGTGACCGGTGAGGAATATGATGGGGATCTGAACCTCCGATTTGGCAAGCTCCTGTTGCAGATCCAGTCCGCTTGCTCCGGGAAGATTCACATCTAGGACCAAACAACTTGGTATATTAGGTCGTGGCGCAGCCAGGAACTCTTCCGCTGATGCAAACGTCTTTGCTGTCAATCCAGCGGAGCGAATCAGAGCCGCCACTCCTTCACGCGCTGACGGATCGTCATCGACCACGTACACCAGAGCTCCTGTGTCACTCATAGGACTTCCCGGGTTGGTCTAGTTCTGTTTAGTTAGCTTGAGTCTCAGGCTTCCATTTCAAAGCCGAGTGGACCGCGTCCAGCAATTCATCTTCACCGAAGGGTTTGGTCAAGTAAGCAACGGTCCAATCTGAGCGAGCTTCGAGCCTTGCACGGTCATCGGAGGCATGAGCCGTGATGAAAATAACCGGCAGTTTACAATTGTGGCTTAGGAGATGGCGGAGGAGCTCGAGGCCGCTCATCCCCGGCAGACGCACATCTAACACGAGACAGCGCGCGTCGCGACGATGGGCTGCAGTCAAGAACTCCTCGGCAGATGCGAACACACTCACCTGCAAGCCGACTGACCTGATCAGGCTTTCGAGCGATTCGCGCACTGAGATATCATCGTCGACGACTGCGACAAGGTTGCCCATCACATCCATTGGATGACAGAGGAGGGAAGACAATCTATTACATCTTGGTGCTACATCCGGACGGAGCTTCTTCGAAGCTCTTTTCGGCAGAGTCGATCTCGTAAGTTGCTGATTCAAGTTCGTATAGCGCGCTTGTGACAGTGGATATGAAGGTTCTCCGCCATTCTCACCAGATCTGCCAGAGAATCCGCATGCATTTTGCGCATGACCCGCCCGCGATGAATCTTGACCGTGTATTCGGCTATGTTCAGTTCGGCCGCAATCTGCTTGTTCAGGAGCCCGGAGATTACCTGTTGCATGACTTCCTGCTCGCGCGCAGTCAATGATTCATAGCGGCTTTGCAACGCACGCATCTCGTCGTGCCGCCTGCGTGTTTGCCGATCCCGATCTACGGCCTCTCCAATTGCCCGTAAGAGGTCCTGTTCATCAAACGGCTTGGTCAGAAACTCAACCGCTCCTGCTTTCATTGCCTGCACGGAAGCTGGGATATTGCCATGGCCTGTAAGAAAAATGATCGGAATCTCCAGTCCGACCTCGGCCATGCGCTTCTGCAGATCCAGCCCGCTCAGACCCGGCAGTTGTAAGTCCAACACCAGACAACTCGGCGCGTCAGCACCGACGTGGTCCAGGAATTCCGCCGCGGACGCAAAGCTTTCGACCCGCAGGCCGGCAGACCGAATCAGACTAGTCAGTCCCTCCCGAACCGAGGGGTCGTCGTCCACAATCGCGATGACTGCGTCAAAGTCTCTGGACTGCGGCATTTGCTTCTTCGTCGGCGTAGAACCCCCTTATCAGTAGTAGGCTCGCAGAACGTATTGCTGCAACATCCTCTGGGTATTGAAGAATGATCCGTTGAGTGCAATCGCGTGCCGCATGATTTCGATGAAGTGGTCTCGATTGCTGTAAAACATCGGAAGGATAACCTGCTCCATCTTTTGGTAAAGAGAAAGAGCATCAAGGGTACGGTCGCCGGCAACCCGCGCGTCACCGCTCCTCTCTCCAATAGACCAACCTGTGACCCCCTCAATGAGACCCTCAATCCACCAGCCGTCCAAAACGCTAAGGCTGGGAATACCGTTGAGAGCCGCCTTCATACCGCTGGTCCCGGAAGCTTCCAGTGGAGGTTGCGGCGTATTCAGCCAGAGATCCACGCCAGAAATCATGAGTTTCGCAATCTCCAGATCGTAGTCCGCTAGAAAGACAACGGTCGCGTCGCTCTTGAGAATCTCTTTCATCCTGAAGATCTGCTGGATCAGTACTTTTCCCTCGTGGTCGCAGGGATGCGTTTTGCCGGCGCATAGCACCTGAAAGCGGCCGACCTCCCTGCCAATTCTCCGGAGTTGCTCGATGTCCGTAAAAAGAAGGTCAGGGCGCTTATACGCGGTAATTCGCCGCGCAAAGCCAATGGTGAACACGTCTGGGTTGAGGTCAACCTGAGTTTGTGCGCTCGCGGAACGAAGCAATTCTGCCTTGGCCTGCATGTGCGCTGCCCAGAGTTCGTCTTTGGGAATGCTCTCGGCGTAGCGCAGATTGAAATTGTCCTGCCGCCAATCCGCGATGTACCGGTCGTAGAGCTCCCGAATCGGCTGACAAGCCCAGGTGGCGACGTGAACGCCGTTGGTAATCGCGTCAATCTGATAGCCGGCGAACATGAGCCGCGAAACTTCCCCGTGTTTCTTGGCAACACCGTTGATGTAGCGGCTCATGTTCAGGGCCAGGTATGTCATGTTGAGGATGGGCTCCGTTTCCTTCGACTGGCTAGGCTGACCGTATTGCCCCGACCCGATGACCCGTGGCGCCACATCCGGATAGAACATCTCCAAAAAATCGTGCTGGCAGCCGAGCACACGAGCCACAAGCTCGAGTGGGAACTGGTCGTGGCCAGCAGGAACGGGAGTGTGGGTGGTGAAGATGCATTTCTCCCGTACCGCTGCAATATCGCTCACGTTGATTTGCATCCGCCCGGCTTTTTTGGCTTCCTCCTGCAGGAGTGCCAACGTAAGGAAGCTAGCGTGACCCTCATTCATATGGAAGCGCTCGATGTGGTCGTGACCAAGGGCACGCAGCAGTTGTACTCCGCCGATGCCGAGCACTACTTCTTGACAAAGGCGAAGGTGCAAGTCGCCTCCGTAGAGCGCGCGGGTAATGCGACGATCCCACTCGCTGTTTTCCGGAAGATCGGTGTCGAGCAGGTACACGGGGACGACATATCCGCCAATGCCGCGGACGGAATATCTCCAGGCGCGCAGATGCACGGTGCGTCTCTCGATGCTGATGGTGGTGCGGGCTGCCATCTCCCGGAGGTGCGTCGCCACGTCCCACCGGGCGGGCTCTTCAGTTTGCCATCCGCTGTCGTCCAGCCGCTGAATGAAGTAGCCGGAGCGGTGCAGCAGGGAGACGGCGACCATCGGTACTCGCAGGTCGGCGGCCGCGCGGATGGTGTCTCCGGCTAGGACGCCCAGACCACCACTGTAGGTCGGGATGGCCGCCTCCAGAGCAATCTCCATGGACAGGTAGGCAATTTTCCCGGGTCTCTGCAGGGCGCCGGTGACAGCCGGCCCCAGGCGCGACAGCCGGCCTTTCAGCACGTAATCGGTGGCGCCCTGCTTCATCATGGCCACCGCCGTTTCTTCGCCGATGGTGCCGGATATCACGATGAAAGGAATGCTCAGGCCAGCGCGTTGGAGCAGTTGCAGGGCCTGTACAGCACTGAATTGAGGCAGGGTGCAGTCGGCAAGGATGAGATCGGGACCTGTCTTCAGTAGACGAAGATAGTCAGATTCGTTTTCCACTCGCTCCCAGGACACTCGGAACCGGCTGTGAGCCAGTTCCTGCACGGCCGATAAGGCGTCTTCGGCGCTGTCATCGACAATCAGCACTCGAAGCGAAGTGCGAGTTCGGTGATCGCGTTCTACGGCCGCCTGAATTGCCTGTAAGAGATCCTGTTCATCGAACGGTTTGGTCAGAAACTCAACCGCTCCCGCTTTCATGGCCTGCACCGAAGCTGGGATGTTGCCATGGCCTGTAAGAAAAACGATGGGGATCTCCAGTCCGATCTCGGCCATGCGTTTCTGCAGGTCGAGCCCGCTTAGACCCGGCAGTTGCAAGTCCAACACCAGACAACTCGGCGCCGCGGTGCCGGGGCGAGACAGAAATTCCTGCGCCGATTCGAAGGTCTCGACCCGCAAGCCCGCAGACCGAATCAGACTACTCAGTCCATCCCGAACCGAGGGGTCGTCGTCCACAATCGCGATGATTGCCTCAGGCTGCCGAGACTCCTGCATGGGATTCTTCTTCGTGGTACTTCGGAAGAGTAAAGTAAAAAATCGTGCCTGTGCCGTCCTTGGCAGTAGCCCATAGCCTGCCTCCATGAGACTGAAGAATGGAACGGCTAATGGAAAGTCCCATGCCCATACCAGTGGGCTTCGTGGTATAGAACGGCTCAAAAATCTTGTGCATCGTGTTCGGGTCGAGGCCCACGCCTGAGTCTTCCACCGATACCTTCACCTGGTCCGTGTCGATGTTCCGTGTCGTGATCACCAGTTCTCGCGGGCGTTCACTCACTTTGCTCATTGCGTCGATCGCATTCATCGCCAGGTTCAACACCACCTGCTGTAATTGAACTTGGTCGCCTGAAATAGGGGAAAGGTTATCGGCAAACTGCGTTCGGATCGTTACGCTGTTCCTCTTGGCTTGGTCACCGATCAGGGCGAGGACTTGGCGAAGCGTTTCATTCAGGTCCAGCTTTTCTCGAAGTGTCGGAGCCTTTTTTGTCAGCGCCCGAATCCGGGCGACCACTTCTCCGGCTCGTCTGCCGTCACGGACGATACGACGGGCAGCCTCTCGAGCTTCCTCCAAATTCGGGACATCACCGGCCAGCCAGCGCAGGCAAGCGCTGCCGTTGCTCACCACCCCCGACAGCGGCTGATTGACCTCATGTGCAATGGAGGCAGTCAACTCCCCCATCATGCTTACGCGGTTAATGTGCGCCAGCTCTGTCTCGAGTTGCCGCAGTTTGCCACGCTCTTCTTCCGCCCGCTTCCGCTCGCTGATGTCCCGTGTCAGAACCAAGTGGAAGCGACGACCTTCATGCTGGAAGGGTCGCACACGCACCTCGACCGGACACAAGGTCCCGTCCTTTCGCCGATTACGAGTCTCAAACGTGCAGACCTCTCCGGCGGCGATTCGATCGTCAACCCGCTGCAGCATCGCCGCGTCGACATCTGGATCGAAGTCCTGGGGAACCCTGCCGATTAGTTCCTCGCGAGTGTAGCCGCCGAACTGGCACGCTTCCCGGTTGACGTCAATGATTTTGCGATGTTCGTCGAGAATGCAAAATGCATCGGCCGCGTGGTCCACAAATGTGCGGAAGCGCGTCTCGCTCTCACGCAGAGCTTCTTCGGTGCGTTTGCGCTCTGTGATATCCATCGTCGTGCCCACAACTTCACTAAGCTCTCCCTTGGCATTCAAAACGGGATGGCATATGGCATGGATGTATTTGACCGTTGCATCCGGTAGCACGATTCTGTATTCGCCTTCGGAATCCACTTTCTCATCGATGAGCTTCTGGTAGGCCTGCCAGAACTTGTCAACGTCGTCCGGGTGTATTTGCTGCAGCGGTTGGTCCTGCGCGGGTAATCCCTGTTGCGGATCAAACCCAGAAATTCGGATGTATTCCTCCGAAGAGTAGACATAGTTGCCGCTGCCCACGTCGAAAGCCCAACTGCCTGTGTGGGTCAGCCTCTCCGCTTCCCTTAGATAAGCTTCGCTGCGCCGCAACGCTTCCTCGGCCCGTTTGCGTTGCGTGATATCCATCGCGGTGCCCATAATGGTAATGACTTCTCCCGCGCCATTAAGGATGGGGTGCCGAATCACCTGAATGTGTTTGACGGCCCCGCTGGGCAGCACGATCCTGAACTCGCTCGGGGTGTCTACTCTCTCGCGGAGCAGCTTCTCGAAGTCCTCCTCCGCTTTGACCCAATCCTCCCGGTGGATCCATCGGGAAACCGCTTCCCTGGACGGCAGAATCTGCTGCGGATCAAGCTCAAAAATTCGAAAGCACTCTTCTGAAATGTAGACATATTTGTTGCTGGCCACATCAAAAGCAAAGCTGCCTGTGTGGCTCAGCCTTTGCGCTTCCGCCAGATAAGCTTCGCTCCGGCGGACAGCGTCTTCCGCCCGCTTGCGCTCGGTGACGTCCTGGACTGTGCCGATTCCGCTCGTTGCGTTGCCCTCCTTGCTGAACTCTACCTGTGCCCGCTCTCGAACCCATTTCACGTTACCGCCTACGACGATGCGGTGTTCGATGTCATAAGCGGCCCCACGCAGCGCGGCAGACCACGCGTTATAGACAGATTCCCGGTCCCCGGGGTGAACCCTATCGAGGAAACCTTCGTAGGTAAGTGGGGTTCCAATGGGCACTCCAAAGATGCGAAACACCTCATCCGACCAGGTGAGCCGATTGCGGGCGACATCCAGATGCCAGCTCCCGATATGCCCGATCTCCTGCGCTCGGTTCAAGTTGGCCTCGCTCTCTCGGAGCGCTTCTTCGGCTTGTTTGCGCTCGGTGATATCCCGCACGAGGGTTAAGTTGTAAGCCCGGCCTCCATACTCGAAATAATTTGCGCTGATCTCGACCGGGAAAATGCGTCCATGTCGGGTTCGGTGACGACTTTCGAAATTCAGCGACCTCTGCGCTTTAAGGTCGCGCCAATGGTCCGACCAGCGCCCGGACGGGAACTCAGGGTCGATATCCGGTATGCTCATGCCGAGCAGTTCCGCACGGGTGTAACCCAGAACCCGGCAAGCCTCGTCGTTGACGTAATGAAATCGCGCCGTGTCGTCTATCAGCAGGGCAGCTTCGCGCACATTATCCAAGGCGAAACTAAGAAGGGTGATTTCCTCCTCTGCCCGTTTGCGTGCGGCCTGGGAACGTAGGGTGACGACGCCGAACGCCAAGTCGGCAGCCAGTTCCTCGAGCAACTGAATTTCCTGTGACGCAAAAGCGTCAGGCTGTGTGCAGTAAATGGTAAGGTTGCCGAAGGCGATGGCGTGTTCGTCCTTGAGCGGCAGGGCTATACCGGAACGGAAACCGAGCTGCAGGACGCTCTCCCGCCAGGGTGCCAGCCGAGAATCCGTTGAGAAATCCGGAATGCAGCAAGTCTTCCCGCTCCGGATGACCGTTCCGCTGGGGCCGCGGCCACGTTCCGCGTCGGCCCAAGTAATGCCGAGGTTTGTAAGATATCCCTCGTCGATCCCGGTCCACGCGACAGGGCGCACGCTTTTGGCCTCGTCGTGCTCGGCATAGCCCACCCAAGCTGCGCGGTAGCCGGCCTCATCGCAGACGATCCGGCAGATTTCTTGGAGCAGGCTCTGCTCGTCGGTGGCGCGCAGGAGGGCCTGATTGCAGCAGCTGATCGCGCGCAGATCGCGATTCAAGCGAGACAACGCCTCTTCGGCCCGCTTACGTTCGCTGATGTCGTTGTTGGTCTCCAGGATTGCGAACGGAGCGCCGTGGCGGTCTCGTTGCAACGACCAACGGCTCGCCACCACGAGCTGGGTTCCATGCCTGTTGGTGTGCAGAAGCTCGCCTTCCCAACGACCAGTACGCGTCGCTTCCACCTTAATCTCCTCAAGGGGCGACGGGAAGACCGTCCTCAGCAGGTCGTGAACAACTTTGCCCAGCACCTGCTCCGCGCTCCACCCGTACTGTTCCTCCGCCCCACGATTCCAGTACTTGATTACCCCGTCCATGTCCATCACGAAAACTGTGTCGTGTGTGAGGTTGAGCAGAGCTGCCTGCTCCTCCAAGCCGGCCTCGACGCGGCGGCGGATCGTGGCGAACCATGAGATGAGCGCAGCGAACGCTACAAAAACTATGAAATACGGGACATCGGACCAGTGGATGTAGATAGTCCGGACCGGCTCAATGAAGTACCAGTAGAAGCCGATCGTAGAGAGAATCGCCGCTAAGACCGCAGGCCCTAGCCGTCCATACCAGGAACTAATCGCGACCGCAAACAGCAGTAGCGGAATCGCAGCATCTCGAAATTGGAGGTGCTGGAGGAGTAGAGCCGCCCCTAATGCAAGACCGACCGAAAGAATCGCAAGCCCGTACCGTACTGGCCTGGCCAGTTGGCTTTTTACCAAACTTTCCTGGGCCCCTGGAACCCCTGCCAGGGAAGCTTCGCACCGGCCCGGAGCTTTCTCCGCCCTTTGGCGTTCGGCGATATCGATTACGGTGACCACCAGTCCGACGACGTCCCCTGCATCATTCAGGACAGGGTGGCGAGAGATCAGTACCCAAGGCTTGGAGTCGGAGTCCGTTCGCAGCCGGCATTCGCGCGTCTCTGACTGCTGCGCGCCTGGTTGCGCAAGCACGTTGGGTTCCTCGATAAAATTCTGGAGCCGCTTGCCTTGAAGCTCTTCTGCAGGGTGACCAAGCATGGCGGCGAGGCGCCCATTCAGAAATGAAATCTGTCCAGATTCATCCAGGAGGCAAATACCTTCATTACTGGCCTCCACCACTGTCCTATACAATTCTGCGGTTTCATCACGTTCTTGAGAAGTTAGCTGGACGGCCTGGATTAGTCGCCTGATGGTGAAGTAAAGCAGCGAGGCGGTCGCGAACACAAACACAGTCCCCTTGATAGTCATCACCGCCGGGTACAGCTTGAAATAAGTTACGACCGCGTCACTGAACGCGATCCATAGGATCGCGATAACAGCATAGCCCAGTGCAATTCGGCCTGGACTCAGGCTTGAAACTCTAGAATGGGACATTATTCGGATTTTCATAGCCACAATTTCCTCGCCCGGGCCGGTGGCACCGCAGGCACGCTTAGTGCCTGCCCAGTGTTCCCGAGGATTGCGAGAAATCCCTCCTCGGGTCCGGTCCACGCGGTGGGGCGCACGCTCTTGATTGCTGATCCGAGACGACCGGGGTGAGCCGGTTGCGATCGTGGTAACCTAACGCGACGCCTACCGAAAGAACAGCGAGCCTCTGGCGCCGGAACTGGACCGGACATAGCGACTCCGATGATCGATGGGCTGCGGACTCATTTGCGTCGATAACTGACGGGTTCATTTGCCGTACTCGTACTGTCATTCAGGCCCGTTCAGCCACTCGCGATCTGCTACTCTGCAGCCTTGGCTGATTTGACCTTCGGTTGCTTCTGCGCTCTCCATACCTCTGCTTCCGCTTGAAGCCAGTCATCCCAGGCGAAGCCCTCAATGCTGCCGCGTTGCTCATACAACTGATAGGCACGGTGACGAATGCGATTCTCAATGTCGCTTGAGGGGGTAGTCTTGATTGAGCGAGGTTGCCTAGGTTTTGGCTTGGCTATCATGCAATTACCTCTCCATCAGACACGTGTGGGCACAACTCCAAGAGGCTCGGGGAGCAAGCCTGCGACCTCTTGTGTTCAATTTCATACGATTCTCCACGGCATGGAGAGCATAGAGTCCATTCTCGATAGCCTCCGTCTCGCCGTCATAACTGGGAGAGGTTGCAGACAGCTGCCGGAATCGAAAGATCAGTGCTCGCCGGGCTTCTTCAATTCGCAATGGCAGTTTGCTCTCATCGGTTTCGAATAAGGCAGCTTTGTACAATCCGCGCCAGCTTCGGAGTGCTTGGGCCGACTGATTCCGGCTCATCACTCACCCTCACGGCACACCTAACACAAGAGATCAGCTGAAGTCTGTGATAGAAATCACGTCGGCTTGATGCCAGCTGCTGCGCTCTCGTGGTGGGAGCGGGAGTCGTAGGAACAATTTATGGTTGGGCCCTTTCTTCAATGGGCACGATGTGGTGCACCTTGTACGCTCGCGCAGAGCAGCGGCCTGCGGTCGATCGGTTTGACAGACGCAAAGGGCACAAACGTCACTTCCGCGGGCTGTACAAACTAGCGGCCGTCGAGTCGCTACGCCCGCAAACATTTTCTAATTGATTATCGTGCCCACTAAACACTATGCGCCTCCACAAACCCTTGGGGAAATTGTGCCAGAAGCGGGTGCTGCTGATTTCTTGTTGTTGACGCAGAATTGGCGAGGCAACGGGGAACTTGACGCGATTCTGCCGCGTTCGCGCTATGTGCACGGAGACGCCAAGGCCGGCGGCACGTTTTCTGAAGGCGGGCTGGTTGCAACACTCTCGGCGATAGATATCGGCTCACCCGAGGGCGATCCTTCGGTGCTCGCGAAAAAGGCTTACGGCTTATTTACCCCATCTGATATCGAAACCAACCTCCATGCCGACATGTTGCACTACTTGGGGGGTTGCCTGAGGCGTCGTAGGATTCACCTTCATCCCCCTGAATGGCTCCTCGCAGTGCCTCCGCTTCAAGTTCCGGTTCCTCAGCCTACATCCGCCAGAGCGATGGAGCCTACGTTACCGGGAGTAAAATTCGATAGTGGAGGTCTGATCTCATGGAAGGTTTTTGGACGGTGCACTTTAAAGGCGTAGAAGGACTGGGTGCTGGCGTCGTCACGCTAATTGGTGGGCAAATGTTCGGGGGCGATACCGGCTTTTTTTTCAAAGGGACTTACAGTCAACAGGGAAACACCATGACAGCTCACGTGCACGTGAAGCCACACGTGCCGGGCATGGCAAACGTGATGCGTCGCAGTGAATTCGATTTGGAGTTAAACGGAACAATGCAGGGAGACGCAATCAGCGTGATGGGCAAAATACCGGGCACGTCCATGCATTTGACTGGAACGCTCAAGAAGCAAGGTAGTCTACCGGCAAAGGCGGCGACGGCCTAGCACTCCGGCTGGGGCCAACCGGAGCCGGAACCCCGCTGGGCTCTAATCAGCAAGGGTTCCCGAAACTCACCGCTGTAACGTCCGCGAAACCGGCAAGTCGATGAAAGCCGTGTAGTTGGCGCTGTCTCGGAAGGATGATTGTTGAATATAGGCGCCGCAAAAACGCACCTTTTCGCACTACCTTGCCAGTTTCTGCCTTTCTGAAAGCCATCAAAACCCCAATCAGAGTTAAATCCTTACTCTTTCGGATTTGCGAATTTCGGTCTGAGGTTACTTCGGGGAAACTAAAGTTCGATGATGCCTCGCTTCAGCCCGATCATTGCCGCCTGCGTTCGGTCGCTGGCGCCCAATTTAGACAGGATGCTCTTGACTCGCCCCTTTACCGTTTCCTCGGTAACCTTGAGCTGATCGGCGATCTGCTTATTGGCATTTCCGGCCGCGATCAGACGCAGTACGTTGATTTCTGCGGGCGTTAGGGCATCATCCGTCGCATGCTCGACGATTTCGAACGAGGCCTCAGGAGAAAGCGCCTTCTTTCCAGCATGAACCGCCCGGATCGTATCCATGAGTTCCTTGTGAATCGTATTCTTTAGCAAGTAACCTTGCGCTCCTGCTTTGAGCGCCCGAAGAATCTGTACATCGCCTTTGTAGGTTGTCAGCACGATGATTTTCGCATCGGGAAATTCTCCCCGAATCGCGATGATGGCATCGAGGCAGAATCACGAAAGGGTCGTGGAGCTAACGTATCGCTTGGACTTGCGTAGGGGTGCCTATTTCATTCAGCCTGACTTCCAATATATTGTTCGGCCCGGCGGCACGGGGCGCCTCGCTAACGCGCCGGTGTTCGGCGCCCAGTTCGGCATCAACTTCTAACGAGCCTCTGAACACGTAACTGTCTTCCGAAGCCGGCGATCGAATTTCAGCGCTTTCGTGAATTGGGGGAACACAGGGTGCCTCGAAGTTCCGCCAGATGGTTCGCAACTCGCAGCCGTCTCCCTAGCCGCAGCCAGGCGTAGGAGTTTCCTCCGCACCAGATACAGGTTCACCAAGGCGCAGGAGGCAAACGATCGATTGGTTCTTCTTCAACCCGCGATAGCTTACCTTCACGAAGCCGAAGGTCAGTTTCAGAACGCCAGACACATGCTCTGCTTTCGCCCGCACTTGCGACTTCGTCCCGCTCTTCGCCCACTCACACGCGGGAGGGTCGCCGAGTTCACCTTAGGCCGAATCGGACGCTACACTGTGGTGGCTCTCTCCACTACACTGGAGCCCTGGAGTTTATTGACCGACGGCTATTTGTGACCAAACCATGACAAGTCATTACCGTTGAGGTGGCTTGCATGGGCTTCCGCTGGACCTCGAGATCCGGCTACGCGAATTTTACTCTGAAACAACACACCTGCTAGAACAGGCCCTAACTCAGGGCTCGTCGAACACAGCTGTACCACTGAGGTAGCGCGCAACGGCAATCTCCAGATTAAAATGCATTCCTCCACGTCGAAGGATATGTCCCAGCGGTGATCGCCGCACAATCGCCAAGACTTCGGGGTTCATATCAATCAGCCAAAGTTGGATCCCATGCTGACTTTGCTTCTGCGCAACTTGTTCGAACATTTTCAGCGCGGTGTACTCCATGTCGAGGATTCCGCTGGCGTCCACTGCGACGACCTTCGGTTGCGTTTCCCTGATAAGCGGCTCAATCTTATGTGCGATCTGTGCTGCATTGGCAAAGAAGATTGGACCTTCTGGCCTCAGCAGCAAAAGACCGGGAAAGCTTTCATCCTCGGGATGCTCCGGTGACTGCGGACGAAATACGTTGGTTCCCGGCTTGCGCCGAAGAACATAGACTGGAGGATCGGCCACCTGGTGCGCCAGTGTGACCAGCGACACAATTATGGCGACGAGGATTCCTTTCATGGTGCCGATGAGCACGACGCCTGCAAAAGCCGCGATCACCCACGAAAATTCGGTCCTGCGAATTGTGAGAATGTGGTGAAATTCAATCGGCTTGATAAGCTTGAAGGAATAAACAATCACCAGTGCCGCCAATGCGGATTGCGGCATAATCGCAACCAGCGGAGCGAGGAAAAGAGCTGTCACCATAGTCATCGCGGCGGTCACAATCTCCGCTAATTGCGTGTGAGATCCTGCAAGGACGTTCACTGCCGTTTGCGTTGTGCCGCCGCCGCTTGGCATCGCACCAAAGAGGGCACCTCCCGCATTGGCGAGTCCAGTTGCAAGGAGTTCTCGGTTTGCCCGCGGTGCAGACTCGTCATTTCGCGCGAAAGCTCGGCCAGCCGCAACCGTCTCCGTGAAACTCATTAAAGCAATCCCCAATGCCCCAGGCCACAGCACGGCTACCAAAGAAAGGTCTGGCCTTGCGAACGAAGGCAGTCCTTGTGGTATGTGGCCCACCAGTTCGACACCCCGACCTTGCAGATTCAGCAAGTACGCCCCGGCGATGGCAGCACCTGCAGCGAACAGCGGCGCGGGCAGTTTTGGCATGAAATGCTCCATGCCGGCAAGAAACACGATTACCGTGAGTCCGACGGCCAGCGTCGTTAACGATGTTCTTGAAAGATTGTGAATCGTTGAAAGGACATTGTGTACGAACGTCCCTCTTGAAAAGTGGATACCAAGAATTTTGGGGACTTGGTCGACGACGATGACGAGTCCGATGCCAGCTCTGAAACCAACGAGTACCGGTTCGGAGATGAAGTTGGCGACAAATCCCAAGCGCAAGAGGCAGGCCAGCACAAGTGCCGCGCCAACGAGAAGCGCTAATGTCGCGGAGACCCTCAGCAACGCCGCTGAGTCGCCGTTGGGTACGACCTGACCCAACTGAGCGGCGGTCAGGATTGCTAACGTTGTAGTCGTGCTGACACTGAGCACGCGAGAGGTTCCGAGCACCGCGTATATCACCATCGGCACCAGGGCGGTATACAGGCCTACCTGCACCGGTAGTCCCGCTATCATGGCATATGCCATCGCTTTGGGAATGATCACCGCGCCAGTAGTCAGGCCGGCGACGATGTCCGGTCGCAGCCAGTCGACACGGTATGAAACCAACCACTCTGGTAAAGGATGAAACCACCGATGCTCTGACATGCTGCACGCTCACCAGAGCTGCGGGACGGTTCGATGTGGTTGCTTTGGTTCTACGTACCCTTTCCGCTTTTGCCTTGGCGGAAGCCTGGGAGGGGTATAACGAGTCTCCTCGTACGGGATGCTGCTGAGCATATGCGAAATGCAGTTCAGGCGGGCACGCTTCTTATCATCTGATGGAACAATGTACCAGGGCGATGCTGCTGTATCCGTCGCTGCGAGCATTGCATCCCGGGCACGTGAGTAGTCGTACCAACGGCGGTGCGACTCCAAATCCATTGGGCTGAGCTTCCACCGCTTAGAAGGATCTTCAATCCGCGCGAGGAAGCGCTTGTGTTGTTCCTTTTTCGATACTTCGAGCCAGTACTTCAGCAAGACGATGCCCTGGCTGACCAGGAAACCCTCGAAGGTTGGACAGTCCCTGAGAAATTGCTTGTGCTCATTCTGGGTACAGAAGCCCATCACGTATTCAACCGCGGCACGGTTGTACCAGCTCCGGTCAAAGATGACGATTTCACCTCCGGCGGGCAGGTGTTCAATGTAGCGTTGCGCATGGAGTTGCGTCTTTTGCCTTTCTGTCGGTGCGGGGAGGGCTACCACGCGAAAGATGCGAGGACTCACGCGCTCCATGATGCGCTTGATCATGCCGCCTTTACCGGCGGCGTCTCGTCCTTCGAAAATAATCACAATCCGGGAGTTTGTTGCCTTGACCCACTCCTGGAGCTTGACCAGTTCAACCTGCAGTTTGAAAATCTCGGCCTCGTACTCTTTGTTGCCGATCTTCGATTTGCCGTTGACCCCGGAGCGTTGAATGGCGCTTCCCAGCATTGATTTTGATTTCTTGTCGTTCTTGGATTTTTTGCCCATCTTTTCTCTGGTTTCCTCAGCTGTCTAGCGGCCCTCTGACCGAATCAGGACTGCACCATCTGCTCCAGCCCGAACCTGTGGATCACCAAGGTCGCGCCTTGTACCTGCAGCAGTTGCTGTCTTTTGAAACTCGCGAATAAGCGCGTGACAGTTTCACGCGTGGTTCCGATAACCTCGGCGATCTCTTCTTGCGTCATAGTCAGCTCGATCTGTGATGCACCGTTTTTCTGTGGAGTCCTGATGGACCATTGCAGCAATAGTTTGGCGAGCCTTTCCGACGGCGATGTCGCCAGTCCCAGCGTGCGGATCTCTTCATGTGCTGCGAAGTAGTTACGGTTCAGTTGCTCGGCAATGCGTAGCCCAACTTCCGGGAATTCCGTCATCATCATCATTAGCGCCTCGCGGGGAATGAAATTGGCCTGTCCCGGCTCCATCATTTCGGCGGTCACTTCATAGGGCGCATTTGAAATCGTGGCATTCAAGCCCAGCACATCACCAGCGTCGGCAATCTTGGTGATAATGGTTTTGCCCTCGCGCGAGGAGGTCGAAAGCTTCGCTTTCCCCATGCAGAGCACAAATACTCCGCGTGGGTGCTGCCCTTCGATGAACAGCATTGTTCCTTTGGGATAAACGGCAGTCGACGTGATCCCATTAAGTCGCTGAGCGACCGGCAGCGGCAGGTTGCAGAAGGGGCGCATCTTCTTTACCGGACACGAGACGCAGTCATCGAGAATCGTCAGACCATAAGGAGCTATCATCGATGTCCTCCTCCGCTGCAAGCCCCATTCCACGAGAGTGAGAGTGGGCACCTGCTCGGCAACTTCTTAATTTGGGTAAAATGGCCCCATTCGGTCTTAAATGCCATCCACTGGTGCTAAACCGAATTGCTAAAGCAATGGCACGCGCAGTGCCAAAGCAAGATAGCGATATACACCGCGAAATCCGCCTCTTTTTCCCGATTTCGCGTCCTGGTGGCCCACAATCTCGCTTTGTCACGAAACCGCGTGCCCTCGCTTGGGCAGGGTGCTCACGCTTGGGCATTTCAACCGCTGCTGGACCCTAGCGTTTGTGGCAGCCAGGGATGACGAGATCCAAAGCCCAAGGCCATAGAGTGCCCGCGAACAGCGCGAAGAGGAAGAGGAGGGAACCGCGGTGTCGGCGGAGAACTGCAAAAGCGCCAGATACGACACCGGCGGCGGTGAAGACTGCTCCTAGAAAGAGGTATGGAACTTCACGAGGGAAGGCATACAAGACCTCCTGGAAACTCCTCTCCGATATTCTGCCCGATGGCGAGAGAAGCTCGATACCTCATTACGAGAAAATTGAGCGAATTGATCGAGCAGCATGGGTTGCGGGCCTGGACTTGGGGCTTCTCGTCGCATGATTCGCCCATTCCCATTCTGCAAGCCAGTTTCTGCCGCATCTCCCTTCACATTCGAACTCGGACATTCGTCCCCCACATTGTGGGCAGACCAAGTTGATGATGGACGAGATGATGCTCGCGTTCGATTCGCCCGGCAACGTGTCAAAGGCCCTCATGATCGCTCTCCTGTCACACAGATCCCACGATGATGCGAGGGGCAGACACGGGCCACACACAACGGAATTATGCCGCGTGGGTCTTCTGCGCTCGCTGGCGCTCCGAACTGGTTGGCTGCGGAGTCCGTCTCGGCCATATCGATTGCCTGCCCGTCTCGCTCGGCCGTGAGAGTGCAAGATCAATGCCAATACCGAACGGCGACTAAGAGCCGACAATACGAATGTTCCTGAGTCTGCTCGCGATATTAGAGGGATGTTCTGGCCAAGCATTTGGGCACGTGCCCAGATATGGGCGCTGCTTGGATCATTGAGTCGCGGCTATCTTGAGAATCTTGTGCGATGTAATTCCGTGGGACGATGAAAAGGCACGGCCTCTGAATACCTTACCAATGTGGTACCAGGATTGCTTCGAATAGTGCTGATAGCGGCAGAATGCCTGCCCTGGCAAACACTTTCGAAGGAAACCAATGATCAGGATTCAATGTGGCGAGCCCGGGGACGGCAATTGCGAATTCTCGGGAACGAATGAGTTGAAGGACCAGGTTGCGACGATGAGTTGCTCCTGGTCCTGCATTGACCGTCGCAAAGGGAGCAGACGGGAGGAGTGAACCATGCGTAGGTTAATCGGCGTCATCGGAGTGTGTCTGCTGACACTTGTGGCTCTTGGCCAGTCCACATCGAAGTATCAGGTAGCCACCATCCTTGAAGTCGCACCGCATCAGACGGCAGGCTCTGGTGCTTCGGATGTCGTCAGCTATGACGTTTCTGTCAAAGTGGGCGACACAATTTACGTTGTGCTGTACGCGCCGCCATTGGGCGAAATCACCCCGAAGTACTTTGCAGGTCGCAGCCTGCTCGTGCTAGTCGGAAAAAACACAATCACTTACAACGACATTTTGGGTAGATCGTTCGAGGTGCCAATCCAGAGCCAAAAAGCTGCGCCGCCGTCGAAACAATCCAAATAGTTCCGCTTTATAACGGCGAGTGGTCGTCAACACTTCTAAGCTGCAGGCATCGAGCCTAGATGTGGAGGGAGAATGAACCTTTTTTGCGTTACAGCGTGCCCCAGACGGGATCATTTCAGCGGGCGTGGACTGATCCGCATCTGGCTACTGTTGTTCTGTTGCTGCACATATGTCTTGGCCCAGAGCGCCGCTCACCCAGTAAATGCGAACGTACCATTCAGCGTCCGGGTCACTCATCTCTTAGGTTTGGAGAACACGAAGAACAACTGCAACGGCATTCTATCCATTCAAGATAGTGCGCTGCTATTTCAACAGCGCGGCAAACCGAGCGCAAAGATAGAGATTGCTTCTGTCCGGGATGTCTTCGTGGGTGGAGAGAGCAAGCAGGTGGGCGGGTTGCCGATGAAATTTGGGAAGGCGGCGGCGCCGTACGGAGGAGGCCGAGTCGTGAGTCTCTTCGCCCACAAAAAGTACGACAGTCTGACCGTGGAGTATGCGGACGAGGATGGGGGAATTCACGGCATGGTCTTCCAATTGAAAAAAGGAGAAGGGGAACGCGTGAGGCAAGAATTAGTCGGCCGAGGCGTATCTGCCATTGTTCCTACGAAAGGTACTGTAGAGGTTACGCATGGAAACAAGTAAACGGAACTTGTCTGTTTGTTGTGCGACAGCAATCGTGGCGATTGCGTTTGCATTTCCAAACAGGCTGCCCGCCCAGACTACAGCAGCAGCACCGACCACGGCAGGGAGATCTACTGCGCAAGTGAGCGTGCAAGTGGAAAGGGTCGACCCGGCCGACCTGGGCCTCGCACCATCCTTTCAACTCGCGATCTATGAAAGCCTTTTGCAGGAATTGAACAAGACCAAGCGATTCAATCAGGTCCTCCGCGAGGGCGATCGTAGAGCGAGCGAGATTCCTAACCTGCTAATCCTAAAAACAACGATTGTGAAGTACATGCCTGGCAGTGAAACGCGTCGCGCAGTCACGACCATAAGCGGCGCCACGAAGTTGACGGTGCGAAGTCAGCTCGTCACAGCAGATGGCAAAGTCGTTCTCGATCGCACGGTGAACGGCAATGTCCGCTTTTTCGGCAGCAATTTGCGGGCTACGCACAACCTGGCCAAAAACATAGCCAAGGCGATCAAGAAATCGCCGTGGTCACTGCCTGAGCAGCCCAGCTGAGGTCTTCGTGTCCTTTGGCGGGCGGGGAAAAACAAGATTGCTGCCCTCGCGCGTTGATGTAACCTCAACATATCCAAGCGACTAATTGAACGGAAGCTTTCGGCACTTGGCGTGCCTGACTGAGTTTGTGGGATCGTATTGTCTTTATCTTAAGGAGGATTGTAGAGCAATGAAGCCATCAAATTCCGTTGAGGTGCTGCGCGGGCGCATGATTCACAACGCCATAGACGTGGGAATGAAGGGAATCCGAAAATCCTTTCCGCTCACGTTGTTGTTTGCGATGCTGGCGCTTTCCACCCTGTGCCTCGCCCAGGATCAGGAGCCGAACATCAGTTCGGTCATCGAGGTGACGCGGGCAGGAATGCAAGCCGACCGAGCCACCATTATCACAACAGCGATGAACTTTAGCGACAGGGAGGCAACGGCATTCTGGCCAATCTATCGGCAATATGAA
>Ga0335070_10001531_pt1 | contig 26766 bp, 25 predicted proteins | sample Lox_Sample_13_FD_206722 | JGI IMG/M metagenome (GOLD analysis project Ga0335070, IMG submission 206722) | Soil microbial communities from Loxahatchee National Wildlife Refuge, Florida, United States - Lox_Sample_1.3 | ecosystem: Environmental > Terrestrial > Soil > Wetlands | place: USA...
GCACCCGTTGCCGCTCCGAGAGCCAGCTCAGGCGCTTCGAGATCATCGCAAACAGAGGCTGATGCGTGAAATCCATGTCTGGTCCGGGTCTGGCGCCCTCGTCCCGGCAGAAAGTGCCGGATGTGAGGGCTTTCTTGCTGTTGGGACCAGGGTAAGGTGCAATCCCTTAAAGATAAGTAAAAATCGCGATAAATGCGGATTGATTGCGCGGCGATCGTGCAGCGGCTGATTAACCAACGGAAAGCCGGCATTTCGGGCTTCCGCCGGCGGTCTCGGGCCAATTAAGGGAAAATTAAACGCAATCGGTAAAATTGTATTTGTTACGTCCAGCGCCGAATCGCTGGCACAAGACTCCCGCTCGTTCTCAGCTACGCAGGCCCACCTTGGCTTCCCGCCCCCCGTTCCGCCCCGGCTCGCCGGACAGCAACCCGCTGGCGGTCGCGCTCAAATATCAACGCCAGCACGATCCGACACCCCGGATCGTGGCGAAGGGCGAAGGCGAGTTCGCGGCCAAAATCCTTGAGCTCGCGCGCCAGCACGGCGTCGCCGTCCGCGAGGACCCCGACCTCGTGCAGCTGCTCTCCGCCGTAGAACTCGAGACGCAAATCCCGGTCGAGGCCTTTGTCGCCGTGGCCGAGATCCTGGCCTATGTCTACCGCAGCAAGACGCCGCCCGCGGGTTCGCCCGGCCTATGATCAGCGACTGGACCCTGATCTTGCGGTTCCTGGCGGCGCTGGCCGTCGTGCTGGCGCTGATCGCCGCTGCGACCTGGGCGGCGCGCCGTTATTTCGGCGCAGCGATGATCGGCGGGCTCGGCGGCAGACGCCGCCTGGCCGTCGTCGAATATGCCCTCCTCGATGCCAAGTCGCGGCTTGTGCTGGTGCGCCGAGACACGACCGAACATCTCCTGGTGCTTGGCCCGACCGGCGCAGTCGTGGTCGAGACCGGCATCGCGCCGCCCGCGACGGCCAGCAGCGACGCGCCGCCTGCGGGCGCCCGACCCGCCGATCGTCCGGGCGGCGGGGCATCGCCGCGGAATAACCTGCGGACGCTTTTCGGAGCCCGGTCATGACGCGATTGCTTCAGAGCTGGCGCCGCCGCATGGCGATGACCGCCGCGGCCGCTGGTGTGCTCGCCGCCGCCGTGCTGTGGGCCTCTCCTGGTCTCGCGCAATCGATCAATCTCGACTTCGGCGACGGCGGCACGACCAGCGGGCGTCTCATTCAGCTGTTCGCGCTCCTGACACTGCTGAGTCTCGCGCCGTCGATCCTGATCATGGTGACGTCGTTCGTGCGGATCGTCACGGTGCTGTCGTTCCTGCGCAGCGCCATGGGCACGCAGCAGGCGCCGCCCAACCAGGTGCTGGTCAGCCTGGCGCTGTTCCTCACGTTTTTCATCATGGCGCCGGCCGGCGAGACGGCCTACCGCGAAGGCGTGCAGCCGTTGATCGAGAACCGGATCAGCGAGGCCGAAGCGCTCGACCGCTCGATCAAGCCGTTCCACGCTTTCATGATGCGTCAGGTGCGCGAGCAGGATTTGCGGCTGTTCATGGATATCGCCAATCTTCCGCCGGTCGCCACGCCGGAGGAGACGCCGCTCCGCGTCCTGCTGCCGGCCTACCTGATCAGCGAGCTCAGGCGCGCGTTCGAGATCGGCTTCCTGCTGTTCCTGCCGTTCATGGTGATCGACATGGTCATCGCCTCGGTGCTCATGTCCATGGGCATGATGATGTTGCCGCCCGCGATGATCTCGCTGCCGTTCAAGCTCATCTTTTTCGTGCTGGTGGACGGCTGGTATCTCGTCGTCGGATCGCTGGTGCAAAGCTTCGGCACCTGACGATCGACAGGCGCGGCGATCAGCTCGGATTGGCGGGCGCGAAGCGCTGCCGGTAGGCGCTGAGGAATGAATCGAAGGGCGCCGTCGTCGCCAGCCGCGCCTGGATATCGCGCACATCAGGCAGCGGTCCGGCCTTGTCGCTCGCCAGGACGGCGAAGATTTCTTTCAGCGGGCCCTTGCTCAGAGCGGGCCCGAATTTCGCGCGCACCGCATCGAGGCCGCCCTGATCTCCCGCCATCGCGAGAGCGGCGGTGTAGCGGATGACGCGCCGTGCCTGCTCGTCCGGCATCGGCGCATCGCCTTGCGGCGGCTCGCCGACGAGATGCGACAGCGCCGCCGCCGCGTCCGCCCAACGGCCTGCCTTCCAGTTGATTTCGGCCCGCAAGGTATCGCCTTCGGCCGTCGTATCGCCGGCGAGACGCGCCAAGGCGTCCGGCGTGCGGTCGAGATCGGAGAGCGCCCGGGCGGCGAGACGGTTGCGGTCCTGCACGAGGTCCGCCGGCAGATCCGGAACTTCGGTGCCCTGCAACGCTGCCAGGGCCTCGTTCGGTTTTCCGTCCAGCAGCCGTGCAAATGCGAGCCGGCCACCCGTCTCCGCCTTGGCCGGGCCCTGCAGGCGGGTCTTGATCTGATTGTCCAGCAGATCCGCCGCCTGGTCGAGCAGATCGACCTTGATGAGACGGTCGGCGAGGTTGCGCATCATGGCATCACCGTTGGGACCGTCCGGAACGAGATTCTTGAACTCATTGAACAGCCCGATCGCGGCGATCGGGGTCATCTTGTCGGCGCCGCCTTCGAGGAAGAACTTCTGGAACGCGGTCGACATCTGGCGATTGACCGCCGCCACCTCGCGACTATCGGGCTTCAGCGCGATCAAGTCGCGCAAGCTGCGCAGGCCCTTGCGGATGTCCCCGGAATCGAGGGCGAGTTCACCGAGCTTGCGCAGCACCGCAAACTCCAGGTCATCGCCGCGCCAGACGTAGCGCAGACGCTCGATGCGGTTGGCCGCATCCTCGGGCGTCAGGTGGTTCTCTTTCATGTCGAGGTCGACGAGCGTCAGCGTGGCCAGGATGCGCGCCGGCGACGGCGGGCCGCGCTCGAGGGCTGACCAGATGGCCCGCGCCTCCTCCGGCTTTCCCTCGAGCATGGCCAGACGACCGCGAAGATAGCGCGCCTGGCTTTCCTCGGATTCCGCCGGATCGTTCGCGAAGACGGCCTCCAGCCGGTCACGGGCGGCGGGAATGTCGCCGAGGTCGATCAGCGCTTCGCTGATGGCAAGGCCGAGCTTGTTGGCGTACGGCGGCGGATAGCGCCGGCTCAGGTCGGGACCGCGCGACATCTGCTCGATCGCCTGCCGCGGATTGCCTTGCGCCATCTCGAGAGCCACGCGCCACATCGCGATTTCCGGATCGCGATCGAGGCTGGCATGGCGCAGATGGGTGCCCGCCTCTTCGATGTTGCCCGCGACCAGGGAGGTCGCTCCCTTGAGCGCATGGTAGAGCCGCGTGTTCGCGAGCGCCGGCTGGTCGCGCGCCATCGTGGCCAGAACCCCGTCTGCCTCAACCGCGTAGCCGTTGGCGAACAGGAACCGCGCCAGCGCCAGCCGGGGCGGGTTCCGCTGCGCGGCCGGCGCCGCAGAAACCGCCTGCTCGAGCTCGCGCAACCGCGTCAGATATGGCCGGCCGTCATCGCGACGCCAGTCGGCAAAATTGTAGAGCCGCGCCCCCTGGCCTTCGGGAATCGCCTCGCCCGCCTGCTCGGGCGACGCTTCATCCGGCGACGACAAGAGCGTGCCGCCGGTCGAATAGATCTCGACCACTTTTCCGAGCGGCCGGATGATCAAGCCGTCGGCTTCGGGCTTCACCACCAGACCCTGGGCGCTGGCCAGAATGTCGAACTGTGGGAAGACGCGCTCGTCCTCGATGCCCGCGCCGGCGACTGCCGTCGGGACGATCTTGAGGTCGTCTCCGACCTCCGGATCGTGCATCGTCACCACGGATTCACCGCCGCGAAGCGCCACCTGGACGCGCGCCGCCGTTGGGTCGTTTTCATTGCGGGTGATAATTTCGGCGGGCGCATCGGGCGTGCGCGGACGCCGCGTCATTTCGATGACCCAGTCGTTGTCCTCGGCACGCATCGCGAAATAGGTATTCGGCGGCGGCGACAGCCGCACCGCCGTTCCTTCCGACGGCACGGTGGTGATCTCGCCGACGAGATCGTCGGCGGGGCCTTTCCGCGCCGCTGACAAATCGATGTTGGCGCGCTTGTTGAACAACAGGAACACGTAAGGACCGCGGGTGAACGCGGCCGCCGTCACCGGGTCCGGCCATTTGAAGCGCAGCCCCTGCCCCTCGGCTCTCACGACCGGGACCGCGGCGCCGAGCGCTTTAATGTCGGCTGCGGCGATCCGTGCGGCGGTCCGTTTGGCTTGCGCCTCGAGGAACGCCTGCGACCGTTCGGGCGCCGCGGGCGCGGCGCCGCCGCTCGGAGCTTTCAGGGCCGCCTCGTCGCCGCTCGCCGGAACCGGCGGTGCCGCCCCCGGCTGGCGCGGCGCGATCGCAGACGGCGCCGTGGCTTGAGCCGGCGCCGCTGCCGCGCTCGGCGGCGATGGCGGCGCGAGACGAACCGGCGGTGCCGTCGCCAGCTTCTGCGACAGTGCCCGCACTTCTTCGAGCGCCTCTTGCTCTGTCGGCAGTGCGCCCCGGTTGTCAGGTGCTGCCGATGGTGCCGCGGCGGCACTGCTTGCGCGTTGCGGCTGAGCCGGAGCCGGGGCAGGCGCGATCGGCTCGGGCGGAGCCGCGGGAGCGGTCGCCAAGGCGGGCGGGGCCGCCGCCGGCGTCGACGGAGACGGTGTGGACGCGGCGCTGCGCGGCAGCGGCAGTTGCTCCCATGGCCGCGACGGATTGGCCGTCGCCGACGCCGGTCCCGCGGCTGCCGGCGGCGGCCTCTCCGGCCGCGCCGCGGTTTGCGGCGGCAGCGGGGCGTTTTCCGTCCGCGAGAAATCGAGGACGACTTTCGAGCCGCTGCGGAAATGGCGGAGCCGCACGCCCTCGCCCATCTGCAACGTCAGGGTCGTTGCATTGCCGCTTCGGCTGACGGTGATGCCGGGGGCAACGCGCGCAAGATCGCTGCGCATCTGAGCTTCGTCGAGGGACGCCGCCTGATCGAAGACGACGGTGGCGGTCGTACCCTGCTGATCGACCCGGTAGCCGACCGGCGACGGCCAGTCGAACACCAGGCGGTCATAGGTCGGATGAGCGCCGAACCGGGCCGTCACCGCGGGCACGTCTTGAGCCCAGGCCGCGCCCGGCGATCCGCACAGAACCGCAATCAGAGCGGCCGCAGTCAGTCCGGCTCGACCCGACGAGGTCTTGCGCCCGTTCATCTCGTCTCCAAAAGCCGCGAGGACGCGACTCGGGGAAATTACCACAAAATCAACGGGCGAGGAATTCGAACCTGATTCACCCGATTGCGGGAAAGACTCCTACCCGCCCATCAAAGATGATAGGTTGTTTATGATTAAAATTTTATAAAAACTATTTCTTATCGAACAGGGCGTCGATCTCGGCCTGCGAGGTCGCATTCTGCGGCAGCTGCGGCCCATTGAGGAGGGCTGCGTCCCCCCGGCGGCCCTTTCTCCGAGCAGCGCGCCCGCCACGGCTGCCGAACGCGCGTACGAGCTCGCCCACCTTGCCGTCGATCTCCTTCAGCGTCTTCACCACCTTGGTAATGCGCTGGCCGGTGATGTCCTGGAAGGTGCAGGCCTCGAAAATCCGCGTCACCTGCTCGACGATCTGGTCCACGGCCGGACCGGACAGCGTCTCTGCAATGGCCGATAGCTTTTCCGCTGAATCGAGAATGGAGCCGGTCGCCTCGGCGGTCGAGGCCACGATGGCATCGAGCTCGTCGGCGGCGGTCGGGAGATGCTTCTTGCGGATCTCCTCCGGGTGCAATGCAGCGATATCGCGCTTGGCTGTCTCGATGAACAACGCCAGGCTTTCCAGTTCGCTGAACAGGCCGCGGCTTTTCGCCGGCCGGCGCTTGCTGCTGACGGTATGGACGACGGCGACCTTCCGTCGCCGTCCGGCTCGGCTCGACATAGCGGCTCCCCCCGGAACGGCTCGGCGTCAGAAGTTGCCGATAACGCTCGAAATCTTCTCTTTCAGAGTGGCGGCGTTGAACGGCTTCACGATGTAGTTGTTCACGCCGGCCTGCTTGGCCGCGACCACGTTCTCGGTCTTGCTCTCGGCTGTGACCATGATGAACGGAACAGCCTTAAGCTTAATGTCCGAGCGCACTTCCTTCAGCAACTGCAGCCCGGTCATCGGCTCCATGTTCCAGTCGGAAATCACGAGCCCATAGTTCTTCTGGCGCATCTTTTCGAGCGCGGTCGCGCCGTCGGTCGCTTCGTCGATATTGCTGAAGCCCAACTGCTTGAGCAGGTTGCCCACAATGCGCAGCATCGTCTTGTAGTCGTCGACGATGAGCACGTTCATCTTCATATCGACCGCCATGGTCTTCTCCCTCACGCGGCGTCGGTTGTTGTCCCGCCGTGATGCACTCGGGCGTATCGATTAAGCCATCGAAGTTAAAACCCGGTAAATCCGCGAAAATGCCCGTTATTAAGGCAACTTAGGCGAGGCGGCGCCTTGCCGCGGCAAAGGCCGGCCGCACCCGGCGATCAACCGCCCGCGGCCGGGGTCGAGGGCGGCGGCTGAACCGGGAAACCCGGCGGCGTGGCCGAGGCGGCCGTCGAGGCGGCGGGCGTTTCCGCCGGCGTGTCACCGGGCTTGCGCCGCTTGGACAGCTCCGTCGTCACCTGCTTGGCACGCACCGGGTTCATCTGGGCCAGCACCGGCGCCAGCTTGCGCGTGCTCATGCGCTCGGTCAGTCCAACCAGGGTCTGCAGGTCGAGTTGCTCGAAGATCCGCGCCGCTTCCTGCGGCTTCATCGTTTCGTAGATTCGGACCAAGTTCTCAATGCGCTTGGTCTCCTGCTCGTCGTAGCGGCTGATCGCCTGCTCGACATTGCCTTGCAGCTTCTTGAGCTCCTGGATCTTCGCGTCGATCCGCTCTTCGGCCGCGCGCAACACCGCCTCGCGGCGGTCGAGATCGGCGGCCCGCTTCTCGATTTCAGAACGGCGCGACGCAAGCTGCTGCAGCACCTCGATCTCCGCGCCCGAGAGGTCGGTGACATCGGGCGCGACGCCGCCAGGCGCGGCGGCCGCCGGTGTGGCCGGCGCCTTGGCAGCCCCCGGCGCGGGAGCGCCGGCTGGCACCGCGGCCGGTGCTGGAGCTGCAGCTGGGGCCGGAGCCTGCTGCGCTTGCGCGGTACCGGTCGTCAGGAACAGCGCACCGACGCGAAGGCCGAGGACGACAACGGCAATGAGGATGGCGATCGGGAGATAGCGGATTTGCATGACAGCCGATCCCGTCTAACGCAACGACGACAGCGTTTTCAGAAGATTCGACTCCCCCGCCGGTACGGCGGTCGGCGCCTCGCGGGCAGCCGTCTCCCGCTTCGCGGCCGGACGTGCCGGCGCTTCGGCCGGCCGCGGACGCGCGGCGTCGGCGGCGGCGCGATGAGCCGCACTCAGACGATCGATCATCGGCTCGGCGCGCTCGACCAGGAAGTTGATTTCATCGCGCAAAGCCTGGGCGCGGACGATGCTTTGCTGCAAAGCGCGGCCCGTCGCATCGCTGGTCAGCTTGAGCGTGTTGACGCCGCTTTCGGCGCGCGCGGCGGCCGTGTTGAAGCGCTCGATGAACTGTTCGAAATCCGCCCGCGCCGCCCGGAAGGCCGCGAGGCGCCGGTTGAGGACGGTCGCGGCACCGATCGCAACGACGAGAAGGACGGCGACGACGACGTCGAGGAAGACCACGAGGCTCATCCTTGGCGCGCCTGCTTGTTCAGCAGCCGGTCGACGGCAATGGCGATATTGTTGCCGCGACGCCCCATGCGGCCGCGGAACATCGGCACCGGACCGCAGCGCAGCTCCACCTCGGTGCTCGGCGATGCGTTGAGCATCAGACGGGTCCCGACCTTGAAGTCCAGCACGTCCTGCAACGTCATCATCTGCTCGTCCAGCACGGCGTCGACGTTGATGTCGGTGAGCCACAGCTCGCTGGCGAGATGGCTTTCCCAGATCGAGTCACGGCCGAACTTCTCACCCATGAACATCTGCAGCAGCAGCTCACGGACGGGCTCGAGAGTCGCATACGGGATCAGCAGCTCGATACGGCCGCCGCGGTCCTCCATGTCGATCCGGAGCTTCGCCACGATCGCGGCGTTCGCAGGACGGGCGATGGTGGCAAACCGGGGGTTGGTCTCGAGGCGCTCGAAGCGGAAGTTCACCTTGGACAGCGGATCGAACGAGGCGCTCATGTCGCCGAGCACGACGTTGACCAGCCGCTCCACGAGGTTGCGCTCGATGGTCGTGTACGGCCGGCCTTCGATGCGCATCGCCGCCGTGCCGCGGCGGCCGCCGAGCAGCACGTCGACGATCGAGTAGATCAGCGCGCTGTCGATGGTCAGGAGGCCGAAGTTGTCCCACTGCTCTGCCTTGAACACGGCGAGCATGGCGGGCAGAGGAACGGAGTTCAGATAGTCGCCAAACCGCGTCGACGTGATCGCATCGAGCGAGACTTCGACGTTGTCGGACGTGAAGTTACGCAAGCTGGTCGTCAGCATGCGCACGAGGCGGTCGAAGACCACCTCGAGCATCGGCAGACGTTCGTACGAGACCAGCGCCGAATTGATGATCGCCTGGAGCCCCGAGTTCTCGGAGTCCTTGTTGGCGCCGCTGTCGAAGCCGAGGAGGCTGTCGATTTCGTCCTGGTTGAGGACGCGCGCCGTACCGTCGCCGCCGCCTTCGCTCGCCGCCGCCCATTCGGCGGCCATTTTTTCTTCTTCGGTTTGATCAGCCATGGCTCGTGGTCGCCTTCCCCGATATGTCGTTCACTGCACCAGGACTTCCTGGAACAGCACGTCGTTCACTTTCGCCGGCTGGGCCGCGGCATTGACGCGCGCCAACAGCTCTTCACGCAGACGGAACAGCCCGGCGGAGCCACGCAGGTCTTCGGCACGCAACTCGCGCAGGTACGCCTGCATATTGTCGACGATGCGCGGCATGACCGCCTGGATCCGCGGAATGTCGGTCGCATTCTCGAGCTCGAGGCTGACGGTCATCTTCAAGAAGCTCGAGCGCCGGCCAGCGGCGTTCAGGTTCACCAGGATCTCGGGCATGTTGTAGTAGACGAGCGCCTTCGCCTGCTGCGGCTGCTCTTCGACATGCACTTCCTCCTTTTTCTTGCCGAGGAGGAAATAGGCGCCGCCGCCGCCGATCAGCAGCAGCAGGACCAGCGGCAGGATAATGAAAAAAACGAGCTTCTTACCCGAGAGCGCGCGGCGCCTCAGTTCCTTCTGCTCGCCTTCGCCGCCTTCGGCTGGTGCTTCGTCCTTCGCCACCGGGTCCGTCCAGATAGATTCAATTTTCGTAAGTTTGAAGCATCGTTGGTTAATACCACGTTTATTTGTCGCAACTATGGCGCCGCCGACACGGGGGGCGGCGGCAAATTGCACTCGGCAAAGTTTTCCGCAAGCCCGCCGCCGGCCCCGTCCCGCCGCCTCGATTAACCATACATCCCTCTGAAATCAGCGCGCTTTGTTCGTGGCATGCGATCTGCAATTCAGGCGTCCACGAGGGCAGGCCTGTGCTGCCCCGCAAGCGAAACAAAATCGAGCCCGGACTTACGCCATGGAAAACCCCGCCTACATCCTCCTGTCGCGCACGACGGTGCTGCGCAGCCAGATGGAAGTGCTGTCGAACAACCTGGCGAACATGAACACGCCCGGTTATCGCAGCGAGCAACTTCTGTTCAACGAGTTCCTCAGCCCGAAGGCCACCAATCCCGGTCTGCGCGGCGACGGCGCGCGGGTCAGCTTCGTCGGCCTCGGCGGAACGTTGACCGATACCCGCGAGGGTCCGCTCGAGAACACCGGCAACCAGCTCGATGTCGCGATTCAGGGCGCGGGCTACTTCGTCATCCAGACGCCCGACGGGCCCCGCTACACGCGTGACGGCCATTTCGGCACCGACACGCAAGGCCAGATCATCACGCGCGACGGCTTCCCCGTTCTTGATTCAGCCAACCGTCCAATGTCCGTCCCCGCCGGCGCAACCTCGATCGAGATCACGGCGTCGGGTCGCATCAACAGCGACAAAGGGCCGGTCGGCGCGCTCAACGTCGTGAAGTTCGACAACGAGCTCAGCCTGCAGAAGGTCGGCGCGGGCATGTACCAGACCGACGCCACGCCGCAGCCGGTCGACGGGACGACCAAGGTCCAGCAGGGAATGATCGAGCAATCGAACGTCCAGCCGATCATCGAGATCAGCAAGATGGTCGAGTTGCAGCGCGCCTACGAGGCAGCCTCGCAGATGGTCACCAACGAGCACGATCGCGGTCTGAAGGCGATCGAAATCCTGACGAAGACAGGCTGAGTAACCCGGACCGCGTGGAAACGAGGAAAAAGCCATGAGATCGCTCAGCATCGGTGCGACCGGCATGTTGGCCCAGCAGCTCAACGTGGAGGTCATCTCGAACAACATCGCCAACATGAACACGACGGCGTTCAAGCGCCAGCGGGCGGAGTTTCAGGACCTGCTGTACCAGAACCAGCGCCGCGTCGGTTCGCCCTCCGCCGACAACAACGCCGTCGTCCCATCGGGCGTTCAGCTCGGCCTCGGCGTCAAGCCCGCGGCTGTGTACCGCATCAGCGAACAGGGCAACCTGACGACGACCGGCAACCAACTCGACCTCGCCTTGCAGGGCAAGGGCTACTTCCAGGTGACCCTGCCCGACAACACGATCGGCTATACGCGCGCCGGATCGTTCCAGCTCGACAACCAAGGCAACATCGTCACCGCGGACGGCCTCAAGGTGACGGGCGCCAACGCGATCCCGCAGAACGCCACCTCGGTCACGATCAACCAGAGCGGCCAGCTTTTCTTCACCGTGCCGGGCCAAACGCAGCCCGCGCAGGCCGGCCAGTTCGTCCTCGCGTCGTTCATCAACGATGCCGGCCTCCAGCCGCTCGGCAACAACCTGTTCCAGGAGACGCGCGCCTCGGGCACGCCGGTCACCGGCACCGCCGGCAACCAGGGGTTCGGCACGATCCTCCAGGGCTTCCTGGAGAGCTCCAACGTCAACACGGTCCAGGAAATCACGAGCCTGATCACCGCGCAGCGCGCGTACGAAATGAACTCGAAGGTGATCCAGGCTTCGGACGAGATGCTCCAGACCATCTCGCAGATCCACTAACGGAAGCCGGCCATGAAATCGCTCTTGCTGGCCCTGTTCATCGTAGCTGCCCTGGTGGGCGCGGTCGTTCCAGCCCCGGCGGCGTCGCTGCGGCCCAACGTCCTCGTCGAGGGCGATATCGTTCGCCTTGGCGATCTGTTCGAAGACGCCGGCGAAAAAGCCGACGCGGCGGTCATGTACTCGCCGGCACCGGGACGGCGTGTCACCCTCAACGCCGCCTGGCTCGGCCAGGTGGCGCGGATCTTCCAGGTGGCGTGGCTGCCGACGAGCCAGTCCGATCATATCGTCGTCGAGCGCGCCGGCCGGCTGATTACGACTTCCGAAATCGTGCAGACACTGCGGCGCGCGCTGCAGGGTCGGGGCATGCCCGAGCATGCCGAGATCGAGCTGACCAGCCGCAATCTCCAGATCAGCCTCGCGCTCGACGTCCCGCCGACGCTCGAGGCGCGTAATCCGAACTACGACGCCGCCAACGGGTTGTTCACGGTCGTGCTGATCGCGGGCGCCGACCATCCGGGCGCCCAACGGGTGACCGTCCAGGGGCGCGCTTACGCCGCCTCGGCAGTCCCAGTCCTGCGACGCCAGATCAATGCCGGCGACATCATCCGCAAAGACGACGTCGACATCGTCTATCGGCGCGACGACCTGGTGGGCCGCGACGTGATCACCGATGCCAAGCAGCTTATCGGCCGCACGCCGCAGTACCGTGTGCGTCCCGGCGAACCGATCCGCGTGACCGATGTCCGCGCGCCGATCATGGTCCAGCGCAGCAGCCAGGTCATCATCAAGCTCGAATCGGGTCCAATGACGATCACCGCCCAGGGCAAGGCCCTCGATGAAGGTGCGCGGGGCGACGTGATCCGCGTCGAAAATCTGCAGAGCAACAAGACGATCGAGGCGACGGTCGCCGGACCGGATCTGGTCACGGTCACCCTCGGCCCCCGCCTCGCCGCGACCAACTAAGGCCGCCAAGGACTAAACGACATGCCGCTCCCCTCGTCCCGTCCCCTGCTGCGCTTGGCCGCCGTGCTGCTGATGGCGACCAGCCTCACCGCCTGCGGAAACCTCTTCAGCCGGCTGGCCCAGATCGGCGAAGAGCCGAAGGTGACGCCGGTGCAAAATCCCGCGGAGCGTCAGCCGCTGGTGACGATGCCGATGCCGGCCCCGGTGCCGCTCCAGCAGGGCTCGAACTCGCTGTGGCGGCCCGGCGCCCGCGCCTTCCTCAAGGACGGCCGCGCCAGCCAGGTCGGCGACATCCTGACCGTGATCCTCGATACGAGCTTGACCAAGGATTCGGTCAGCATCAGCAACGAGACGACCGAAGTACGAAAGAACACCGACACGGCGAACACAAACCACCTGCTTGGCTACGAAAGCACGGTTTGGAACAAGCTGCCCGGCGGTCAGACGGGCGTTACCCCGGCCACGCTTCTCGACGTCGGCAGCGCCCGATCGATGGACGGCAAGGGCACGATCGCGCGCACCGACACGGTGACCACGGCGCTCGCGGCCACCGTCACGCAGGTGCTGCCGAACGGCAACCTCGTCATCCAGGGCAGCCAGGAGATCCGCGTCAACTTCGAGACCCGCGTCGTGATGGTCGGCGGCGTCATCCGCCAGGCGGACATCAAATCCGACAACACGATCACACACGACAAAATCGCCGAGGCCCGCTTCGTCTACGGCGGCCGCGGTCAGATCACGGACGTGCAGCAGCCGCGATGGGGCTCGCAAGTCCTCGACATCCTGTTCCCGTTCTAACGTTTAGGGAGATACGCGTTTCCGAGTTACCCAGTCCGGGTCCAACTTGGGCTCCACCCTTCGGGGTGGAGCCCACTTTTTCCCGAACTTAGAGCTTCATGAATACCCAGTCCGGGTCCAACTTGGGCTTCGCCTTTCGGGGCGAAGCCCACTTTTTTCCCGACTTGGAGCTTCTCGAATACCCAGTCCGGGTCCAACTTGGGCTTCGCCTTTCGGGGCGAAGCCCATTTTTTTGGCCGCTCGGGATCTAGCCGGCGGAGAAATCGCCGGTCAAACGGTTATTCTTCGCGCTGCGTGCGCTCGAGACGTTCGTGACGCTCTTGTGCCTCGAGGCTCAGCGTCGCGATCGGACGGGCCTCCAGCCGCTTGATGCTGATCGGCTCGGCCGTCTCCTCGCAGTAGCCATACGAGTCTTCCTCGATACGGCGGAGCGCCTCGTCGATCTTCTGGATCAGCTTCCGCTCACGGTCGCGCGTCCGAAGCTCGATCGATCTGTCGGTTTCGGTGCTCGCACGGTCAGTGAGATCGGCTTCCGGAATGTTGTCTTCCTGGAGATGCTGCAGCGTCTCGGTGGATTCCTGAAGCAGCTCGGCCCGCCATCGCAACAGCTTCTGGCGAAAATACTCCCGCATCACGGGATTCATGAAGGGTTCGGTGTCGCTGGGCCGGTAGTCGGGGGGAAGCGTAGGAATCGACATGGACCTTCAAACGTGCGGTAGAACAGGGTGTAACGGCGCGCGAGTATATGAATCCACCCTGGCCGGTTCAAGCATGACCGGAGGTGGTTCAAAAAAATTCATTCGGTCGAATCGCGCGCCGACAGCTTGGCGATTTCGACTTCGGCGCGCAGCTCGATTTCCGCCATGATTTCGCGCAATTTGGGATCGCTGATCGTCGCCTGACGCGCGCGCACGAGATTGGCGAGCTGGATCAGCTGCGGCTCGGTCAGGGTCCCGGTGAGCAACCCATGACGGAGCTCGTTCAGGCGGTCGAGAATTTCATCGCCGTGGCGGCGCGCCTGGCGCCGCTCCTCCTCACCCGAAGCCTCCACCGATTGCGTGGCTAGCAGGGCGTCGACCGAGCTGATGGCCGTGCTCGAGCTCACGCCGGACGGGCCCTGGGCAGGATCGAGAAAACGGGAGAATTCGCCGGGCCGCGACGCCGACGCTTTGTCGGCTCGGCGCGGGCCGGTTGTGGAGGTGACCGGTCCAGTCTTTTCGATCTTCATCGTGGACCTTTCAGCACGGCCCGAGCGCCGCATCATCAACGCCCAACTACCGCGCCCCTACCTCAGCTGGCGATGGAGCTCACGCCGCGCTCGGGCGATGTGTACAGGCGCAGCCCTCCCGGGGCAAGCCGAACGATGCCGCGACGGCTCGGCAATTCTTGCCGGGCGTGGCGGCAGAAACGTCCAATTCGGCGCGTCATCGCGGCCGCCACCAATCCATAAAACATATCGTTTTCAGCATCTTATGGTGGATCCGGGTTGGCACGCGCTTCGCACTTCGAATTGCACCCGAGGACCGCCGGCGAACGAGCGGTCCCTCACCGTTAGGACCTGCGATGCGCACGATGACGACACGAAATCTGTCCCGGCCGCTTCTCGCTGCTCTCGCTCTCGCCATCGTCGGCCTGATCGCCGACGCCGGTGCGGCGTCGGCGCAGGTTCGCACCCGGATCAAGGACATCGCCGATTTCGAAGGCGTCCGCGACAACATGCTCGTCGGCTACGGCCTCGCGATCGGTCTCAATGGGACTGGCGACACAAGCCCGCAGGTCGCTCCGTTCACCTCCGCGAGCTTGATCGGCATGTTGGAACGCCTCGGCGTCAATACCCGCGACCTCGCGAGCGGCATGAAGACGAAGAACGTGGCCGCGGTGATGGTCACCGCGACCTTGCCCGCCTTCTCACGGCAAGGCGCCAAGATCGACGTGAACGTCGGCGCCCTCGGCGACGCATCGAGCCTGCAGGGCGGAACGCTCCTGGTCACTCCCCTCCTCGGCGCCGACGGCGAAGTGTACGCCGTGGCTCAGGGGCCGATCGCCGTCTCGGGCTTCTCGGCCGCCGGCTTGGCGCAGTCGATCACGCGCGGTGTGCCGACCTCCGGCCGCATCGCCGCGGGGGCCCTCGTCGAGCGCGAAACCGGCTTCCAGCTTGCCAGCCTGAAATCGGTCAACCTCGGTCTTCGCAATCCGGATTTCACGACGTCGCGGCGAATCGCCCAAGCGATCAACAGCTTCGCCAAGCAGCCGATCGCCGCCTCCCTCGATCCGGGAACGGTCGCCGTCACGCTGCCTCCGAACTCGCAGGGCGACATGGTCGGTCTGCTTACCGACATCGAGCAGTTGCAGGTCGAACCCGATACGGTGGCGCGCATCGTGATCGACGAGAAGTCCGGCACCATCGTGATGGGCGAAAAGGTCCGCATCAACACCGTGGCGATCGCCCAGGGCGCGCTGACGATCCGCATCACCGAGACGCCGCAGGTGTCGCAGCCCAACGCATTCTCCGGCTTCTCCGGCACGATCAGCGGCACCGGCGGTGCCGGTGGCGCGGGCGGCGCGGGCGGCAGCCAGGGTGCGACATCAACGACCGCTCCGGCCGCCGGCGGCACCGGCGGTGCAGGCGGCACCGGCCTTCCGTCCGGCCTGACGATCCCCGGCGCGCAGACAGTCACGGTGAACCGCACCGACATCCAGGTCGACAACAGCGATCAGAAGCGCTTCGCGGTCCTGCCGAACACGGTCACGCTCCAGGAACTGGTCAACGGCCTGAACGCCCTCGGCATCGGCCCGCGCGACCTGATCACCATCCTTCAGACCATCAAGGCGGCTGGCGCGCTCCAGGCGGATATCGAGGTGATCTGATGTCGTCCTCCGCCTTCTCATCCATGATCACCCCCGGTCCCAGCGGGCTGGGCAGCCTCGCGTCCAAGGACCCGATGTCGTTCCGCAAGCCGCCGACCAGCGTCGGCGCTGCGACGCCCGACCAGGCGCTCCAGGTCGGCCATCAGTTCGAGCAGATGTTTCTGTCCGAAATGTTGAAGCCGATGTTCGACAGCGTGAAAACCGACCCGCTGTTCGGCGGCGGTCACGGCGAGGAGATGTTCCGGTCGCTGCAGGTCGACGAATACGCCAAAGCCATGTCGAAGCAGGGCGGCGTCGGCATAGCCGGAGCCGTGCAGCGCCAGATCCTCCTCATGCAGGAGCAGACTCATGTCCCAGCCGCAGCCGCAGGCTAATCAAAATCCGTTCGACGCGCTGATCACGGCTGCGAGCCGTCTTACCGCGCTCATGGAGCGCGAAAACGAAGCGTTGGCGAAGTGCGATGTCAGCGCCGTGACCGCGCTGCATGACGAGAAGCAGGCGCTCACGCGCACCTATTGCCTGCACGTGCATGAGCTGAAGAAAGAACCGGCGAAGCTCGCCGTGGTGACCCAGGTCGTCCGCGACGAGGTCAAGAAGATCATGGGACGCTTCAACGAAGTGGTCGCGATCAACGAACGTCGCCTGCAAGCCGTCCGCGACGCCAACGACCGCGTGATGAAGGTCCTGATCGACGCCGCGAACCAGCAGATGCCGCGCTCGACCGGTTATTCGCGTACGGGCGCCGTCGCGAAGCCGTACGGCAGTTCCGGCCGCGTGCCGGTTCCCCCGCCCGTGGCGATCAATCGCTGCCTCTAAGACGGCGTCGTCCGCCCTGCCGCACCCGGAAGATTCTGCCGGGTCAGATCCGCCGGCTGCCTAGATCGGCGCTCCCGTCTCCGAAAAACAGACGAATTATCAATGGATTGCGAGCATCCGGCATGGCACGCCGGTTGCTACCATGTCCTGTTGATAACGAGGGATTTGCTCCCCTAGCCAGGACCCGCCACCAGTATGACGACCCCAACCTCGCTGAACGCCGCCCTGCTGATCGCCACGACCGGCCTGCAAGCGAACCAGGTCGGGCTGGACGTTGTCTCGCGCAACGTCTCGAACGCGAACGTCCAGGGCTATACCCAGAAGTCGGCGCCGCTCGAGAGCATCATCACCGGCGACGCCAACTCGGGCGTGCGCACGCTGCCGCTGACGCGCAGCGTGACCTTGGCACTGCTCCGGCAACTGCAAGGCGCGAGCTCGGTCAATCAGCAGATGTCGACGCAGAGCACGTTTCTGGACAGCTTCCAGAACAACTTCGGGCAGCCCGGCAACACGACCAACCTCGCGGCGCAGTTCGGCAACCTGCAGAACGCCTTGAGCGCGCTCACCATCTCTCCCGACGACCCGACGGCACAGACCCAGGCCATCACCGTCGCGCAGAACCTGACACAGCAGTTCAACCTGGTCGCCCAGAGCGTCGGCCAGGTGCGCCAGCAGGCAGACGCGGCGATCGCCGGATCAGTCACCAACGTCAATACGGCGCTCAACCAGATCTTCACGCTGAACAACCAGATCGTCGAGCTCAAGGCACGCGGCGAAAGCACCGCCGATCTCGAGGATCAGCGCGACAATCAGGTGAACGCCATCGCCAAGGAAATGGGAATCACGACAAATATCCAAGGCAACGGCGCGCTCTATGTCTACACCACGAACGGAGCGACCCTGCTCGACTCGACGTTCGTCGCCAACAGCAGCCCGGTCACCTTCACGCCCACGCCGATCGTCTCGCCCACGGCGTCCTACTATCCGCCGCCGTCTTCGGTGTTCAGTTCGCTCTCTGCCGTCAAGGTCGCCGGCGTCGACATCACGCCGCAGATTCAGAGCGGGAATATCGCCGGCGATCTCAACGTCCGCGACAACATCCTGCCGACGACGCAGTCGCAGCTCGACGAGCTCGCCGCCAAGCTGACGACGATGTTCAACCAGAACGACTTGCAGCTGTTCCAAAGTGGCGGTTCGACACTGCCCTCCGCGGATTCCGTCCAGACGGCCGGTGGGTTGGCGTCCGGCGCGACCTCGGTGCAGGTACAAAGCACCACGAACCTCACCGTCGGCATGACGATGCAGTTTGCCAGCCAGCCGAACGTCACGTATCAGGTCACCGGCGTCGGCGTCGGCACCGTCTCCTTCGCGCAGCTCGGGACGGCGACGGGCACGACCGCCGCCATTCCGCAGTTCGACAACATCACCTTCGGCCCGGCGATCCCACAGCTCCAGACCAGCCCCACGGTCGGCGCGGCGGTCTCCGGTGCGACGACCGTCACTCTCGCCGGCAGCGTCGGTGCGGCTCAGGGGATGCGCATCCAATTCCTCGGCCACACCCAGACGTACACCATCACGAGCGTGCTGGCGGGCCCGCCGCAGCAGGTCACGATACAGCCCGATGGCACGGGCACCGGCCTGCAGGCACCGATCGCCAACGGCGAAGGTATCCGCATCCTGCCTCCGGTGATCGGCCTGGCCGGTTACGCCAACTCGATCACCGTCAATCCGAACGTCATCAACAATCCGTGGCGCGTCCGCGACGGCACGCGCGTACAGACGCCGAGCACGCTGACCGGCAACAACACCCTGCCGACCAACCTCGTCGCGATGTTCAACACGCTGCAGAACTTCACCAACAATACGGGATTGGCGACGTCCTCGACATTGCAGAACTTCGCCACGAGCGCGATCGCGTATCAGGCGAACATCACCGCGACGACCAAGGCGAACCTCGATAGTTCGTCGACGATCTACAACGCGCTGAACAAGCAGTTCCAGGACGAGTCCATGGTCAACGTCGACCAGCAGCTCGCCAACATGATCCAGATCCAGAGCTCGTACGCGGCATCGGCGCGAACGGTCACCGCGATCAAGCAGATGATGGATCAGCTCCTGCAGGCGGTCCAGTAAGGCGAATTAGAGAGATATGAACGGAATCTTGCCATGAGCAGCGTTTCGACGATCGGTCAGAGCACATTTCTGAACACGCAGATCCTCGGCATCGAGTCGAATCTCGACCAGCTGTCGAACCAGATCAGCTCGGGCAAGAAGTCGACCGATTTCGCCGGCATCAGCAGCGTCAGCCAGCTGTCGCTCCAGCTGACCAACGCGCAGACAACGACTCAGGGCTATCTGACCAACATCAGCAACGCCGGCACGGTGATCGCGCCGGTGCAGTCGATCCTCCAGCAGATCACCGACATCGCCAATCAGCTGCGCAACGACGCGTTGAACGCCAGCAGCGATACCCTTCCGGTCACGCAGGGCAACGGCGCGCTCCAGGCCGAGGCGCAGGACGCGCTCAACCAGATCAGCGCGTTGCTCAATACGAAGGTAGGCAACGACTTTCTGTTCGGCGGCCGCGTCACGTCGGCGCCGCCAATGCCGAATTTCGGCTCGATCGCAAATGCATCGTCGATCGTGGGCCAGGTAGCCGGCCTCAACGCGACGATCCCGCTCAACAGCAATACGAGCTCCGGCGATCAGCTCTACAACGCCATTCAGTCCTTCCTGCGCAACGGTGTCAGCTACCCGACACCGGCCGGCGGCACCGCGCCGTCTGCGCTTGGATACTCCGGCGAGACCGGCGAACCTGGCGGCAGCTCCTACCGCTTCACGAGCAACGCGCCGATCTTGCAAGACGCCACATCCGTCACGGTGAACCAGACCGCCGACCTGCCGATCCCCGGCCAATACATCGAATTCGGCACCGTGCCGCCGCAGAACGCGCTGTACCAAGTGACGAGTGTCGTTGGACAAACCATCAGCTTCCAACGCGTTCCGAACTCGGGCGGCGTGGCCCCGCTTCCCACCAACGGTGTCGACGCGCCGAATGGCACGTTGCCGGCGGGGACATCGATCAACGTCATCAGCCCGGCAGCGGTTACCACGTTGCCCGCGCCCGCCACGGTCGCCGATACGACCGATCCCCTTGCCGGTAGCGCCGCAGTCGGCGCGACAAGCATCCAGGTTTCCACCATCGCGAACTATCACGTCGGCGACCGCATCACCTTCAACAACAGCGACTTCTACGACGTGACCTTCGTCGATCCGACGGCATCGACGATCAGTTTCGTTCAATCGGGAGTCGGCAGCGGCGGCATTACCGCGACGACCGGCGCCGTAGTCCCCGGGCAAGCGATCACGATTTTGCCCGGCACGGCGCCCGGCTCGACGACGATCAATCTTGCCTCGACCACTGGCGTTACCGCCGGCATGTCGGTCAAATTCAGCAACAGCTCGACCATTTATCACGTCGTGCGCGTGATCAACGGAACCAGCCTCGAAATCACGCAAGAAGGCACGTCGCAAGGCGCGGGCTTGACCGATCCGTTGCCGCCACCTGTCACCGGCGTCACCGGCGGCACGCCGGTCCCCGGCACCGACGTCACTATCGCGTTCGGCGCGCAGATTCCGACGCAGTCGGTCCAGGTCGACAATGGCGTGTCGGTGCAGTACGGCATCCGCGCCAACGATCCGGCGTTCCAGAAAGTGCTGGGCGCGATCTTCGCGCTGGCCACGACCACGCTCAACACGACCACACAGGCCGGCTTTCGCCAGGTCGCGGCGCGCGCAGCCGCCGATCTCAAGACCGGCAGCGCTCAGATCACCCAGGTCGCGGCGACTCTCGGTGTCAAGCAGCAGACCCTGGACGCGACCCAGCAGCGGCTTAACGACTTCAACACGACGCTCCAGAGCCAGCTCAGCAATCTCAATGACGTCGACATGGCATCGGCGGTCAGCAAGCTGACCGAGACGCAGACCCAGCTGCAGGCTTCGTTCCAGCTGCTGTCGACGATGAAGAACCTGACGCTCGCGAATTACCTGTAAGCGCCCGGTCCTTGCCGGTGCCGGTGGCGGCGCGTAGCCTCGGCACGCATGAGCGATTCGCCGGCCCCCTCCTCGCCCGGGCCTGCTGCGGAGACGCGGCACGGCGAGGCGACCCTCGCCCGCGCCATCGAGTGCCGGCGTGCCGGAAACTTCGTGGATGCGGCCGCTCTCTTCGCCGAGCTCATCGGCCAGCACGCGCACGCACCGCCGGCGCTCCTCGTCATGCACGGGGAAGCGCTATACCGGCTCGGGCGGCTCTTCGCCGCTCGTGAAGCGCTGCAAACGTCCCTAACGGCCGCGGCGACGGCCGACGCCGAGTTCCTTCTCGGACGCGTCCTGACCGGCCTTGGCGAGCCCGCCGCGGCGGTCGCGGCCTTCGAACGCGCGCTGCGGCTGCGCGGCGACCATGCGGCCGCATGGCGCTTCATGGCGCCGGCTTTATGGGCTGCCGGTCGCGCCGCGGATTGCCAGGCCGCCTTCACCCACGCCGATGAGCTCGAGCCGCAGCCCGGTGAATTCTACAACGAGCTCGGTATCGACCTGCTCGGCCAACGGCGAGCGCGAGAGGCGGAAGCGGCGTTCCGCCAGGCCATCAAGCTCTCACCCCGTCTGGCTCCGGCGCACCAGAACCTCGGCGTCGCGCTCGCCAACCAGGAACGGCTGGGCGAGGCGATCGCGGCCGAGCGCGAGGCCACGCGCCTTGCAAAACACTCGGCGGCGGCCTGGAACAATCTCGCCGTTTTCGTGGCATCCGGCGGAGAATTCTCGGAAACACGCCGCGCGGTCCAGCGCGCGCTCGAGGTCGACCCGAACAATACCGACGCGCTCAACACGCTGGCGCAAGTCCAGCTCGAGGAGGGAGATGCGGCCGCGGCGATCGCTTTGAGGCGGCGCGTGCTTGAAATCGATCCCGCGCATCGCGCCGCGGGCGCGAGCCTGCTCATGGACGGCAATTACGTCGCCGGCGAACCCGCGGCGCAAACGCTCGCGGCCGCGAGACGTTTTGCGAGCCGGCTGCGACCCGAGGGTCCGGCTTTCGCCTTCACCGGCCATGACCGCAATCCCGAGCGGCGCCTGCGCATTGGTTACGTCTCGGCCGATTTCCGCCAGCATTCCTGCGCCAGCTTCATCCTGCCGCTGTTCGCCGCCCACGAGCGTTCCGCCATCGAGCTGATCGCATATTCGGACAATCCTCTCGACGACGAGATCACCGGTCAGATCCGCCGGCACGCGACCGCATGGCATCAGATCGCCGGGCTCGGCGATTCTGCCGTCGCCGAACTGATCCATCGCGACCGCATCGACATCCTGGTCGACCTTTCGGGGTACACGGCCGGACATCGACTGCCGGTCTTCGCGCTCAAGCCAGCCCCGGTGCAGGCGACATGGCTCGGCTATCCCAACACCACCGGCCTGGAGACGATGGACTACCGGTTGACCGACGAACGGGCTGATCCGCCGGGCGCCGAGGCGTTCTACACCGAGAAACTGTGGCGTCTGCCCGAATGCTTCCTCGCCTATGGCGGCCCCGCCGCCGCCCATGGCGGGCACAGCCGTACGCGAGCGCTGACCTTCGGGTCATTCAATCACCTGCCCAAGGTGACGCCGCAGGTCATCGCAGCGTGGTCGCGCATCCTCCATGGTGCTCCCGGATCGCGGTTGATGATGAAAGCCAAGCGTCTGGGTGAACGCTCCGTGCGCGAGCGCTACGGGCGCCTCTTTGCGGACAATGGCATCCCGGCCGAACGGCTCGAGTTTACCGGTTGGCAGGCAAAGCCTTCAGACCATCTCGCGCTCTACGACGAGATCGATATCGCGCTCGATCCGTTCCCGTACAACGGAACCACCACCACCTGCGAGGCCTTGTGGATGGGCGTGCCGGTGATCACGCTGGCGGGTGACCGGCATGCCAGCCGAGTGGGAGCAAGCTTGCTCGGCACCATGGGCCTCGGCAAGCTGGTGGCGGAATCCGAGGCCGACTACGTCATTCGCGCATTGGCGCTCGCGCGCGCCCCGGACGAGATCGCGTCGCTGCGCAACGGATTGCGCGCACGAATGGCCGCTTCGCCATTGTGCGATGCGGCGGGATTTGCCCGACGGATGGAACGTGCTTTTCGGGAAATGTGGCGGCGCTGGTCCGGCGCCGCGAGCGCCTAGGCGCTCGAAGGCGTTACTTCAGACCTTCGATGATGCTTTTGTTGACAGTGATCAACGGCTCAAGATCGGTCTGGCCGTCCATAATCGCCGTCGTCTCCTTGTTCACCCAGATCGCCAGGCTGATCAAACCGGCGCGGATCTCTTTCGGCAGCTGGTTGTCGTCGGCGGCAAGTTCGTAGGCGAACGTGTCCCAGACGCGCTTGTTCCACAGGATCGCGTCATAGAGCTTCTGGATGTTCTGGACGTCCTTGCTGGCATCGACGAGAGCGGCCGTGACTTGGGTCAGCAGACGACGTTCGGTCGCCCGAGGATTCTCGGTGACCTTCTGAACTTTCCCGTACGCCGCATAACCACTCATCGCCGCTTCTCCTTTTCCCCACTCTTGTCGCCGCCGGCGCTCTTCGCACCGGCCGGCGCCACCGCGAGCAACTTTGCTTCAAACTGGATGAGACTCCTGCAGAGCTTCAGCGCTTGATAGAAGCGCTTGGTGTTCACCTGCTGCAGAATTCCCATCAGTGCCCGCCGCACCTCCGCCAGCGTCGTGCTGGCGAGATAGTCATCGATCAGCCCCGCGAACTTGCCATAGTACTCGTCATGCCCCTCGGGATCGATATACATCAGCATGATGACGAAGTAGATCCGTTTGGCCGGCGTGTTGGCCTCGTTCTCCTGCATGATGTCCTTTGCCCGGAGGAACGTCGCCTGGTTTTGCAGGATGAGCGATGCGCCGCTCTTCCCCGCCACCATCACCGCGCCATTTACGATGAACTTCTCACCTGCCTTCAAATCGATCTTGAGTGACATTGGGAAAATTTTACGGATTTGCCGTTGACAATTGGTTAACGCTGTGTGGTCCCGGACGGGACCAAGCGACGATAATCTGCATTATACGCCAAGCGGTTGTCGGATTAAACCGGTCCCGTTAACTCCGCTCCGCCGTGCCATGTCGCCTCCAGATCGCGCGGTATAGACGCTCGATCTGGCGAGCCCGCGCCCGCCCGTCACACAGTCCAGAGTGCCGCACGCGCTCGCGCAAGTCGCGCCGCAACTCGGCCAGACGCACGGGGTCGCGCACCAGCCCGGCAGCCGCGGCAACGTAGTCATCGGCCGCCGGGGCGGTAAGCGGCAACAGACCAACAGCCGCCAGCATCGCCGCGGACCAGCGGGACACCATCGTGGCGCCGGCGCGACTGATCACCGGCACGCCCATCCACAGCGCCTCGAACGTCGTGGTCGAGCCGGTGAAGGGAAACGGATCGAGAGCGACGTCGATGTCGTTGTAGGCGTCCAAATGATGCTGGCCTGGGCGATCGTCCTCGCCGAAGACCACCCGTTCGGCGCCGACGCCCGCCTCGCCGAGCGCCCGGACAACGCGCTGACGCAAAGCCTCCGAGCGATACCAGTTGCGGAATTTCAGATGCAGCGCCGCCTCAGGCACCGCGGTCAACACCCGGCCCCACAGCGCCAAACAGTCGGCGCTGAGCTTCGCCGGATTGTTGAAGCATCCGAACACCGGCCGGCCTGCCGCACGGCGCGGTCTGACCGGGGGCGCCGATTCGAGAGGCGCGTGCAGGTAGAACCGCGGCAGCCGCAGGACGCGCTCGGTGAACCGTTCTCCGCCATGTCGCGGCGACAGAACGCGGTCGGAGATCAGATAGTCCATGTGCGGCAGACCGCTGGTCGCCGGGTCGTGGAAGCTGACATGCGCTCGCGCCGGACGGTAGGCGGCGATCTGGGGGCGGTTGCGGTCGAAACGGCCGGCCAGCAGCACGAGGATATCGATGTCGTCGCTCCGGATCAGCGACGCAACCTCTGGGTCGCGCCTGCCGTCGATCGGACGCCACGCGTCCACATAGCTCTGGAATCGGCGGGTTGTCGCATCGGGCGCGGCGATGTCGGCATAAACGGCGATCTCGAACCGCGAGCGGTCATGATTCAGAAAGAGCGGCTCGAGGTTGCGCGCGACCGGATGGTCGCCGCGCAGATCGGACGAAACATATCCGACGCGCAAACGGCGCTGCGGCGACCCCGCGGCGGGGCGCCGTCGCATGTGCGCCGGCGCTTCGACCTTGAAGCGCTCGCCAAATCGCCGGCACTCGGCGAAGCGCTCCGCTTCGTCCATTGCCTGATACAAAAGGATTCCGAGCAGTCGCCGGTGCGTTGTCACCGACGCGGGATCGAGCGCGAGCGCTCGTCGCGCACTGGCTTCCGCCTGGGGATGTTCCGCGCGCTCGTTGTGCAGAAGCGCCATCGTCAGATGGAACTCCGGTTCGTCCGGCCGCAGGTCAGTCGCCCGGGACAGGCATTCGTACGCCTCGTCGAGCCGGCCGAGATCGCGGAGCACGATGCCACGGTTGGCGTGCGCATCCGCTTGATTGCCATTCAACGAAATCGCCCGATCCAGTTCCTCGAGAGCGTCCGCCAGCCTGCCGATGACGCGCAGCACGGCGCCTTTGTTCGCATGCGCCTCTGCATAGTTTTGATCGATTTGAATCGCATGGTCGAAACTGGCGAGCGCGTCGTCGAGACGTCCGGCGTCGTGCAGGGCCTTGCCGAGATTGTTCCATACCGTCGCGGACGAAGGTTTCAGCTCGACCGCCGCTCGGAGACGTTCGATGGCGGCCAGGCAGTCGCCGCTCTCGATCAGGAGCAACCCGAGATTGTTCTGCGCTTCCATCAACTGCGGGTCGAGGGCAATCGCTCGGCCATATGCCGCCATCGATTCATCCCTGCGCCTCAGGTCCTGCAGGGCCACGGCCACGTTGTATTGGATCCGCGCATCGTCAGGCTTAATCGCCGCAGCCTTCTCAAACCACTCGAGGGCCGCGTCGGATCGACCGCTGCTCTGCAGCGAGGCGCCAAGCAGATTGCACGCCTCGCCGTTTTGTGGCGCGATCGCGACCGCCTTTTGCGCGATCTTCACAGCCTCGCCAGCCTGGCCCAATGCGCGCCGAATATCCGCCAACGCGATCAGCGCATCGACGTGGAACGGATCGATGGCGAGCGCCGCTTCGAATGCGGAAGCCGCCGCCTCACCCTGGTCTGAACGCCGGAGGATCACGCCGAGGCTCATATGCAACGCGGAATCGGCAGGCTCTGTCGCCATCAAACGGCGTATGGCCGCCTCGGCCTCCTGCAATCTGCCGCGTTCGAACTCGATCGCCGCCAAGCCGCGCAACGCGCCCGGGTGATCGGGCTGCTCCGCAAGGACTTCCCTATACAGCGCCTCGGCAGCCGGTAGTTCACGGGCACGATGCCGCGCTTGGGCTTCCGCGATGAGCGCCGCGACCGAGGTCATCGTTCCCCCATGTCCGCCGGCGACGGGTTGCGACACCAACGGGTCCAGATCGCACGGTAGATGCGCTCGATTTGGCGCGCACGCAATTTTCCGTCGACGAGGGGCGACCGCATGATCCGTTCCCGCAGGCTGGACCGCAGGGTCGCGAGCCGATCCGGGTCGGACGCCAGGCTTGCCGCAATCGCGACGTATCGCTCGGGACTATCGGTAATCAGATCGTCGAGATCCAGAACCTTGAGCATGGAGGCCGACCACCGCGACATCATCGTCTCGCCCGCGAGGGTCACGACCGGAACTCCCATCCACAGCGCCTCGAACGTCGTCGTGGAACCCGTAAACGGATATGGGTCGAGCGCGATATCGACGCGGTGGTAGGTCTGGAGATGCTCAACCAGCGGCTCGTCCCCGCTGAGGAATTCCACGGCATCGGGGCCGGCGCCGGCTGCGGCGAACGCGCTCCGCAAGCGATCCTGCAATTCGGGAGCCTCGAACCATCGCCGAAATTTCAGGAGCAGCCGCGAGCCGGGGACAGCGCGCAGGATTCGCCCCCAAAGCGCGATCGTAGCGCCATTGAGCTTGGTCGGATTGTTGAACGAACCGAACGTCACTCGTCCTTCCGCCGCCAGCGGCGGCGGCATGACGTCGGGTGCGCCGGCG
>Ga0335070_10001532_pt1 | contig 26746 bp, 25 predicted proteins | sample Lox_Sample_13_FD_206722 | JGI IMG/M metagenome (GOLD analysis project Ga0335070, IMG submission 206722) | Soil microbial communities from Loxahatchee National Wildlife Refuge, Florida, United States - Lox_Sample_1.3 | ecosystem: Environmental > Terrestrial > Soil > Wetlands | place: USA...
CGCAATTGACCCAATCAGTCCCCTTGTGAAGCCTTCTCGGGTCCTCCACGACGTGTGCGCGTACTGGCTGATATCGAGGGATGGGTCTAGCCCGAATGCGCAAGCGCAGCACGCCAGCAGAATGGCGAGGCAGGTCATGGCTCGCAGGGCCGATTCGCGCATATGGAAATACATCTTAGCCCAGAGGCTGCAAAGCTGCTCATCCTCCGCAGAGTGTTCTTGATCACAATTCCGAGTCGCGGCTAGCATGTATGATATCGTTCCCAAAAACTTTCAGGGAGGATGCCATGCCTCGGAGACCCAGCTCCAGCCTCAGCGCTCTCTTCATTGTTCTCTTCTTCGTGGCTGTCAACCTGCCTGCATACGCCCAAACCGAAACGGGCACGATCTATGGTTCTGTCGCAGATCCCACGGGAGCTGTCGTTCCCGGCGCGACAATTCGCCTGACTGAAGTAGACCGCGCAACCAAAGCCGAGGTTGCCACCGGAACTAGCGGGTTCTATACCCTCGCCGATGTCCGTCCAGGCCACTACCGAATGGAAGTGCAAAAGAGCGGATTCAAGCTCGTCCGTCTGACTGGAATTACCGTGAACGTGCAGGATAATCTGGAAGAAAATTTCAAGCTTGATGTCGGCCCTGCATCGGAATCCATAACAGTTACGGCGAATACCGCGAATGTAAACTCAACCGATGCAACGGTGAGCACCGTAGTGGACCAGCAATTTGTCGACAACATCCCTCTCAATGGCCGCACTGTCCAGACGCTCATCATGCTCACGCCGGGTGTGGTCGTGACGCCGACAGCTTTCGATGACCAGGGCCAATTTAGTGTGAACGGCCAACGCGCCGATGCCAACTACCTCACCGTTGACGGCGTGAGTGCGAACTTCGGAGTTACCGGTTATAGTCCGCTGGTCCAAACCGCTGGAGGTGCGCTACCGGCGCTTAGTGTTGCAGGCGGGACGAATAGCCTTGTCTCCGTCGACGCCATGCAGGAGTTTCGCCTCCAGACCTCGTCGTTCGCTCCCGAGTTCGGACGTACTCCAGGTGGGCAGCTCGCGGTTGTCACTCGCTCAGGAACAAATGCGTTTCACGGGACACTGTTCGAGTACTTGAGGAACAGCGCCCTTGATGCCAACGACTGGTTCGCAAATCATAACAGTCTGCCGAAACCGGCGGAACGCCAGAACGATTTCGGCGGTATATTCGGCGGCCCGATTATCAAGGACAAAACCTTCTTTTTCGTCTCTTACGAGGGACTCCGTTTGCGGTTGCCGTCAACGCAGGAAACCATCGTGCCGAACATCGCATCGCGACAGCAAGCGGAATCGGCAGGTTTGTCAATCCTTCCTTACTTGAATGCGTATCCGATCGCAAACGGGGTTGATCTCGGGGCGGGATTGGCGCAGTTCAACGCAACGTATTCCAACCCGTCTTCACTGGACGCATTCAGCATTCGGATGGATCAGGTGGTTAATCCCAGGGTCACTCTGTTCGGCCGGTACGACTATTCACCGTCCGACCTGAAGCTGCGCGGACCGTTCACAGCCCCGAACACGGCACTCAACACGAAAGAGTCAGTTTCGTCTTCCATACAAACCTTCACGCTTGGGTCGACGCAGCTACTCCGGCCATATATCACCAACGAATTCAGGGCAAATTACAGCAATCAGCGAGTTGGCACGAAGTATTCCCTCGATAACTTTGGCGGGGCCGTGCCACTTCCGGATTCAGCCTCGTTTCCCTCTGGGTATTCCTCGGCGGATGCACTTTTCGAATTCCTGATACTCGGTGCCGGCGAATATGCACAGGGCAAATACGGGATCGACGAGCAGCGCCAAGTCAATCTGATTGACAATGTGTCAATTGCGAAGGGCAGCCATCAATTGAAGTTTGGTGTGGACTACCGCTGGCTTTCGCCTTTCAGCAGCCCCGTCAACTACGCCCAATTCTCCGAGTTCAAAGGCATGTCAACGACGCCCGGCGGGGCGCTTTCGGACACAGCTCTCGGCGCTTTTTTACACAATATACAAAGCAACACACTTCTTGCCCGTAACCTCTCGCTGTACGGTCAGGACACATGGAAACTGACGCCGCGGCTGGCCCTGACCTATGGTTTGAGGTGGGACCTGAACCCAGCACTGCGGGGGAAGAATCTGGAAAACCAGCCGTTTACAGTCACAGGCCTGAATGATCCGTCGACCATGACGTTGGCACCTCGCGGTACTTCACTTTACAACACGAATTATGGAAACGTGGCGCCAAGAATTGGGATCGCGTACCAGTTCGGCGGCAAGCAGAATTGGAGTTCCGTCCTTCGCGGGGGCTTCGGCATTTTTTACGATCTCGGATATGGCTCGCTTGGCGGTGTCTCCAGCTATTTCCCATACCAAGCAACAAAGTCATTGTCATTGGTTCCGTTTCCGCTTAGCGCGCCGAATGCTGCTCCTCCGCATCTCACGACCACTCCCCCCGTATCAAGCATTCTTGTGGCCGAACCTACCTTATCCACTCCGCATACCTACCAATGGAATGTCGCACTGGAGCAATCAATCGGAGCGAAGCAGAGCCTCTCACTGACGTATGTGGGTGCAGCAGGTCGTGACCTTTTGCGGACCACGAATCTCTACAATCCGAACCCGGACTTCCAGTTTGTGAACGTAACCAGCAATACGGCAACGTCGGACTACCACGCATTGCAAATTCAGCTCGAGAGGCGCTTGTCGCAGGGCTTGCAGGCGCTGGCTTCGTACACATGGTTGCACTCGGTTGACATTGCCTCAACCGATGCCTTCGCGAATTACTTGAGTACTCCGACCTATATCGCCAATCCAAACATAGATCGAGCTAGCTCGGACTTCGATATTCGGCACTCGTTCACCGCTGGCGTGACCTACGAGGTGCCCACTCCGCAATGGAACAACTTTGCACGTGTCGCACTGAGCAACTGGTCGGTTGATACATTCATTCTGGCAAGGACATCTCCGCCCGTGGACATAACTGGCTCAATCGCCATTGCTGCCGGTACTGTTCTAGCCTCTCGCCCCAACGTGGTTCCAGGAGTGCCGCTCGAGCTCTATGGCTCGCAGTATCCAGGTGGCAAGATATTCAACAAGGCTGCTTTTATGCCGGCGGCGCCAGGGACGCAGGGGGACTTCCCGCGCAACTACCTTCGCGGGTTCGCAGCATCCCAGGTCGACTTTGCCGTGCAGAGGCAATTCAAACTCACCGAGAAATTAAACCTCCGCTTTCGAGGCGAGTTCTTTAATCTCTTCAACCAATCGAATTTCGGGTCTCCCAACAATTCTCTAACAAGTCCTCTGTTTGGATATTCGACTCAAACGTTAGCGAACAGCCTCGGCGCAGGCGGCGCGAACGGCGGCCTCAACCCGCTGTACCAGATTGGCGGCCCGCGCTCGATCCAACTGGCGCTCAAGCTGCAGTTCTAAGGTTGTGGCAACACATTACTCCAAGGACGCGAATAGTGGGCGTGAATTGGAGCACGGACATCGATCAAACCCTAGCCGCAGCGGAAGGAGCAATCCCGCCCCATCTTGCTGGACTTCAGCGCGGCTCCGGCCCGAGGAGCCTGTGCTCGGCTGGATGCAGAGTCGTATGAAGATCAGAAAACTGCCGAGTTCATCCGCGATAACTTCCTTCCGGTAAAAGCCCATATCAAAGAGCACCCGGCATGGTTCCACCGCTTCGATGCGGTCTGGACGCCAACTGTGCTCCTGCTCGATGCTGCCGGCAAAGAGCGTGCGCGACTGGAGGGCTATCTGTCCACCAACGATTTCATGGCTGCTCTAAAGAATGGTCTGGGCCGCATCGCCTTCGTGCAGAAGAAATACGCCGACGCGGAACGATGGTACGGCGACGTGGTCGCTCAATATGGCGATTCCCATTTTGCGCCGGAAGCGATGTACTGGCGAGCGGTCGCGCAGTACAGCGCGTCCCACGATCACACGGTCCTGGGCAAAGTCGCCGAGGAACTGCGAAGCAAATATCCGTCTAGCGTGTGGGCGAGCAAGGCCATCCCGTGGCTGGGTTAGGGTTGCAAACATCCGTCCACGGTGTGCCGTTGCTGTGCCCCGCGCTGCGTTCGGACCAGATGTAAGTCCTAGATTTTCATAATCGTGCTCTGAGTCACTTCCGTGCGGGCTGGTTCGCGGCAAGTCATTGATATTAGTGGAAATTCTAGTTGAAAACGCCTTCAGGCCGTCTAACGGCCGATCAGTCGCATTTTGATGCCAACTGCGGGGAGTTAAACGGGGTTCACTTTGTAGTGTGCCAGCTGTGTGCGTCCGTCACGGGCATGGAAATCCGATCATCGTGACGAGCTGATCGAAAACTTGGTAATCACCGATGCCGCAAGATGCCGCAGCGCGCACACAATCGTTTCTGCCTGAAGGGCGAATTTCTAGCATTCAGTTAGCTATTGACCGCTGTGCGCTTGCGGAGGGTTGCAGCCGTGCGTCCGGATCTGGCAATCCGAGATAGAGCTGCTGGGTGATATCCGCCAGCGTCCAGAGGTTGTCGATCCGCACACTCGGGTGCTGAACGAACTTCGCGCGGGGATCACCCAGATCCTTCCATATGTGCTCAACTTCCCAACCTGCAAACAGCTCGGTTCCGGTCAGAACAATCACTGGCGCCCGCGGCCGTCCATCGGGCAGACGTTCGCGACCCCATGTCGCAAATTCACCAATCCCCGTCTTCTCCGCATCGGTCAGGTCAGTCTTCAGTGCAGCAAAGACATGGAACGCGCCCGGAAATTTCTCGGCGAGCTTGCGCATGCGTGCAACGTCTTCCGCCTTGAATGACTCCGTGGCGAAGCTTTTCCCCTCGCCAAACACCAGTAGAGGCTCTTCCTGGAGGCCAAACATCTTTTTCCGCTGATACCAAAATGTAAAATCGACCTCGAACGGATTTTCCGTCCCGATCTTGAAATGAAGTCCTGTCGCATAGGTGATATTGGCTCGATCACTACCGAGTCCGCGCGCGAACGTACTTAGCGCAAGCACGGTTGCATAAGCGCCTTCGGCATAGTTCGGCACGCTGTAGGGACCAAGAACGCGGTAATGCCAGGGCGTACGGTTGAAAGTCAGACTGCCTTGGGGAAACGCGTACTCATTCAGACACCTTTCGCACTTCACCACCTGGCCAAGACCGTCGATCCCGAACCAGTTCTTCTTCCGGCAATTTGGACACTCCAGTACGAGACCAAGGCGTAATACTTTCGCCTTCACAAAGGCGTCCAGATCAGGAGCGTAAAAGAACTTCCGGGTCTGGGCACGACGACTGATAAGGTCAGTCCACCTCTTCACGTCTATCGAGCGATCAGGAAACTCTTCCAGCGTGCCATCCGCAAATCGACGCACGCTTTTCGACATTTCGTCCAGCAGCCTGATCGTGTCGGCATCTGCGATCAGTCCGGTCCCCCAGAAACCGCCAAGCGAAACCAGTATCTGGTCAGCGATACGGCCCGGATCGGACGGCTCTGCCTCGATACCTTGTGATTTGAGCCATTCCACAATCGCCTGATGGCCAGTCAACAATCGAAAATACTCCCCGTGCTCCTTGTAACGCTGCGGCAGCACAAAACCTTCACGCGAAACGATCGTCGCTTCGCCGATCCGCATGCCTCGCCTGCCCTTATCGTGAAGCGTCAGGGGTAGGGCGACGGCTATAGTGTCGTTCGTGCCGTATTTGTTGAGTTCCAGCACATTCACCCAGCGCGCTGATCCATCGCCGTGCGTCGGGACGAACTCCGGTGCCAGGCTTTTGAACCGGCAACTGGAACGTCCCTGTTCCTCCGAGACCGATAGTTCCAGATCCGCTGACGCGACAGAAATACGCGCCCGCTGAGGCCTGGCAATCCGGTCCTCCCGGTTGGAGCGCCAGATGTTGTCGTACCAGAGCTTGAAACACCACGCATTACCCCCTATTGCCGTGAGGCCTGCTTCCTCAACGGCGGTCTTCGCTCGCTCTTCACTGATCGAGCGACCGAACTGTACCGTCGTATCGATCATTACTCCGTGCGGATTGCCGGGGAGCGGACGATGATTTACTTTTACAAATTCGACAAGGAAATCCTTCGCGTCCTTCATCCAGGCAATGCTGACTCCGAGAACCTGCGGATGGAATTGCCGCAGGTTCCACAAGTCGACCAAATCCAGAGGGCTGGACGGATCGACAACGAACAGTGTGGGATCGCTCCACCCGTCCGGATCTCGCTTCAGGTATTCTCGCGTGAAATGAAGTGGCAGTTCGAATCGTTCCTTGATTGCCTTGACCCAGTTTTCCGGTGTCGGTTGCAGCTTGACGGGATCAAACGCGTCCAGATATGCCTCTCTTCTTCCGGACAGCGGTGCATCCGTCGGAAACTCACCGAAATTCGCTGCCACAAAAGCGTCACTCGACGCTTCCGTTTCAAAAATCGCCACGCGCCGCGCATGGCGTGAAACGAATTTGAATTCACGCTCGTATAGTTCCTCATAAACATGGAAAATGTCCGTACCGAAGGGAATATCCCTCTGATATGGATCTTCTGTCGTGAAGAACGCGTCGAGCTGCAGGACTCGGGGACGACCGAAATCGAGGTCCTCAGAATCCATCCCAATCGCAGCTGCCACTCCCTGTTCCGCCTCGACGAACACGTCCGGCTCGAAGAACCGGATGTACCCCTTCGCCAGATCTTGCGGGGTCGGATCAAGCGCTAGATGCCGGTCACGCCATGCGTCCGGCAATGCCTTGCTCACCGGAATGATCGGGTTGTACACGCCACCCCAAAGGCAGGTGCAGGCCTGGAAGACTTTTCTTACGGACGGGGCATTAGTCGGATCAACCAGAAAGCCGATCCGTGTTGGGCGGAGATTCAGTGAAGCGGAGAGCGTATTCATTTGTTCATGTGCCGGTTAGTCGCACACTCACTCGCGCGGGACCCTTACTTTAGGTTCTTGAGTTTCTTCGTATAGTCAGACAGCAGCTTCTCTACGGACAATCCATGTGCGTCTACGAGCTTCTGGATATGAGTCGTCGACAAATCCTTGAAGTTCACCGATTCAAAGGATTTGAAGAATTCCCGAATATGCTTCCCGAAACGTTTCAGTTCGCTTTCGCGCATGGCCTCCACTTCATGCGTAAACGCAGCTGCGCTCGCAACAAAGTTTGCAGGATGAATGACAATGCGCTTTACCTTCATTCCGGCATAGTGTTTATCAAACCACGCACTCGAACGGTTCATCTGCTCTGCTTCTCTTTTGTTGACCTCGGCCCTCAGGATTTCGACTTCACTCTTGCATTCCCACAGAATGTACTGACTGGCATCCAAAGCCCATAAATTGTCCGGTCCCTCTTTCCATTCCTTATCCGGGCGCTCGCCAGCGAAGCCAAGGGCTCGACTGATTTCATCAAGAGCCTGCTCGAACTTGTCGGCCTTCGTCCCAAAAACGAGACGACTGAGGATCTCCGAAAGGGCAATGTCGAGTTGCGCGTAATCGCCAAACTGACCTATCCACTCAGCGATCCGCTCCACACGTCCCTGGCTTACGATTGTCAGCTTCGCCACGGTCACACCGGTTGCCGGCTTGAGCAACAGTCTGTTTGCCTTGTGGGCGGCAATCTGCAATCGCTGGGATTCCGTGCGATTGCCGCGATGCAGATACCTGGCCATAACCTGCAGATACCAACCCTTGTCCTCGCTGTTGAAATTACCTTTATCGAGCATGGCCTGCAGTTTGTCTGCTGCGCCCGAATAGTCCCCGGTCAGGAAAGCCTGCTCTGCGGCAAGCTCGGTGCTATACCTTCGCAGAAGTTCTTCGTTTGCGCCTACGGGCTTGACCTTTGCCATCTGATCGGCATAGAAAGCCTTCCATCCATCGTCACGAGCGAGGCACTGACGTAACAGTCCATTGAAGGCTGCGCTAGCGGTTTCGCCCGCCTCTATCTCCTGGCGAGCCATTTCAGCGATTTCCAGGCCGATTTCAATCTGGGTGGACATTTGCGGCGATAGAAAACGGCGCGAATTCCTTTCGCGTACCAGTCGCGTGATATCCGCGCCAGTAACCACGATCACGGAATAGTCCTTTTCTCCGCGCACGCTCCTTCCCATACCTTGCTCAACGGTTCGGATCGTACGCATCAATGTCGCATCGCTGTTCGGTCGACAAAGTTCTTCATATAAGTCAACCAGACTTTCAGAAAAGGGCTTGCTGTCAAAGATCAGCACCCGGCATGTATCGTCCGGCAAGTCAATGCCGTCGTATCGGTTCGCGAGCACGACCGTTTTCTCGTATTGTTCCTTCCATAACCTGTCTATGGCGTCGGTCACAGTCTCCCGGGTCGCGACGAGAGCTCCATATGCCTGCCAGTCCTTCGTCCACGCGAATCCTGGTGTCAGTGCGACAATGCCATGCTTCCTTTTGTCTTTCGGACCAGCGAAGCCCTGGACAATTCTCGCCCTGTCAAGCTCATCATGGATTAGTGATGGCAAAAGAACCATCTTCTCCCCCGACCAGCTCTCCTTCGAGTAGGTAAGCGGGTTGATGATGGTCTTTGGGTCGAGTTGAAGCCCCTTCACCAAAAAGGCGTCGTCCGTGACAGTCGCCGACATGAAAACGCGATGCGGGGCATTCCAGTAACTTCCAAAATCTTCTAATGGAGCTATGTACGGCTCGATCTCGGCTGCCGCACCGGAAATGACGCACTGGCAGGAACCAAGCGTGTCGCGCAAAAGCGGCCAGGCGAACTTGATCGAATTGGTGTCAGAGTTACCCGAGAGGATACTTGCTACGTCCGCTTCGTGGGCCGCCCATGCCCAATAAGGAACAGGCAGAAAAGCGTCGCGCTTGTCATTACTGATGTCCGCAAAGGTGCCAAGGCCCTGCTGCTCGAGATCCTCTGCAAACAAAGTCTTGAGGGCCTCGTAAGCGGGTTCGGACTGTGGAATACGTATCCTGCACGCGTCGCGAATAATATCCGAACAGGCATGCGCATCGTCCATGAGAAGTGTGCCGACACTCACGGACTTCCCCTTCAGCCCAAACTTTGTCAGACCGTTGAATAGTTTGTGTACCGACGTTACCAGAATCCTTTCGCTACTCAGAAAGGCTTCCGGCAAATCCGGGTCTGCCTTGCATGTGGCGATCCCAAATTGCCGTGCCTGCTCACATGTCTGATCGATCAGAAAATTGTCCGGGCACAGATAGACCGCCGGGCCCTGCCCTGCATTGAGACGCGACTGCAGCATCAGGAGGCCGATCAACGTCTTGCCTTGTCCCGTATGCAATTTCACAATTACATCGCGGGTTGACTGCTGGTTCTTGAACCAGTCGTCAAGTACCGCGAACTGCGCCGGTCGAAGCGGACCCTTGTCGTGGGCCCGATCCAGCGTGTCGTAAAGTTTCGCGGGGTCAACAGGCTTGGCCGTTTTCTTTCCCGCCAACCGCTTCTTGAAGTCGACCACGTCTATCTCCAATTCTGGATCAGATAATCAGATCGCAGGTATGCCGAAAGTGTAACCTGCAAGTGCAGTGTAGGGACTTAGTCTTCGCAGAGCAATGCGGCCGCCACTTCGGAAGGAAGACCAATCGGCTCGCCGCAGTCACCAAAGCCACGTTGTGCGTTATTTCGACAAATATCGCAGGCTTCATTCCGGGCACGAGGCGAAGCAACAGCCTTGAGATTATAGGTTACTTGGTTCTGAGCCAGCGTCACAGGAAAAGGTTCAAGCAAGAATGGCTGCAGCAAATGTCGGAGTAACATCATGCCGTTGCTTGCGGCGCTCATATTCAAATCCATCACGGCAGGCTGTTTGAGCAAAAGATCGTCGGAGTAACCTAGCGCTATCTTTCTCTTCCGTTCATCTGTAGTCAGCGATTCGAAGGCCAGTCTTCTGGCGGTGACCAGACCCGTGCACCGAAGACACCATCTTCCCGGCGCAATGTAATTAACCCTTGTATCAGCTGAGACAATGCCCTCCTCGTCACCTCCGATTTCTGCGCCGACATCGATGTACGGCAACAAATGCTGGTAAACATATTTGCACAGAAGAGCGCGCGGATAATCCTTGTCGACGCAACCGAACACCAGATCGGCCTGACCGAGGAGCCGCATAACGTCGTCGTCAAGAATAGTACCGACAATCGCGATGACCTCACACCCCAACCCAAGGCTCTCGATTCCACGCTTCAGGACTTCAGCCTTCGGACGACGTAGTTCGGCATCTTCCGCAGTTGCATACAGGATACGATTGAGATTGACCAACTTCACTACATCATGGTCGATCACCAGGATTCTTTTGCACCCCGCCCGAGCCAATAGCTCGCTGATCAGCGAACCTGTGCCGCTGGCTCCCACCACGGCGACAGTCCGTTGTGCTAGAACGGCTAGCGCGCCACTTCCTGTAAGGGCCAGAGCTCGATCGAAAATCTCGGACGGAGCCGGTGCAGATCTTGATGGTCGGCCATCCAAGGGCAAGTAACGCAGTGCGTTTCCAACGCTGACCAGACTTGTGATCGGCAACTGCTTCGTTGGCGACATCCAAGCTCGTCCCTGCTGTGAACCCTTTCCAAGAACGACACTGCTCAACAAGGTGCCCGACGAGAGCTCCTGCAAATTCTCGACCAGAAGCGGGTCCTGCTCGTCGTCATAATCTGAGAAGCTCACTGCTTCATTGGCGCGTGGGTGCGTGTGGAATGTAATGAGCCCCGCCAGCTTCCTGTTACGCGCGTTCATGTGCGCACGCCTCATGTAGCGCGACGAAAACGTCAGCGCCTGGTGCGGTTGAGACAGCACGTCCCCTGCCTCCGGCCATATGATCTCTGACACAATGAGCTCCCGGATCGTGCCGTTCACGCAACGTTTTCCAAGCAATCCTATGGCGCCGTATTCCGTATCCCGATGTGCCCGGAATGATGGCGCGCAGTGCTTTCGCAAGCGTTCCCAGTCAGCGCCCGTGATACGCAGGTTAAGTTCTTGCATTGATCGCTCCGCGCTGCAAAAAGAACCCCCGGCAATGAACAATGTGGCTCTCGATGTTGTCCACTCCGAGCCGGAATGGCTTGCCGTCGGGATAATGCCAGGAAACGGCCTTCCAGTCCTGATTACGGAAAGAAACCACCTGCCCGTTCACCCGGTTGTGTTCCCCATCCTGAAACTTGTACGGGAGGGCAAGATAGAACCCATCAAGAGCCGTGCCAAGATCGTAAGCCACAGGGATTGCAATCAATATCTCGTATATCTTGCGATCCCAAGGAGGGCAAGGTGCCTCGACGCCGCCGACGACAGCAAAGGGCTGGACGCCCAGCGTCACCAGCTCGACGACCGAGCCAGCCGAGGCAAGTCGATCAATTTCTGCCTTAGCCTTCGCGATTTGCATCCCCAACCTCGTCACCGTACTTCCCATCACGCTGCGCTTCGAAGCGCTGCCCACGGTGAAGCTTCACGGGCGTATCGGGAGGTAACGGATCGACGCCGTCGCACGGATAGTAGAGGCTATATTCCTGCCACGGCAGTCCGGCGAGCGCCAGGATTTCCTTCGGCGTCATTTCCTTTTCGGGGGCAATGCGCCACCGCGTATTGATCTGGATCGCCAGCACCAGCTCCACCGCAAAGTGATGCGTCCGTGGCTCTTCATTCAGGAACTCGCCCAGCGTCAAGTCAAGGTTAAGGGGCTCACCGAACTGGTGGTCCTTATAGACGCCATGAAGTTTGTCCAACGGCTCTTCCGGGCTGGGGAGAAGGTGCTCACCGAGCTCCCTAGCACCCTTATCAAGCACCTCAAGCAGTGTGGCTTCGCGCGGCATGCGGAGGTGACGCCTTTCGTGGTCCACCGGGCTAAATTTCTCGACCGAGATTTCAACCTCGTGCTTTCCCCTCTCTTCACCTTCGACCAGCGTTCCCTGGATCAGAACTTGTTCAACCTGGCCTCCGATCAGTTCGCCCTTCTCGCTCTCCGCGCCTACAACCCTTTCCGTATTCATGCCTTTACTCCTTCCCTTGGTATGGCGATCTTGCGGAGGCAGGGCTGTGATACGACCGTCTGTCACCGCTCGGATTATGAATACGTGTGCAAACCTCATTGTGTCAATCCGTAGTTTACATAAACATCGTTGCGATAACCAACGTGTTTGCGACAGTTGACATATTGCGCGAGTGCAGTGTAAGGTTCCGCTGATGGCAGATTCCAGCGGACTATACCGGGCAGTTGGGCATAAGATCCGCACAGCGCGGGAAAGACTGGAGCCCAAGGTCAGCCAGGCTAAACTGGCACAACGACTTGGAATCAGCCGGGTATCGGTCGTCAACATCGAAGCGGGGCGTCAACATGCGCCCCTGTCTCTGCTCTGGCAGATCGCCGAAAAACTCGAAACCGAGCTTGTACTTCTGCTCCCTCGCCGTGGCGAACTGCATGCGCCGCCTCCTGCGGTTCACCTTGATCAGAAGACTCTCGATCAGATCAAGCTGGCCGTTGGCGACAGGGAAAGCCAGCAGAAGCTCACGGGTCTAATTACCAAGCTCAAGACGACACTGGAAACGCAGCTACCACAACTGAAGGACGAGGACCGCCATGACAAGCCAATCAGTCGATCAGCACGCTGAGGAAATTCTGCGACAGACCGACACCTACAAAGTGCCTGTACCGATTGAGGTTGTCGCACACCGTCTCGGTCTGACAACCGAGGCCTCCGCTCTAGGCGACGGTGTATCCGGAATGCTCGTGGTCGAAAATGACCGTGGGGCTATAGGTTACAACTCCAGCCATGCGCGCGTCAGGCAGAGATTTACCGTGTCACACGAAATCTCCCATTTTGTGCTGCACCTGAAGAAGAACCGCCGATCCCAACTTTTCATTGATCCCTTCGTAATCTTCCGACGTGACGACACCTCCGCAACTGGCAACGACAAGCAAGAAGTTGAAGCCAATCAGTTCGGAGCAGCCTTGCTCATGCCTGCATCTCTCGTTCTTAAAGAGATCAAGAAGAATGCTCTCGATCTGGATGACGAAGATGCTCTCAGCTTTCTCGCGAAGCGGTTTCGGGTGAGCACTGTCGCGATGACCTACAGGCTCAATACGCTCGGGTTATTGAGGACCTAAGTCGAGGTTAGCAATCATGTTCGACAGTTTGTCGATCTCAGGCTCGCCTTCCCTCCACCGTTACCTAGTGGTACTGGCTGTATCTCTGCATCGGCATCGTCCATCACCATTTTGAGAGCGGCCTGAGCCTCCGCGCGATAGCTGTCCATGTCGATGGCCTGAAACATTCCTTTAGAAAGTCTTCCTCCTTCGGGGGCGGGATGGGATCTGGCGTTAGGCACGCTGGCGAGAACCGCCTTTCTGTCGGTAATCCCGAATGGCAAAGTAATGCGCGGAGAGACAAATGTTGTGAGCAATCGGTGTGCGATTCCGATCGGAACTTCTGATGGGCGTTGGTCAGGGGTCCGAGGGTGAGTGACTACGACTCACTCGAAAATCATAGTTTTAGTGGAGTTTCTGTGATGTCGGTTGGCCAAATGTGTGCCAGACCCGGGTCCGCGACCTTACCTTGCGTCGGACCTCTACGCGGATGAAGATGCATCGAAAAAGGGTGAAGCTTCATTCCGTTGATATAGCGACTTTGACTGTGTCTGAATTGAGAGTCGCAGATCTAATCGTGACGGATCGCGCAACCATGCCTGCTACCGAGACTGTTATCCTGCCGGCATCTCGAAGTGACGATGCCTGCGGTGTTCATGACGGACTCCCTTGGCTGACAGTGGCGATCACAATGGCAATCCCCGAAATAAGCAACGCCATCGCCACGGCGCCATACATGTAGTGTGGCCACACGATCAGTCGTAACATCGCAACTTCAACGATCAGCCAGCCTAGTGACACGAATCCTTGGGCGATTACCCACCAGCCGAATCCCGGATGCTCGCCTACAGTGAACCGCAACACCCAGAGACTAAGCAGACCATTCGCTACCAGCAAAATAATTCCGGGGACAAGATAGGAGCGGAATGGAGAATATTGCAGCAAGCTCTGCGGAAACCCCCACGGCTCACCGCTCGGGTGCAAGATGAGAGGAATTGCACCGACGACTCCGGACAAACCTGTAAATATCAGCGCGATGATTGCGACCATCCTGGCTTTCTTCATTGCGGCACCTCACAGGGCTGGCTGACGAACGATGGGTCTCTGGACTAGCCATCTTAAGTTTCTGGAACTTCGTGTACTGCAGTTCTCGATCTTCTTCTTCTCTTCACGATGGATCCTGTGTAGAACCCTGCTCCAAGAATGAACATGCCGAACTCCAAGATGTTGGCCTCAACAGCGCTAATAGAGTTGTACAGGCCAAGGCATACTCGCGGCGAATTGCTGAACAGAAGTGGAAGATCACATGGAAGGGGATGTCCATAGCTCCACTGCCACGATTGCCAGGAAAAGCTGGTGAAAGGGATGGGGTGCGAAATGAAGTCGAGAACCCAATGGCTGAAGACCACAGCTCCAACGGCGACCCCGGCGCTGTAATCACGGTAAATGCGTTTGGCTAATAGACCGAATGCCACAGACCAGACAACGGACATGAAGAGGCCATGCGACCAGGGGTCTCCAATCTCGGAGCGCTCGATGCCGGTGAGGCCAAAAGCTATGGCGAATACATCGAGAATCCAAGACGCCAGCAACAGAATGCCGAGCGACACTTTGGGAGCCGCCGGCTTCGCTGCCAATCCGACTGAGAAATGTCCTATCGGGCCCATCGAAAACTTCCTCCAAGAACCGCACGCTGGCCCCTGCCGACTTCGCTCTCAGAGGCCCTTTCTTCAAAGGAAATAACCTGCGAGCATTCGCAGTCTCACCTTTTCAATGCAGCGACCCATGCGAAGATGGCAAATGGAATGAAGCAAAGCAACCCCATTGCGAAGATCACCAGCACATCACCTGCGTGACCGTGGCTTCCGAAAATGAGAGATTGCAGCATAAATAACGCGATCAAACCGATGAACAGCATGCTGGCCTGAAACAGCAAGCCCAATCCGACAACATATCCTAGAGCCTTGCGCCGCCAGAGCAGCAAGCCGCCGATGATCCGTGTGGGACTGAGCAGCACGTCCGTACTACGGACCGCCAGTTCCGATGCGCCGATTGGGGTCCGCTTACCGAGGGCGGTCACCATCACGGCAATCGCCCACACAAAGAACAAAACGCCCAGGCCCATCAAGACTCCCGAGCTAACCTTCTCAGCCACTCTCCCGGTGAGACGTTGTTGCACGGCCATGCCGTCGACCGAAAGAACGAGACTTGCCAACGCATAGAGGTTTATCGTAGCCAGCACAAGATGCAACAGGAAAAGCGCACTGAGGGGTCTGGCGAACAAGAAAACGACGTCGTGGTAGAGAAGATAGAACAGCGCTCCCGGCCACAGTAGAAGGCCGACGAGTTTGCCCTCTCGGGCAAACCAGATCGAAATCAACAGCACGGGCATTCCGAGAAGATTGACCAGATCCGTGGGTAATGAGCTACGCAGCATTTCCTTTGTCGGATACATCATCGTTGGACGCACGAGACCGATTGCGCAACCGAGAATCATCAGTGCAGCGATCGCGAGAGAACCTATATAGGCAAATGTGTAGCAAGGCCTACTTCGGACAAGAGTCGCGCGCCCTATCTCGCCCATCACACATCTCCGTTAGGTTTTGAAGACGTTGAGCCGAGTCGAAGAAGCCTTCGGCCAACCACGAGGTACCAAATCAGGAGAAAAGGAGCGGATAAAGACAGTGAGACGACACTCATCGATGGAGCGAAAACCAAGCTGAGGTAATAGCTCAGTCCGAAGAAGTTCGCCAAAATCCCCATCCACGGGGCGAACTTGCCAAAAACGTCGCTTTGCAGCATCACTACCGCAATGATCAGCCCGGCAAGGCTTACGAAAAGAAAACTGACGTAGGGTCCATTGCCATAGTTAGCGCTGGAATTATGGATGGCGAGCAATGCCTGCCCGGCAGCGAGCAAACTGGATCGTTGAGCGTCGGTAGTTGCAACGGCATATTGATCACAGAGAGGGAGAAGGGTGAAGGCCTGATTCGAGGCGAAATAGACGGCGACTGCCACTAAGGTGAGCGCCATAGCCAGCGTCATAGCGCTTTTGTTCACGCGAAATAGGGCATGGCAAAGGCCGAGAAAGATCAGCCCAACAAGGGCATAGTTCACCATGTCGAAGAGATTGAGAAAAGTGAGCCCGATGAGCGGGTGAGTCCGAAGGAGTGTGAACCAGTCGGCAGCGTTGCCGGGAAACGCCTGCGGTCCATAGCGAATGATTCCCAAGGTTCTAAGGAGCAAGAACTCTTCGGCTAAGTTCCTTCTGAATAAGAGAGCGGCAGCTAGAGCAGCCCAACCACCAAGTTTGTATAGTGGTCTCCATTGGACGTCGTCCACCAGCGGATCACCAGTTCGGTCCAACTCCGACATATATGCCCTAGGCTGCAACAGTCGCTCGCGCCGCAACTGGTTCGCGCATTCGGACCATGAGAATGCCGATTGTGATCATCCAAACCGCCAGGGGGAAGCCCGACGCAATAGCCTCCGGACCCCAGCCCGCGGGATTGTAGAAGTGCATCAGATCAGGGCTGCCGACAAACATCGAAGGAACGAAGGCGAGGCACCCGAGGGCGCAAACATAGCCGACCCAGGCGCTCCACCGAGGCAATGCGCGACTGGCCACGCCGGCGTACCCGGCGAGGGCCATAAGCACGGCCATCAGAAAAAGGGCTACGGAGCCATACATCAGGAACGTGCTTTCCAACATGGCGCGAATGATCACGCCGCTGGCGGGAACGGTCCGTGCGTCGATGACCGTGGCGGCCTGCAGTGAGTCGGCAATGAAAGTGAGCGTGACGTATACCACGCCAACTCCGAAAACGAGCGTGCCGAGCCACTCGTACCGTTCATTCACATGGCGGATGAGTTGACGGAAACCGGCGAGGAAGATCATGACCAGAGTAAGGATAAGGAAGTCGAAAAACACGCAAGTCATGATGTTTGTGCCGTAAATGGCAGTGAACTCGGTGATCTTCGCCGGGTCCGTGAGCCCGGGAAAACCGGTCCGTACGAGATAAAAGGGGAACTCGATAGAGAATAGGGCAATCGCAGCCAAGGCACATACGCCGCTCCAGCGGTAGATTTTCTGATTATCCATAAACGATTCCTTTCTTGCGGCAGGTCGTCACCACACTCCAGGCAACAAACGGTGGCGAGTACGTTTGGTAAATTCCTCGTAGCCGGGAAGTTCCTGGCGCAGGGTTTCATCCTCGCGAGAAGTGCGCCAGATCATCAGAGCGACGATCGCTACGCCTAACAGCAATGCCGCAACCGAGCCAAGCACGAGGGGCATTCCGAGATACAGCAGGAAAGCGCCGATATACATGGGATGGCGCACAAAACGGTATGGGCCGGAGTCAACGACGCTCTGGCCACGATCCTTCTGAATGCGGACCGTTGCCTCGGCAAACGGATTGACGCGGAGAACCCATGCGATCATCAATATCCCAAGGACGAACGCGATCGCGCCGGGATATGCAAGGCCAAGTGCTATTGATGACCAGCCCAACCGCTCTACGTCCAGCCCCGCAACTGCAGGCTGAATAAACACGAGAGGAAAATAGACGGCCCAAAAGAATTTGTCGAACTGCTTTGTATCCTTTCGGTGACGTTGTGCTCGCGCGTTCATCACCGCAGGGTTATAACGGTATCCGACGACTCCGATTGTGGTCATCCCTGTGACCCACAACACGACAGAGATCCAGCCGCGCATCCAGTCAAGACGGCCGGCGCTTAGAAAAATCGATCCCGTCCACCACAGGGAGGCTCCTATGAGTTGGGCCAGTCCCCTTACGGGATTCAGTTTAGGAGGGGCTGATCCCTGTTCGGCCGCAGATGCATTTGCCATGAACTTCTCCAACAGACCAACTACGTTCGGTATGAGTTCCCCGGATTCGGCAATCTAATCCCGCTTGCTCATTCGACCGGAACGCCGCTCCTTTGCTGGTTGCTCCATTCGAATCGGGGGCGACCGCCTCGGAGCGAAATCCAAATTCCGACTACAAATTCAAATGGAAGGTAAGGAAGATATATGGCGAAAGGTAGTTCGTGGCCAGCTAGAGCACAGACTGTCCCGATCAGGGCGAGTGAAACTGCGGCTAGGCCCCAGAGAGACAGAGCGCGCGGAATAATGGCTGATTTGTAGAACAAAAAGTAAAAAAGGACTGCACCCAGACAAAAAGGCAGCATGAGCAGTTGGTATCCGGAATTCATCGACGCGAGCGCCAGATTCCCGGCTGTCTGTAAATCGGTGGGGTGTCCCGCGGTGACGTATTCTTGACTTATCCGCAAAAGAGACAGTGCTGCAATTCTGCTTGCGGCAAGCAGCGCCGCTTCGAGTATGTAGAACCCAAAGCCAGCCAGAGCCAGAATCTCGTTTTCCCTCCGCAATGTCGTGTAAAGAACTGCTCCTAAGAAAATGACTCCAATTGCAGTGAGCATCTCGCCGAAGACATTCACCTTCATCAGCCACGGATGGCTCGCAATCCTGATCATGGTTTCGCTGATATTTCCGGGCATGATCAGTGCCACCTGCAGGATCACTCCACTGAGCAATGATGTGACGGCTTGCAGAAGAAATGCTGCGCCCAGAATTCTTGGAGCACGGTCATTAACGCTCATTTCCCCTCCAGTGCTGGGGGCAAAGGAGCCCTGGCCTCGGAAAACTCTGCGTTGCCAAGCTTAAGCAGCCTTCGCCCCGCAAGAAATAACCACACCGGATACCCCAGCCCGGAAACGATCATGAAAATCGCTGCCACCTTGGGAAGAAACGGAGCGAAGAGAATGTGCACCAAATCGAGACCGTGCGTGATGATGCCCACATAGGCCGTCGCCTTGCTGAAAACTCCACGCAACATTACAAATGAGATCCACACGGCTCCGGTTTGCACGAATAGTCCGCCCATGTAGGCACCGGTTCCGTGCCAGATATCAGTGGCCAACACCGCTTCGCCCGCAGCCAGAAAATGAGCTTTCATGGCTTCGCTAGTCGCAGTGGCGTACTTATCGCTAAGCGCCATCAGCGGGAGGGCCGTGGGCATTGCAAGGACGAGGGTTACACCAAGGAAGACCAGAACCGTCCCAATCGCCGCGTGAGTGCGATTCGTGTCTCTCAACGCTGCAAAGAGGCCAAAGAAAAGCAGGTAGTACAGGGGTAACACCAAGACAGTCGCAAAATCGAGGCGCAAAAGACCTAGCAACTTGTTTTGCTGTAATGCGCGGAACGCTTCTGCAATGCTATCAGGCGGCCCGCCGAAGCTGGCGATCTGCACCATGGTCGCGAGACAGTAAATAAGGAAGACGAAGGCCGCAACTCCTGCCGCCCGACAAATGCCGGTCCAGTTGAAGGCGGAAGACACAGAAGGCTTCTGGAACTGGACGGCTGACACGTTCCTCATTTCATGCCGCGCGGGAGCATGGAACCTGGCGACGGCTTTGGAAAAAGAAGCCTTAATTTCTATCAGCGTGCGTCTCGAAGAGCAGTGACTACGATCACTCCAGATGACCACACCTGTTTTCGTTTCGTCCGCCATCAACCCTTCTCATGCGATAGACAATGCACTTCCCCAGAGGACGGATCGCAACAGAACTCTATGACGTCGTGTCTTGAATCACAGACTCGATTCGACTGGATGTCCAAGAATGGAATACTCGAATAGAACCTGTCATGAACGAACCCGGACTTTACATCTGCCCTCGATGCAAGCATCCGCTGAAGCAAGAAAACGGCATGCTCTGCTGTACTACCTGCTCCCAGGTCTATCCAGTCGTGGACGGGATTCCGGACTTCGTTCGGGAAGAACTTGCGAACAGCACAGATCCGGTGCTGCGCAGAATGCGCTTCATCGATCGAATGGCGGGAATATATGAATCGAAGTTGTGGTATCCGATTGTTCTTAAGATCTACGGTGGTTTTCGCAGCCTGTCGTTTCCAGAGTTGATCGTCAAAGTGACCGAGAAAGTCCAGACGGTCTCAGGGCGGGTTCTGGATGTTGCATGCGGCCCCGGCACTTATGGGCGGCGAATCGCGTCACCATCCAAAGAGGTGTTTGGCATCGACATCTCGAAGGGGATGCTTATGCAAGGCGCTGCTTACGTCGCACAGGATCACATTTCCAACATGCATTTCGCGCGTGCCAGAGTGGAAGCCCTGCCATTTGAAGATGGGTTTTTCGATGCCGTCCTCTGTGGTGGCTCGCTGCATCTCTTTGCCGACACGCTGATTGCTTTGCGCGAGATCGCCCGCGTCATGAAACCGGGTGCAACCCTCTCCGTCTTTACGTTCGGAGCTGGCACAGAAGGCCTTCTGAAATTTCGCAGCGTGCGTGAGCACAGTCTCAGACATCATGGCCTTCACGTATTCAAACTTTCTGAGATGGACCAGTCCCTCAGTGCTGCCGGCTTCGAAGATTTTCTGCCGTTGATGTCGGGTTCTATTCTGACCTTTGGCGCTCGTAGGAGAGCAGCTTGACCGCGGAGGCAAATAGATAGTTCGACGAACGCGGACATCTCAATTCTCGAGAAGGCTGGACAATTTCGGAGCGGTCAAGAAGTAGCGGAGAAACATGGCAATATCCACAACAGCGCGTCCTAGATTCCGAACATTATTGATAGCGTTGGGGATTGCCTTCGCGGCGCTGACCGTGTTTTATAGCGCAGCGTGGATGTACTATATTCAGCGCCCTTCGCCGGTGCCGGAGGTCGAAATTGGCTTTGACGAGTCGTACTCCTCCTCCGGAATCGAAATTCAGAACGTCCACCCGAACAGTCCAGCGGAAGGGGCGGGACTGAGAGCCAACGACCGCATCGTGGACATCAATGGAAGCACAGCCGATTCGGCGTCGGCATGGAACGATTTGATGTCACGTATCTGGCGCAAGTCACATCCGGGAGACACCGTCACGCTCACCCTGGAGCGGCCAGGCCAACCACAAGCAGTTGTGATCACGCCCCGGTTTCGCGCCAAGCAAGGGGTAGGTGACACCAAGACCATCCCGCGTACCATAGCGCTTCAGATACTCCGGATGTATCCCCTGCTATTCCTCTTCGTGGGATTGGCTGTCCTGTTTCTGCGCGTGGAAGACCGCAATGCATGGCTGCTGGCGCTGGTATTCGGCAGCTTTATTGTGGCTGCCGACATGCCGGACGAATTCGCTGGTGCGACGCCCCATCTTCGTTCGTACCTGCTCGCCTATCGGAGTTTGATGGGCAGTATCCTTACTGGACTGTTCTTCTTCTTTTTCGCAGTTTTCCCAACCCGCTCCCCCATTGACCGCAAAGTTCCCTGGTTGAAGTGGGTGCTGCTACTGGCTTGTCTGTGTTTGGGTCTTGGGGGTTACCGCCACGGCGACTACAGAGCCTTGCCCTTTATCCTCGCGGTGGTGCCCGACCGCATCGCCCAGGACGCTCGACGAGTCGTCGCTTACGGTTCTGTTTTGCTAGGGCTCATCTCCCTCTTATGGAATAGGCTCAGCGTGTCCAGCAAAGACGACCTACGCAAGATCAAAGTGATTTTCTGGGGCACCGTGGTGGGCATTGCACCGCCGGTAGCGATGGTGTTCGCGCAGGAAGTTTTCCATGTGCAAACTTCCTTTTGGCTAAATTTTGCCAAGGTCATACTGCTGTTTCTCTTTCCTCTCTCCTTTGCGTACGCTGTGGTGAAGCATCGGGTCATGGATATTCCCGTCCTGCTAAAACGTAGCGCTCGCTATTTCATGGTGGAACGCGGCTTTTTGATCCTCATCCTCGTGCTTTCTGTGGGGCTGACGTTATGGTTCGGCCAAGCGTTCTCGAATTACTTCTCGGCTGGACCGAAGGCTGCCATTCCCATCGGTGCGACGTTTGGCGTACTGGTGATTACGAGCGCAGGCCAAGTCCATCGTCGCGTTCGGACCCGGCTGGACCGCGCTTTTTTCCGCAGTTCCTATGACGTGCAGCAAATCTTGGAGGACCTTGCTGCCAAGACTCTCAACACCAGCAGCCGTGAAGGTCTGGCTTCTCTTCTCCACCAGAACATCTGGGACGCGCTGCATCCCCGTTCAGTGTTCGTATACCTTCGGACGAACAATGGACAGTTGCTGGCTTATGCAGGCAATCCGCCAGCCGAGACCATGACACTTTCGAGTGATGTGGCCGAAATTGCCGAACTGGCACAGCGCGACGGCCCCCGCGAATTGAGCCCCGACGAGATGCGAGACACGCAATTAGCTCCGCTCGATCCGGAATGCCTGGTGCCGATTCACGGATCCAGCGGAGGGGTGCTCGATGGTGTGGCTGTGCTCGGTCCCAGGCTTTCCGAGGAGCCGTACTCGGCGAGTGACAAACGTCTCTTGGCGTCGGTTGCCAGCCACGCTGGGATCGCCATGCGGAGCATCACACTCGCCGAAAAAATGGCGGAACGCATGGAAGCGGAGCGTCGCGCAGAGCAGGAAATGCAAATCGCGCGACAGGTGCAAAGCCGACTGTTGCCACAGCAGGCGCCTTCGCTGAAGACGCTGGACTGCTGCGGCAAGTGCATTCAGACGCGCGCCGTTGGCGGTGACTATTACGACTTTCTCGATTTCGGATCGGGTCGGCTCGGCTTGGTGCTTGCTGACATCTCGGGAAAGGGAATGTCGGCCGCGTTGCTCATGGCGAATCTGCAAGCCAATCTGCGCGGCCAATATGCACTGGCGCTGGAGGATATGTCTCGCTTGTTACGTTCGGTCAATCTGCTCTTCTACAGGAACACCGAAACGAGTCACTATGCGACGATGTTCTTCGCCGTTTACGACGACGGAACCCGGCGCTTGCGTTATGTGAATTGCGGGCACAATCCGCCAATCCTCATGCGGGCCAATGGAGATCTTGAGAGGCTCACGGCAACAGCGACTGTGTTGGGATTGTTCGAGGAATGGGACTGCGGGATAGCGGAATGCGAGCTCGCATCCGGCGATGTCCTCGTGATTTACACCGATGGCATCACTGAAGCAGGGCCGAGCGACGAGGAAGAATTCGGCGAGGAACGCCTGATTGCGACGACTCAGAAGCATCGTCGACAACCGGCTGGCGAAATCCTGAATTACATTGTCACCGAAGTGCAGCAGGCGAGCCGAGGTAGGCAGGCCGACGACATGACGATGATCGTCGCTAGCTGCGCATAGCGGTTTGGAGAAAGTCCGGTGCCACGCCAGACCGCTTAACGATCAGGTAAGACATTCCCGCCTCATGCAGCCGCGGTTATGTCCCGAGAATTCTGAGCTTCAGCAGGGTTACCCTTTAACTCAGATCCGTCTTGCAGATGGGTTTTGAGGAGTTCCAGCATGAAAAGATGATTCGGGTGAGGACGATGCCACGGCATAGCGGCGACCAAAACGACTGCGACACCCAACAGCATGAGCGGAAGAATCGCGAACATATCTGCTCGCCCTTCCCTCATCCTAGGACTGCAATGTTACGCCAAGATTAAAGCTAAATATCCAGTGGTTGTGATTATGGTCACGCAGGACAAATTTCGGAACCTAAATGCGCCGACTGTGCACAACGGAGCAATCGCTGAACTGGTAGAATAGGGTTTGTCAATCTAGTAGTTCCGCGCCACCCCTGGACGCTTCAATAATCGGTTTCTTGCAACGGTAATTCTTATGACTGCTATCCAGATTCATCTCTGCGAACGGCTTAAACAGCTGGGATTCTCACGAAATAACCAGATAAAGCTCTACGGGTCGCAGTTTGAATTAGTGGGTGATCCTCTGGTGATCAGCGAAGATGTCGTGTTTGTGGATGCGCTCGAACGGAAATCCGGACAGTCTTGCCGTGTTCGGATCCCTCTGAACATCGTGAGAATGGCAACCGAACAAGCGTCCCAAGCCTACGCTGCCTGATTTCAGCCACTACATCACAGAAGGCCAACCCTGGCCTTGATCGCGTTCGAAGAACCGTAATGTTCGTAGCTTCGAGGGTCGATTGACTGCCAATCAGTCGAAAAGTGCGGTTCTGCTGGCTTTTTCGGCACTGCGGTGCGCCACTTGTGTGCCAAATTTAGCTCTCATTCGGTCTGCGAGCGTGCCTGTTGCACCATTTCCACCAACACCTTTCGAGTTTCAGCCGGATTGCTGACCTGCCTCAAGAATGCAATTCGAGCACCGCGCATGCCATCCGGCGTTTTCAAGCGGACATGAAAACCTAAGCGATCGACAGTTGTCATCGTTGCTTCCGTTGAATCGATGTGAGCAAATTGGCGGGCGAGCAAGACCAGTGCGTCCTTGTGATCGGCGTTCATGTGCTGAATGATTTCGGCCATCGAGTCCGCAAGCGGATCGGGTTGGCTACGCTCATAATCGGATGCGAATACCCAGCCCATCACTCCGAAGCCTCCGACGTAATAAACATCAACAACGTCCATTCGGTAAAAGAAGAAGTCTTCAAAATCTACCCAATATTTGCTGTTGGAATGACGCTCCAGGTAGAGCTTGCGAGCCTCGGCCAATTCGGGCTTCGGTACTGGCAGAACACCTCCGACCAGCGTCACCCTCGATGCGCCGAGCGGTTCGCCGTCGGTGTTTTCCTGAGTAACAAGCAAGCTGGCGCGGGCGTCGGCCTGCAAGTTCTGGGTATGCATGGCCATGGTGCTGATCAGGAATATGGGACGGCCGTGATCGTCCAACCCGTAAGGCATTACGGACCCAAATGGGAATCCTGGCTGTTTGCGCGACTGGGTAGAGAGACTGCCGATACGGCCCATATACAATAATGTGCGTGCTCGTTCGGCGAAGGTGGGCTCGGGCACCGGCGGCAGGTCAGCTGCTGGCTCCGGTCCCGCGTGTTTTCTGGCTGATGAGCTGGTCATTGGTATGTCTCTCCTACGTTTCGTCGTCGGCCGGTGCGCGCCTTGCCAACTAAAGACTCTACCTTATTGTTGCAGCGGATTTCTGGACGTCAGCGTCCTTTTTCGATAACGTGGGCATTGTCCTTGTCAAAACGTAGTTCAGCTGTTTAGAACGCCTGGCTCTCACGCAGGAGGCCGCGGGGTGGCTGCGGCCATTCTCATCGGAACCCGCAGCAGAGGCTCCAGTAGGAGAGAACTTACGTGGAAAACAGCGGGTGCGTCGTGAATGCCTCGCGAACCTGCATTTCAGCTCGGAGCACTTCCTTTCTAAAATACGAATACTCCTCTCCGCAATTGTCACAACGAACTTTGAACTCCACCGGCAACAATGGGAGTGAAGAGTAGGGATCTGTTTCTCCTAGCAGAATGTGATGATGGTAGAAGGGATTCTCTTTCTGGTGAAAGCGATGGTTCTTACAGGTCACGACCCAGAAGTAGTCGGGTGTGTGTTCCTCATCCTCTGACATGGATCGAGGGATCGTATCAGCGGGTGTCGAGCCGCCCGGTTCGGGTTTCAGTTGTTCTGCTTCCATTGCCGACGATGCCGGAAGTGGGACTCGCGAACTGTTCGGCATTTCCGCCATGTGCGTTTGATTAGCCCCGGTCGTCGCTTCCAGGTGTGGTGGGCGTTGTGCGCTTTGAAACATTCGATTGAAGAGCCACGACATCGTGATCGAGCCGCCTACGATCCACAGTCCAGGCCCCACCAAAAAGCTCGCCCAAATCGGCAATCCGCGGTCGAGGCGAGAGAACAGAATTGCCCCGAAGACACACGACAAGATGCCAACAACAATTGTCTCCACGCGCCCGAACCAATTGGCCATGACTCTCTCCTGACACACTCACATGCTGCAGAACTGGCGAGGTGACCGCGACGGCTCTCCACTCCAGTGGGGAGGGCCGGAGAGCTCGCGCCGCGATCCACCTCATACGACAGCTAACGAATTCCATCGCCGCCGTGCGACGCTTCCCACTGGCTGCGATTGCCGGATCTTTGTCTGGAAAAGGCAAGTGCTTTGCCAGAACATAAGTCCGGGTAAGTGCGCGGATTTCAAGGGAGATCGGAGGCGTCATTCTGGGGAGAGATGTTGAAGGTTAAAAGTGCCAATGGCTTTTCGACACTTTGAGTCCGGCGTTGCGTGTTCCAAGAGCTCGCGCAGCATTGGGTCAACGTGCGCCAGTCATGCCATATCCCGAGTTGCTAAAGTTCCTTACTGCTAAGGTGCCAGATGTCCCAACGAGGAATCGGGTGTGGTGCTATGGCTGCGAACTCGGTGCGACCATCGTTCCATCGAGATCTTTGCGCGGAGCAACATATGGTGTGGTCGGCTTATGCGTCACCTCACCTCGTTCCGCATCCGCAATCCGGATACCGGAATGTTCCAGCAGCAGCCCGGTCGACCGCTCCAGCTCCACCTGCGACTTTTCGTACGCTGCCATAGCGGAGAGAAGCGTAGTTTCGGCTTGGGTGAGCGCCGTCTGGTTCTGCAAGACGAGGGTGGACGTGGATGCGCCCAGGGAGAACCTTTGCTGCTCGGCGTCAAGTGATTTGCGGGCTAACTTTACCGCCGCTTGCGCCGAAGCGACGCTCGCACGGTTCTGCTGGACCGAGAACTGCGCGTTGCGAACCTCGATTCGGATTTGATTTTCCAGCTGCTGCACATGTACCTGCGACTGGCGTAGTTCTAGTTCCGAGCGGATCTGGGTGGCCTGAGCAGTGCGGTTGCGGATGGGAATGGTCAGCGTGAGCTGGACGCCTTTGTCGGGCGCGGTAGAGTTCACCAGATCATTCAGAGTGG
>Ga0335070_10001534_pt1 | contig 26712 bp, 21 predicted proteins | sample Lox_Sample_13_FD_206722 | JGI IMG/M metagenome (GOLD analysis project Ga0335070, IMG submission 206722) | Soil microbial communities from Loxahatchee National Wildlife Refuge, Florida, United States - Lox_Sample_1.3 | ecosystem: Environmental > Terrestrial > Soil > Wetlands | place: USA...
GCCCAGCCGGGCCGGCGCACCGTCGAAGGGGAGCTGCGCCGCGCGCTGACCACGGTGCTGCGCGAGCCCCCGCGCGACCTGCGGGTCGCCGGGCGCACCGACGCCGGCGTGCACGCCAGCGGCCAGGTCGTCTCGTTCGCGGCGGCCGCGCCACGCAGCGCGTCGCTCAACGCGCTGCTCCCCGACGACGTCACGGTGCTTGCCAGCGCGCAGGCCCATGCGGGGTTCGACGCGCGCCACGACGCGATCGCGCGGCGCTACGCCTATCGCCTGCTGGCGCGGCGCGAGCGCCCGGCGCTCGACCGCGGGCGGGTGCTGTGGTGGCGCCGGCGCGTCGACCGCGACCTGCTTCACGCGTGCGCGGCCCTGCTGCCCGGGGAGCACGACTTCACGGCCTTCACGCCCACCGAGACGCAGCACCGCCACTTCTCCCGCACCGTGCTCGACGCGCGCTGGGTCGAGGACGGCGAGGAGCTGCGCTTCGAGATCGAGGCGGACGCATTCCTGCGCCACATGAACCGTGTCCTGGTCGGCACGATGCTCGAGGTCGCCGCCGGCCGCCGGCCCGTGGCGGCATTCGCCGCGCTGCTCGAGGGCGCGCCCCGGGCGGCCGCCGGGATCACCGCGCCGGCCCACGCCCTGTGCCTGACCGCCGTGCGCTACCCCGACCCGCCCACCGCGAGCGTCCCTGGCGGCCTCGTATAGGCGGCAGTGCGGGACGCTCGTGGTGGGGGTGGCGGCGGGGTGCGTCGCGAGCGTCCCTGGCGGCCCCGCGTGGGCGGCAGTGCGGGACGTTCGCGGTGGTGGTGGGGGTGGCGGGGTGCGTCGCGAGCGTCCCTGATGGCCCCGCCTGGGCGGCAGTGCGGGACGTTCGGGGTGGGGGTGGTGGCGGGCGGTGGCGGGGGCGCCGGTTCTATGCTCGTAGTGGGCGCGAGATCGCATGAAGGTTCTGCTGACGAACGACGACGGCATCGACGCGGAGGGGCTGCAGACCCTCCGGCGTGCGCTCGTGCGCGTGCCCGGGGTCGAGCTCGTCACGATCGCACCCGACGGCAACCGCTCAGCGACGGCACGGATGATCACCACGCGCCGCCCGCTGTGGGTGCAGGAGGTGCCGTTCGAGGATGGCACGGTCGGCTACGCGACCGACGGCACGCCGGTCGACTGCGTGCGCTTCGGCCAGCTCGGACTCGTCGAGGACTTCACCCCCGAGCTGATCGTCGCCGGCATCAACCACGGCTCGAATCTCGGCGACGACGTGACGTACTCCGGCACCGTGGCGGCCGCGTTCGAGGGCATCGTGCTCGGCATCCCCGCGATCGCCGTCTCCCAGCAGTCGACCGACCGCGAGATGGACTTCCGCTTCGGGCGCAGCTTCGAGTTCGACGCCGCGGCGGAGTTCACGGCGCGCGTGGTTCACGAGCTCGAGGACGTCCCGCTGCCCGACGGCACGCTGCTGAACGTCAATGTCCCCGGGGGCAAGCCGATGGGCGTCGAGGTGACGCGCTTGGGCAAGCGGATCTACCGCGACGAGCTCAGGCTCGACCACGAGGAGGGCGCGGGCCGGCGGCGCTATTGGATCTACGGGGCCGACCCGGGCTTCCACGACGAGGCCGGGACCGATCTCGCCGCGGTCGCGGACGGGCGGATCTCCGTCACCCCCGTGCACTTCGATCTCACGGACGTCGAGGGCATCGACGCGCTGGTGGCGCACGACCTCACGCGGCTGCTCGCCCCGGCCGCGCGCGAGATGCGGTGAGTGCGGCCGCGGACGTCGTGCGGCGGGCCGCCCAGCTGCGCGCGGAGCTCGCCCACCACGGCTACCGCTACTACGTCCTCGACGACCCCGAGATCACCGACGAGGCCTACGACACGCTGCTCGACGAGCTGCGGGCGATCGAGGCCGAGCACCCGGAGCTCGTCACGCCCGACTCGCCGACCCAGCGCGTGGGCGGGGAGCCCGTGGGGTCGCTGGAGAAGGTCCGTCACCCCGAGCCCATGCTCTCGCTCGCCAACGCGCGCAGCGAGGAGGAGCTGCGCGCCTGGGTGCAGCGCATGCGCAACCACCTCGCGCGCGAAGGGATCGAGGAGCCGCACTTCCGCTTCGTCTGCGAGCCGAAGATCGACGGGCTCGCGATGTCGCTCGTCTACCGCGACGGCGTGTTCGAGCGCGGCGCCACGCGCGGCAACGGCGAGGTCGGCGAGGACGTCACCCACAACCTGCGCACGATCGGGTCGATCCCGCTGCGCATCGAGGATGCTCCCGCGTTCGTCGAGGTGCGCGGCGAGGTCTACATGTCGCTCGCGGAGTTCCAGCAGCTCAACGAGCGGCGTGCCGCCGCGGGCCTCTCGACCTTCATGAACCCGCGGAACTCCGCTGCGGGGACCATCCGCCAGCTCGACCCGCGCCTGGCGGCCGAGCGCCCGCTCTCCTTCTGGGCCTACGCCGTCGGCGCGGCCGACGGGCTGACATTTCCAGGCCAGTGGGAGGCGCTCGGCTGGCTGCGCGAGCGCGGCTTCCCGGTCAACCGCGACATCGTGCGCCTCGACGATGAGGATCTGGTCGTGCAGCGCTGCCTGGAATGGCAGGCGCGCCGCGGCACGCTCGACTTCGAGATCGACGGGGTCGTCGTCAAGGTGGACGACCTCGAACTGCAGCGCCGGCTCGGGGTCGTGGGACGCGACCCGCGCTGGGCGATCGCCTGGAAGTTCCCCCCGACGACGACCATCACGAAGCTCCTCGCGGTCGAGTGGAACGTCGGCAAGTTCGGCGACCTGCACCCGTTCGCCGTCCTCGAGCCCGTGCGCGTGGGCGGCGTGACGGTGAAGCTGGCGACGCTCCACAACGAGGAGGATCTCGCGCGCAAGGACCTGCGGCCGGGCGACGACGTGATCGTCCTGCGCGCCGGCGACGTGATCCCGCAGGTCATCTCGCCGGCGCCGCACGTGGTCGAGCGCACCGACCGGGCGCCGCTTCCCGTCCCGCCGGCCCGCTGCCCGTCCTGCGGCACGCCGACCGTCAAGCCCGAGGGCTCGGTCTTCACCAAGTGCCCGAACCGCGACTGCCCGGGACGCCGCTGGCAGCTGCTCAAGCACTTCGTCTCGCGCGGGGCGATGGACATCGACGGCCTCGGGGAGAAGCAGGTCGCCGCGCTCATGGACGCCGGGCTCGTGAGAACCGCGGGGGATCTCTACCGGCTGACGCCCGACCAGCTCGTCGAGCTCGAGGGGATGGGGGACATCTCCGCGCATCGTCTGGTCGAGGCGATCGCGGCCTCGCGCGAGCGGCCGTTCGCGCGCGTGCTGTTCGCGCTGGGGATCGAGGGCGTCGGCGAGGTCACCGGGCGCAATCTCGCCCAGCGGTTCCGCTCGATCGACGCACTGATGGCGGCGACGCCCGAGGAGATCGAGACGACGCCCGGGATCGGCCCGGTCCTCGCGCAGCTCGTCGCGGAGCACCTCGCCGACGAGCGCATGCGTGCGCTGATCGCCGACCTGCGCGGGCTCGGCCTGCGCTTCGAGGAGGCGGGCCCCCCGCCGGGCTCGGGGCACCTGGCCGGCCGGACGTTCGTGCTGACCGGCACCCTGCCGGACCTCACGCGCGAGCAGGCGACCGAGCGGATCCTCGCCGCCGGGGGGCGGGTGACCTCATCGGTCTCGAAGAAGACCGACTACGTCGTGGCCGGCGCGAGCCCCGGGTCCAAGCTCGAGAAGGCCGAGCGGCTCGGCGTGGCGGTGCTCGACGAGCCGGGGCTGCTCGCGCTGCTGGCCGATCTTCAGGGCGACGGCGACGCGCCGCCGTCGTAGCGCGCGATCGCCTCGACGGCCCGGTCCTGGAGTGCGTGCGCTCGCCAGTCGGTCGTGCGGTTCATGAGCATCGAGAAGGCGATCGTGTGTCCGGCCGGGGTCGTGCACAACCCCGACAACGCGCTGACGCCGTCGAGCGTGCCGGTCTTGCCCCGGCAGGCGCCCGCGGCGCTCGTCCCTCGCATGCGCCGGCGCAGCGTGCCGGTGCGCCCGGCCACCGCCAGCGAGCCCTCGAAGTCCGCGCCGACAGTGGAGCTGTGCATCGCGTCGAGCAGCTGCACGACCTGGCGCGGCGTGGCCCGGTCGCTGCGCGAGAGCCCCGATCCGTCGACCATCGTCGGCTGCACGCCGATCTTGCGCAGCTCGGTGGCGACGACCCCGAGCCCGGCATCTGTCGTGCCGGCGCCGCCGAAGGTCGCGCCGAGGTCCTTCAGCAGCGTCTCGGCGTAGAAGTTGTCCGACGGCGCGTTCGTCAGCGCGATGAGCGTGGCGATCGTCGGGGAGCGCACCCGCGCGACGCCGTGGGCGCCCTTCGGGGCAAGGCCGGTCCGCGTGGCGCCGGCGACCGAGACGCCGCTCGAGCGCAGCGCGTGGGCCAGGTCGCGCGCGGCCGCCAGCCCGGGGCCCGCGCCCTTGGCGAACCCGCGATCGACGGTCAGGGCGCCGAGCACCCCGTCGATGTCGGGGTCGGGCGCCCAGCCGGTCCGCGGGCCTCCGCGCCGCAGGTCGAAGCGCGACTCGTCCCCGACGACGGAGCCCGTGACGCGCCTGATCCCCGCGCGGCGCACCGCCCGCGCGAGGCGCGCGATCGCGGCCCGGCCGAGCGTGGGGTCGCCGGCGCCGCGCAGGACGAGATCGCCGTCGAGCCGGCCATCGCCGTCGAGCGCGCCGGTGCGCAGGACCCACGTCACCAGTCGGGCACGCGGCCCGAAGCGCAGGAGCGCCGTGGCCGTGGTGAAGAGCTTCTCGTTCGATGCCGGGATCCGCGGCGCGTCGGCGCGCGAGGCGTAGAGGACCGTCCGCGCCGTGAGATCCTCGACGATCGCGCCGCTGCTCGGCCCTGACGCTGTCAGGGAGCCGGACACCGTGCGCACCAGCGCGGTGCGGCCGGCGGCCTGGGCCTGCGCCGGCGCGGCGGCGAGCGCCAACGCGCCGAGAGCAGCGGTCAGGGAGGCGCGGCGGGGGACGTGTCGCGGGCGTCCGGTCAGACGCGGCACAGGCCGCACGGTAGCGCGCTCGGCCGCCGCTCACGCCGGTCGGCCTGATGGCCCGATCGCGCGATGGGCCGGTGGCATCACGCCACCGACGCTCCCGGGGGCCGTAGACTCATGGGATGGGCAAGGTGGTGAACCTCGACCGAGCCTCGCAGGAGCGCAGCGGCTCCGCGGCCGGCGCGGCGCGGCCGCGCCGCACCCGCCGCAAGCGCTCCAAGACGGCGCTGGTGCTCGGTGGCGGCGGATTCACCGGCGCGGTCTACGAGATCGGCGCGCTGCGCGCCCTGGATCTCCTCGCGGTCAATCGCACCGTAAACCAGTTCGACGTCTACGTCGGCACGAGCGCCGGGGCGTTCGTCGGCGCCCTGACTGCCAACGGCATCACGCCCGAGGAGATGATGCGGGTCGTCAACCGCCAGGTGCCGACGCCCTTCCGCGACATTGACGTCGGCACCGTGATGCGCCTGAACCTGCTCGGCTTCGCCCGCACCGCGGCGATGCTCCCCTGGCGGGTCGCGGCGCTCGCGCGCGAGCTGGCGCCGCAGTGGCGCGCCATCTCGGCGATGGACGTCGTCCTCGGGCTCGCCGAGGACCTGCCGTCCGGCCTGTACAGCGGCGCCGGGCTGGAGCGCTACGTGCGCGACGTGCTCTCCGACCCGGACCGCACCGACGACTTTCGCGCGCTGGAGAACGAGCTGTACCTGGCGGCGACCGACCTCGACACCTGCGAGCGGATCGTCTTCGGGGCGGACGGCTGGGACGACGTGCCGATCTCCAGCGCGGTGAGCGCGTCGGCGGCGCTGCCGATGGTCTACAAGCCGGTGAAGATCCATGACCGGGAGCTGATCGACGGCGGCATCGTCTCGACCACCAACGTCGACATCGCCGTCCACGCGGGCGCCAAGCTCGTGCTCGTCATCAACCCCCTGGTCCCGTACGTCAACGACTTCACGAAGGAGATCTCGACGCCGTTCGGCACGCGCGTACGCCACGTCAGCGACATGGGCTTCGCGCAGATCGGCTACCAGACCTTCAAGCTGCTCGCCTATCAGCGCCTGCACGAGATGGCGCGCCACTGGGAGCAGAAGTACCCGGACGTCGACATCCTGCTGATCGAGCCCGAGCCCGACGACGAGCTCATGTTCCAGACCTCGATCATGGACTTCACCAAGCGCGTGGACATCGCACGCCACGGCTTCCAGTCGGTGACGCTGAAGCTCGCCGAGGACTACGAGGCCTACAAGGAGGTCCTCGAGCGCCACGGCATCGAGATCTCCGCCACGCGGGTGAACAAGGTCGTCAAGCACGTCACGCGCGAGAAGGAGAAGACCCGCGCCTGGCGGCGGATCCTCGAGCAGACGACGACCACGCTGCTGCGCCAGTCCGACGTCGAGGACGCCGGCCCCGGCCCCTCCGACGGGCGCGTGGCGCGCGGCAGCTGATCAGGCGGCCCGCGCGCTCGCGAGCGCCGCGGTGCCCGCGCGCAGGAAGTCGATCGCCTGGTCGAGCTGGGCGAGCGCCTCGTCCGGAGCGTCCTCCTCGTCGCGCAGGCACCAGAGCGCGGCCGTCGCCGCGGCGGCGACCATCCGCGGGCGCATCCCGGCGGGGTCGTCCCCCAGGTCGGTCGCGACCGCGGCGGCGAGCAGGTCCTCGAAGCGGCCCATCAGCTGGCGCTCGCGCGCCTGCAGCGGCTCGTTGGCGGCGACGAGCGCCCGCACCGTGCGCTCGCGCGCATCGCCGGGCCTGGGCTCGGGCCCGCGCTCGGCGGCCCAGCGGCGCAGGGCGTCGAAGGTCGACTCGCCGGCGGGCCGCTGCTGCAGGTGCGTCTCGAGGTCGGCGAACAGCTCGTCGGCGTCGCCGAAGATCACATCCTCCTTCGAGCGGTAGTACGCGAAGAACGTGCGCGGCGCGATGTCGGCGGCCTTGGCGATGTCGGCGACCGTCGTCGCCTGATAGCCGCGCTGCGCGAACAGGGCGATCGCGGCGTCCTCGATCGCCTTGCGCGTGCGCTCCTTCTTGGCCTCGCGCAGACCCATCGGCAGGCCACGGTAACAGATGCACTCGACGCAAACCTGCGTCGAGTGCAAGTTTGCGCTCAGTGTGTATTCTGTCGAACCATGCGCCGACTCGCCCAGTGGTCGCACGACCACCGCCGCCGCGTCTACGCCCTCTGGCTCGTCGCGGTCGTCGCGGCCGCGGCGCTCGCCGGCGTGGCCGGCGGCAGCTACTCGACGGACTTCCACCTCAAGGGCGCCGAGTCGCAGCGCGCGCTCGACCTGCTCAAGCAGCGCTTCCCGCAGCAGGCCGGCGACTCCAGCCAGATCGTCTTCCGCGCCAACACCGGGACCGTGCGCGACCCCGCGCAGCGCGCCCAGGTGCAGCGGGTCGTGCGCAGCGTTCAGGGCCTGCCGAGCGTCGTCGGCGTGCAGAGCCCGTTCGCGGGCCGGGGGGCGATCAGCCGTGACGGGCGCACGGCGTTCGCCACGGTCGCGTTCGACAAGACCGCCAACGAGCTCAAGAAGTCCGACGTCCAGCGCGTGATCGACACCGCGCGTGGCGGCGCCACCTCCGCGCTGCAGGTGAACCTGGGCGGCCAGGCGATCCAGCAGGCCCAGCAGTCGCAGCAGAATGCCACCGAGGTGATCGGCGTGCTCGTGGCGGTGGTCGTGCTGATCTTCGTGCTCGGGTCGTTCGGCGCGATGACATTGCCGCTGATCGTCTCGTTCACCGCGATCATCGTCGCCACGATGCTCGTCAAGGCGGCCTCGGCGCTCGTCTCGATCGCCGACTTCGCCCCGCAGCTGGCGATCATGATCGCGCTCGGCGTCGGCATCGACTACGCGCTGCTCGTGGTCAGCCGCTTCCGCGGCGAGCGCGCGCGCGGCGCCGACGTGCGCGAGGCGACGGTGACCGCGATGGACACCGCGGGGCGCTCGGTGCTGTTCGCCGGGACGACCGTCGTGATCGCGCTGCTCGGCATGCTCGTGCTCGGCCTGCGCTTCCTCAACGGCCCGGCGATCGCCGCCGCGCTCGCGGTGCTCTTGACGATGATCGGGTCGCTCACGATGCTGCCGGCGCTGCTCGGCTCGTGGGGCCACCGCATCAAGCCGGCCAAGCTCGCCGACCTCGACGCCGAGCCGCGCGGCTGGGCGCGTCTGGCGCACGCGGTGGAGCGGCGCCCGGCGATGTTCGCGGTCGGCGCCGCCGTCGTGCTGCTGCTCGTCGCCTCGCCGGCGCTGCACATGAACCTCGGCTTCAGCGACGCCGGCAACGACTCGCCCACCAAGACGACGCGGATCGCCTACGACCAGCTCTCGGAGGGCTTCGGCCCCGGGTTCAACGGACCATTCCTGGTCGTGGCCGAGCTGCCCAAGGGCGGCGCGGCCGGTCAGGCCGCGCTCGCGCGGCTGCGCTCGGCGCTCGCCGCCGAGCGCGGCGTGGCGGCCGTCACGCCCGCGCGCCTGAACCCGGCGGGCGACACCGCGACGCTCGAGCTGTTCCCGACGAGCAAGCCGCAGGCCGCGGCGACGAAGCGCCTGCTCACGCACCTGCGCGACGACGTCGTGCCGCCGCTGGCGCGCGCGGAGGCGCTGCGCGTCAGCATCGGCGGCGCGACCGCGATGCAGGTCGACCTCAGCGCCGCCCTGTCGGCCAAGCTGCCCGCGTTCATCCTCGTCGTGGTCGGGCTGTCGCTGCTGCTGCTGGCGATGGTCTTCCGCTCGATCCTGGTCCCGCTCAAGGCCGGCGTGCTGAACGTGCTCAGCATCGGCGCGGCGATGGGCGTGATCACGTGGGTCTTCCAGGAGGGCCACCTCGGATCGCTGATCGGCGTCGACACCACCGGGCCGATCGAGGCGTTCTTCCCGGTCTTCCTGTTCGCGATCGTGTTCGGCCTGTCGATGGACTACGAGGTGTTCCTCGTCACGCGCATGCACGAGGAGTGGGGGCGCACGCGCGATGCGAGCTTCGCCGTGCGCCACGGGCTCGCCCTGACCGGCCGGGTGGTCACGGCCGCGGCGATCATCATGATCAGCGTGTTCGCCTCGTTCATGCTGGGCGACGACCGCGTGATCAAGCTCTTCGGCCTGGGGCTCGCGTCGGCCGTCTTCTTCGACGCGTTCGTGATCCGGCTCTTCCTGGTGCCCTCGCTGATGTACCTGATGGGCGAGCGCGCCTGGTGGCTGCCGCAGGCGATCGACCGGCGCCTGCCGCGCCTGTCGATCGAGGGGCCGGACGCGGCGGCGGAGCCCTCCTAGGGTTAGAACCGGCTCAGAAAGCCGGTGCCTGGTTCGCGGGCTCGCGGCGCCGGATCGCCGTCCGAGGGCTTGCCGAGCAACCAGCATCGGCGGCGGCACCGGCCAGCGGCCGGCATCCGCGATTCCGGCGCCCACGCGCCGCCTCATTCGCGATCCAGTGCAATCCCATCGGCCCCGCCGATGCCATTGCAACATCGACAGTCACGCGCGCCTCGTGAGCGTCTCGTGGCGGCGAGGAGCACGGATGCACACTGACGACCTCTTCGAACGCCCCGAGCGCTTCGCCGTGCGACTGGCCCTCGTGCACACCGGCGTGATCGCGGCCCGGACGAGCTGGGCCGGCGGCCGGCCATCAGCAGGTGCTGACCTCGACGGCGACGCGCGGTCGCTTCGCAGCCGCGCAGCGAGCCACGCCAGCCGGGCAGGCCACCCTCCTCGGATCCTGTGCGATCACGTCGGCCCCGCCGATGCCATTGCAAGGGCCGCTGCCCGGACACCCCGAGGTGCAGTCGTCGACCGAGTGGCGGCCGGTGCGGAGCGCCTCGGCCGGTCAGCCCTGACCGAGCGCGCCCGTCAGCGCGCGCAGGAAGCGGTCGCCGGCGGCGGCGTCGTGGATCGAGGCGCGGATGTGGCGCGGATCGCCGAGCGGCCCGCCGGCGCGCACGATCACCCCCGCGCGCGCCATGCGGTTGGCCAGCTCGGCGCCGTCGATCCGGGCTGGGGCGATCCACAGGATGTTCGCCTGGCTCGGCGTGACGTCCACGGGCAGGCCGCGCAGCGCCTCGAGCAGGCGCGCGCGTTCGGCGGCCACGCGCCGCATCCGCCGCTCGATCGCGCGTGCACCGTGGCGCACCGCCTCCAGCACGCCCGCCTGCGCGAGCTCGCCGATGCCCAGCGGGGGGCCGATCTCGGTCAGCAGGTCCTCCGCGCCCGGCCCACCGACGGCGTAGCCGCAGCGCAGGCCGGCCAGCCCCCACGCCTTGGAGAAGCTGCGGAAGACGAGCAGGCGGGGGTGCTCCTCGCAGAGCGCGAGCGCATCGTCGGTGCCCTCGGCGTCCACGAACTCGCGCAGCGCCTCGTCGAGCAGCACGACGACGCGCTCGGGCAGCGCGTCGAGCAGCCGGCGGATCTCGGCGACCCCCAGCAGCTCGCCGGTCGGGTCGTTGGGGTTGCACAGCGCCACGATGCGCGTGCGCTCGTTGAGGGCCTCGAGCACGGCGTCGACGCCGAACCCGTGGACCGGCACGGCCGCGCCGCGCGCCTGACGCGCCATGACCGGGTACAGCGGGTAGGACGGCCACGGCGTGATCAGCTCGTCGCCGGGCTCCATGAGCGCGTGCGCCGCCGAGGCCAGCAGCTGCGAGGCGCCGTCGCCGAGCACGATGCGCTCGGGCGTCACGTCGCGCCGCAGGGCGAGCTCGGCGCGCAGCTCGTGCGCCTCCTCCATGTAGCGGTGCAGCCCGCGGCGCGCGGCGAAGGTGATCGCGTTGACGACCGCGGACGGCGGGTAGTCCGGCCAGGTCGTGCGCGAGAGGTCGAGCGGGTCGACGACGGCCAGCGCCTTGCGCCGGCGCTCGTCGGCCTCCTCGCGCAGCTGCGCGCTGACCTCCTCGTCGGACATCTCCTCGAACTGCTTGTAGTGGTCGAGCAGCCCCATCAGGCGACGCTCACGTCGACGGCGGGTTCAGCGACTGCGCGAGCCCACCGCCGAAGATGAGCCAGATCGAGAACAGGGTCGCGCCGACGATCCCGGTGTAGAGGAACACGCGGCCGATCACGCCAGATCGCTGGTCGACGCCGGCGGCGCGGCGCACGAGGATCCACGCGCGATCGAGCTGCTTGAGCACGACGAGGGCGCCCATCAGCGTCAGCAGGATCCCGATGAACGCGACGACCAGTGCGAAGAAGATGTGGTCGGGCAGCGGCGGGACGTGCGAGACGATCCACAGCCAGGCCACCTCGATCGGGCCCCAGAACAGGAGATTCACGAAGATCATCGCCGCGAGGATCAGCGCCGCGAGCACGGCGTCACGGCGCCGCGCGCGCGCGTCGCCCTCGACCGGCTTGACGCGGTAGCGGACGGGCTTCGTGCCGGGACGGCGCCCGACGAAGAGGCCGCCGTTGTCAGTCGGGTCCGTCCGCACGAGAGGAAGAGTACGACCCCGGCGCCGGCCGTCCGCGCCGGGGTCGTATCCCAGTCGGGGCCTCGCCGCCTACCCGCCGTAGAGGGCGTCGAACTGAGCGGCGTACTTCTCGTTGACGATGTTGCGCTTGACCTTCAGCGTCGGCGTCAGCTCTCCGGTCTCCTGCGAGAGGTCGTGGTCGAGGATGAAGAACTTCTTGACCTGCTCGACCTGGGCGTACTTCTCGTTCGCCTTGTCGAGCTCGTGCTGGATCAGCGCGAGCACCTCCGGGTGGCGCGCCAGCGCGCTCGGCGAGGTGTCCTGGATTCCGTGCTCCTTGGCCCACGGCACGATCTCCTCCTCGTCGAGCGTGATGAGCATGACGGGGAACGGGCGCCGGTCGCCGTGCATGACGGCCTGCGAGACCCAGCGCGTCTGCTTGAGGTCGTTCTCGAGGTTGGCGGGCGTGAGGTTCTTGCCGCCCGCGGTGATGATGATGTCCTTCTTGCGGCCGGTGATGAACACGAAGCCGTCCTCGTCGACGCGGCCGAGGTCACCGGTGTGCAGCCACCCCTCGCTGATCGAGCCGAAGCTCGCGTCGTCGTTCTTCCAGTAGCCGCCGAAGATGTTGGCGCCCTTGATGAGGATCTCGCCGTCGTCGGCGATCCGCACCTCGACGCCCGGCAGCGGCCGGCCGACCGAGCCGAAGCGGTGGTTCTCCGGCGTCGAGGTCGTGGCGACCGTCGCGGTCTCGGTCATGCCGTAGCCCTCCATGACCGGGACGCCTGCGCCGTAGAAGAACTCGAGGATCTCCTTGGCGATCGGCGCCGCTCCGGTGACGGCCTCGCGCAGGCGCCCGCCGAACAGGCCCCGGACGAACTGCGCCTTGGGCTCGTAGGGCGCGAACTGCGCGCGCAGCTCGTCGGGCACCGGCTCGCCCTGGTGCTCGAGGTCCTGGATGCGCCCGCCGATCTCGCGGATCGCCTGGATCTCCTCGGGCGGGAGCTGCTGCTGGGCGAGCGTGTAGAGCTTCTCGAAGATGCGGGGCACCGACGGCAGGTAGGTCGGCTTGACCTCCATCAGCTCGGGGACCACGAGCTTCGTGTCGCCGCCGAAGTAGGCGATCGTCGTGCCCGTGTCCACGGAGGCCAGCTGGATCAGCAGCGCGAAGGCGTGCGCCAGCGGCAGGAAGAGGTAGACGAGGTCGTCGTTGCCGGCGAGCAGCCCGCGCTCGCCGACCATGTGCAGCACCGAACGGTAGTTGTCGTGCGAGAGCACGCAGCCCTTCGGCGGGCCGGTGGTGCCGGAGGTGTAGATGAAGGTGTAGGGGTCCTCGGGGGTGATCGCCTCGTAGCGCGCCTCGAGCTCGGCGGCCTCCCGCCCGCGGCCGCGCTCGCGCACCTCGTCGAGGGTCACCTCGTCGGCGATGCCGCCCCCCTCGATGACGACGAGGAAGCGCAGGTTCGGCAGCGCCGCGCGCACCTCCAGGATCTTCACCAGCTGGCTCGCGTCCTCGCAGACGACGCCGACCGACTCCGAGTTGCCGGCGACCCACTCGCACTCCTCCGGGGAGTTCGACGGGTAGATCGGGACGACGACGCCGCCCGCCGCACTGATCCCGAACGAGGCGTAGGACCACTCCGGGCGCGTGTTCGCGAGCAGCGAGACGCGCTCGCCTGGCTGCAGCCCGAGGTCGATCAGGCCGCGCCCGATCTCGGAGACGATCTCGCCGACCTCGGCGAACGTCGTATCGACCCACTCGTCGCCCTCCTTGCGGCGGACGGCGGGGTGGTCGGCATAGACCTCCGCCGCACGGGGCATGAGATCGGCGATCGTCTTCGACCCGGCGGTCGGGGTCGTTCCAGCCTCCATCGAACCTCTCCTCTTCGGGACCCGGAGAGGCGATTCTATGCGGGCGCGGGGTAGGGCGCCAGCGTCACCGACGCCGTCCGCGGCGGTCGGTGCGCCGTGGGGCTGTCGGTGGGGCTACGTGGCCTGCGCCTGGGGGCGGTTCTGCGGGCTCGCGACGCTGGCGAGGAACAGGGTCTTGTCGATGCGGCCCTGGAAGATCGGCACACCGAGCTCCATGCACTTGGAGATGACCTCGCGGCGCTCGAGGCCGGACTCGCGAGCCAGCTCGGTGGGCGTCAGGTGATTTGCCATCGGAGCGTTCCTCCTACGGTCGGGGAGAGCCTGTAACGCGCTGTCAACATAGCGCGCCCTCCGGACGCGGTTCAATGGTGGTTTCCCGCGTGCACCGGGAACGTCAGATCGGGTTCGGGACGTCGAGCCAGACGTGTTCGACGCCGAAGCGCTCGGCGACCAGCGCGCCGAGCCGCCGGACGCCGTGCGTCTCGGTCGCGTAGTGCCCGGCCGCGAGGAAGTGGATCCCGGCCTCGTCGGCCTGGTTCATGACACGCTCGACCGGCTCGCCGGTGAGGAAGGCGTCCAGGCCGAGCTCGATCGCCTCGCCGAGGTACGGCGACCCGCCGCCGCTGACGATGCCGATGCTGCGAATGTGTTCGGGGCCGCCGGTGAACACCACGGGCTCGCGCCCGCCGGTCGCGTGGCGCGTGCGATCGATCAGCTCGGCGACGGCTATGCCGTCCTCCGGCAGCCAGCCGACCATGCCGATGCCGGCGAACGGCTCCCAGCGATCACAGCCCAGCGCGGCGGCCAGCAGGGCGTTGTTGCCATGGGCGGGATGGGCGTCGAGCGGCAGGTGGTAGGCGGCGAGGCTCATGTCGTGCTCGAACAGGAGCTGGAGCCGGCGCTTGGCGGCCCGGTCCAGCGGGCGTGGGGGCCCGGACCAGAAGAGCCCGTGATGGACGAGCACGAGGTCCGCACCGGCCTCGGCCGCCCGCTCGAAGAGGCGGGCGCCGGCCGACACCCCGGTCGCGACCGTGTTCACCGCCGCGGCGCCGGGGACCTGCAACCCGTTGGGCCCGTAGTCGCTGAAGGCGCCGGGGTCGAGCAGGTCGTCGAGGAACGCGATGATCTCGTCGAGGGCGGCCATGCGGCGGACGGTACAGTCCCGCGCGTGGCCGGCGACGAGCAGTTCCTCGAGGCGCTCACCGAGGCGCGGCTGTACTCGATCGGCGCCTACTTCTGCGACCGCCACCCGGACCTCGTTGACGACGTGCTCGCGCAGAGCGAGCAGATCGAGCACCGGGGGCTCGCGCGCTGGGCGGCGTCCGAGGGCATCAGCGCCGAGGCCGCATTCCAGACGCTCGTGACCGGCCTGGCCGTCCGCTACTACACCGCGGTCGCCGGCGGCGCCTGAGCCCGCCCGCTGCTCACAGCTCGCCGGAGAGCAGGCTCACGGCCGCCTCGACGCGGCGGCGCTCGGTGCCCTCGAGGCCCTCGACGAAGCCGCGCAGGTCGCGCCGGCGGGCATGATCGAGGTCGTGGACGATTGCGCGCCCGCGCCGGGTCAGCGCGAGCGCCGGCGTGGCGTCGCCGTGGGCGGCCATCACGTCGATCACGAGGTCGCGCTCACGCAGCCGCCTGATCGCGCGCGTCACGACGCGCGGCTCGAGCTGCGTGCGCTCGGCGAGCACGTCCGGATGGAGCGCAACGAGCGAGCGGTCCATGCAGCGCAGCGTCCGCCAGTGGACGGCGGAGAGCTCGTGCGCCTGGAGGCGCTCGACGAGCGTGCCCGCGGTGCGCTCCAGCAGCGCGTCGAGCACCTCGCCCAGGTCGGTCGCCAGCTGATGGGCGGCGTCGGCGTCGGGGGGACGAACGGTCAGCGTGGTCATGGCCGCATCCCACCAGCGCGACCTCAACACAGCCTCAAGGCCGCTGCAGAGCATCGTGAGAGGATCGCGAGCGTCCGCGCCTTGTCATACTCCGGGGCGTTCGGGGCGTGGCGCAGCCTGGTAGCGCGCACCGTTCGGGTCGGTGAGGTCCCCGGTTCAAATCCGGGCGCCCCGATACGCGAAGGACGCTGGCACGCGCTCGGGCCGCCAGGGGCTCGAGCGTCGGCGCTCCGCCAGCACGTATTGTCGGCGCGCCAACAAGCTGCTAGCGTCGCGCGCCATGCGACGAGGCGCTCGGCGATGACGGTGCCGGAGGCGCTCGCGCCCGGCGTGCTCGACGGCCAGGTCGCGCTCGTCAGCGGCGGCGGGTCGGGCATCGGGCGCGCCACCGCGCTCGAGCTGGCGCGCCTGGGCGCCGCCGTCGTCGTCTGCGGCCGGCGGCTCGAGCCGCTGCAGGAGACCGCCGGCCTTGCGCCCGTGGACGCGATCGAGCCCGTCGCCTGCGACATCCGCGAGGAGGATCAGGTCGACGCGCTCGTCAGCGGCGCGCTCGAGCGCCACGGGCGCATCGACATCCTCGTCAACAACGCCGGCGGCCAGTTCCTGTCCGCGGCCGAGGACATCACGCCCAAGGGCTTTCGCACCGTCATCCGCCTGAACCTCGAGGGCACGTGGCTCATGACCCACGCCGTCGCGACGAAGGCGTTCATCCCGTCCGGCCGCGGCGGGCGGGTCGTCAGCGTCACGCTCACGCCGCACGCGGGACTCCCGGGGATGGCGCACTCCTCGGCGGCACGGGCCGGCGTCGAGAACCTGATGAAGGTGCTCGCCGTCGAGTGGGCGCGGTTCAAGATCAACTGCGTCGCGGTGGCGCCGGGCATCGTCGAGACCGACACCTTCAAGACGAAGTACCCGGCCGCCTTCCGCGAGTACTACGAGAACACCGTGCTGGCCGGCGAGCTCACCCAGCCAGGGCACGTCGCGCAGACGATCGCGTTCGTGGTCTCGCCCGCCGGACGGGCGATCACCGGCAGCGTGATCAACGTCGACTTCGGCCACGACCTGCACCAGCAGCGCTACCCGCCGGCCCAGGTCGCGACCGACAGCGGGTCGATCCCGCGTGAGGAGCGCCGCCGGTGAGCATCCTCGGCACGAGCGTCGACCGCTCGTCGGCGGACTTCGCGCGCAGGCGCGAGGCGATGCTCGAGCTGATCGCGCAGCTCGACGCGGTGCTCGAGGACGTCCGCGCCGGCGGCGGCGAGCGCTACAACCAGCGCCACCGCGACCGCGGCAAGCTGCTGCCGCGCGAGCGCATCGAGCTGCTGCTCGACCGCGACGGCGCGTTCCTCGAGCTGAGCCCGTTCGCCGCCTACGACACGCAGTTCAAGACCGGCGCGAGCGTCATCAGCGGCATCGGCGTCGTCGAGGGCGTCGAGTGCGTCGTCAGCGCGAGCGAGGCGACGGTCAAGGGCGGCACGTCCAACCCCTACACGTTCCGCAAGGCGATGCGCGCGATGGAGATCGCTCGCGTGAACCGCCTGCCGTACATCGCGCTCACCGAGTCCGGCGGCGCGGACCTGCCTACCCAGGCCGAGGTCTTCGTGCCCGGCGGCGAGGGCTTCCGACGCCAGGCCGAGCTCTCGAAGGCGCGCATCCCGAACATCTCGGTCGTCTTCGGCAACGCGACCGCGGGCGGGGCCTACAACCCGGGCATGGCCGACTACACGGTCTTCATCAGGGAGCGCTCGAAGGTCTTCCTCGGCGGGCCGCCGCTCGTGAAGATGGCCACCGGCGAGGAGTCCGGCGACGAGGAGCTCGGGGGGGCGGAGATGCACGCCCGCGTCTCGGGCCTGGGGGACTACCTCGCGGTCGACGAGCCCGACGCGATCCGTTTGGCGCGCCAGGTGGTGCGCCGCCTGAACTGGCGCAAGCACGGGCCGGGACCGAGCGTGCTGCCGGTCCGCGAGCCGCTGCACGACATCGACGAGCTGTGCGGCATCACGTCGGTCGACCTCAAGGAGCCCTTCGACATGCGCGAGGTCCTCGCGCGCCTGGTCGACGGCTCGGAGTACGACGAGTTCAAGCCGGCCTACGGCACGTCGCTGACGACCGGTTGGGCGGCGATCCACGGGTTCCCCGTGGGGATCATCGCCAACACGCAGGGGATCCTCTTCAGCGAGGAGTCCCAGAAGGCCACGCAGTTCATCCAGCTCTGCAACCAGATCGACGTGCCCCTGCTGTTCCTGCACAACGTGACGGGATACATGGTCGGCGCCGAGTACGAGCAGCGCGGGATCATCAAGCACGGCGCGCAGATGATCCACGCCGTCTCCTGCTCGGAGGTCCCGCACATCGCGATGGTCTGCGGCGGATCGTACGGCGCCGGCAACTACGGCATGAGCGGCGACGCCTACCGCCCGCGCTTCAACTTCGTCTGGCCGAACGCCAAGATCGCGGTGATGGGCGGCGCGCAGCTGGCGGGCGTGCTGTCGATCGTCGCCCGGGCGGCCGCCGAGTCGCGCGGCGAGCCCTTCGACGAGGAGGCCGACGCGCAGATGCGCGCGGGCGTCGAGCAGATGATCGAGTCCCAGTCGCTGGCGCTCCCGATGTCCGGCCGCGTCTTCGACGACGGCATCATCGACCCGCGTGACAGCCGCACGGTGCTCGGGCTCGCGCTCTCCGCCTGCCACGGCGCCGAGATCCGCGGCGCCGACGGCTACGGCGTCTTGCGGATGTGAGGACCGTGAGCGAGCTCCGCGAGATCCGCACGCTGCTCGTCGCCAACCGCGGCGAGATCGCCTGCCGCGTCCTGCGCACCGCGCGCGCGATGGGGCTGCGCACGGTGGCAGTCCATTCGGATCCCGATGCCGACGCGCCGTTCGTGCGGCTCGCCGACGTCGCGGTGCGCCTCGGCGGGGCGGCGCCCGGCGAGTCCTACCTGCGCGGCGAGGCGATCATCGACGCGGCGCGGCGCACCGGGGCGGACGCGATCCATCCCGGCTACGGCTTCCTTGCCGAGAACGCGCCCTTCGCGCAGGCGTGCGCCGAAGCGGGGATCGTGTTCGTCGGCCCCTCGCCGCAGGCGATCGAGCGGATGGGCTCGAAGCTCGGCGCCAAGCGGCTGCTCGCGCAGGCGGGCGTCCCGGTGCTGCCCGACGCCGACGCGAGCGGCCTGGAGGGCGACGCGCTGCGCAAGGCCGCGGCGGGCGTCGGCTACCCGCTGCTCGTCAAGCCTTCGGCCGGCGGCGGCGGGAAGGGGATGCAGGTCGTCGCGTCGCCCGACGTGCTCGAGGCGGCGGTCGCCTCGTCGCGCCGGCTCGCCGCCGACTCGTTCGGCGACGACACGCTCCTGCTCGAGCGCTACGTGCCCTCGGGGCGCCATGTGGAGATCCAGATCCTCGGCGACCACCACGGGACGGTCACCCACCTCGGCGAGCGCGAGTGCTCGGTCCAGCGCCGCCACCAGAAGATCCTCGAGGAGGCGCCGTCGGTCGCGGTGAACGAGGTGCTGCGCGCGCACATGGGCGAGGCCGCCGTCGCCGCGGGCCGGGCGATCGGCTACGTCGGCGCCGGCACCGTCGAGTTCCTGCTCACGCCGGACGGCGAGTTCTTCTTCCTGGAGGTCAACACGCGCCTGCAGGTCGAGCACCCGGTCACCGAGGAGGTCACCGGGCTCGACCTCGTGCGCCTGCAGCTCGAGGTCGCCGCCGGCGCGCCGCTCCCGGAGGCCGCGCACGAGCCGGCGCCGCGCGGCCACGCGATCGAGGTGCGGCTCTACGCCGAGGACCCGGCCGCCGACTTCCTCCCGCAGACGGGCACGCTCACCGGCCTGCGCTTCCCCGCCCGGCCCGGACTGCGCGTCGACACCGGCGTCGAGGACGGCTCGACGGTGTCGGTCCACTACGACCCGATGGTCGCGAAGGTCATCGCCCACGCGTCGACGCGCGGCGAGGCGGCCCGAGTCCTCGGCGTCGCGCTGCGCGAAGCGCAGATCGACGGGCTGCGCACCAACCGCGACTTCCTCGTGCGCCTGCTCGAGGACCCGGCGTTCCTCGCGGGCGACGTCGACACGCACTTCCTCGAGCGCCCGGGGGCTGCGGGCCTGGTCCGCCCGCTGCTCGACGGGCCCGCGCGGCGCGCTGCGCTCGCGGCGGCCGCGCTCGGCGGCCAGGCCGAGCGCCGCGCCGCGGCGCCGGTGCAGGGCACGCTGCCGAGCGGCTGGCGCAACAACCCCGGCGACGACCAGCGCGTCGACTACCGCGCCGGCGACCGCGAGCATGCGGTCGCCTACCGGTTCCTGCGCGGCGCGCTCGAGCGCCTGCACGTCGACGGCGAGCGCCTCGCCGAGGCCGTCCGGGTCATCGACGCGAGCCCCTCGGCGGTGACGCTCGAGCTCGACGGCGTGCGCCACGCCTTCAGTGTCCGCCGCGGCCCCGGCCGCGCCGTCCACGTCTCCGGGCCGGACGGCCAGCTCGACCTCGAGGAGATCGAGCGCTATCCGGATCCGAGCGCGATGGTTGCGGCCGGCTCGCTGCTCGCGCCGATGCCCGGCAACGTGATCCGGGTCGACGTCGCGGTCGGCGACCGCGTCAGCGCCGGCCAGCCGCTGCTCGCGCTGGAGGCGATGAAGATGGAGCACGAGATCGTCGCCACCGCCGACGGCGTCGTCACCGCGCTCTCCGTCGGCGTAGGCGCACAGGTCGACGCCGGGACCCTGCTCGCGGCGATCGACGAGGAGGCGTGAGCGACCGGCCACGTGCCCGCCGGCTCGCGCCCGGCGAGCGCCGGGCGCAGATCCTGCGCGTCGCCGTCGAGGCGTTCCGCTCACGGCCTTACGACGAGGTCTCGCTCGACGAGATCGCCGAGGCGGCCGGCATCGCCCGCGGGCTCATCAACCACCACTTCGGCACGAAGCGCGACCTCTACGTCGAGGTCGTGCGCTGGCTGATGCGCTCTCCCGAGCTGCCCGTGCCCGAGTACGTCCAGGGGGCGACCGTGCGCTCCCGGCTCGACGACAGCGTCGGCGTCTGGCTCTCGGCGATCGAGCGCAGCCGCGACCTGTGGCTCGCCGCGATGTCGACGGCGGGCATGGGCGACCCGGAGATCGCGTCGATCATCGAGGCGACCCGCGAGCAGGCGGCGCGGCGGCTCGCCGAGGTCATGGGCCTCGGACCGGTCGCCGAGCTCAGCGCGGAGCGGATGGGGCTCCTGCGCGCCTGGGAGGCGCTAGCCGAGGGCGCGATCCGCCAGTGGCTCGAGTACGGGCGTCTGACGCGCGCGCAGGTCCACGAGCTCATGGTCGAGACGGCGGTGCGCTCGCAGGGGCTCCTCCCGGCGATGGACCCGCAGCCCGCGCGCTGATGGCGCTCCCGGTGGACCTCGTCCTGCGCGGCCTGCCGATCGGCGAGATCGCCGCGCGCGCGGGCGAGATCGAGGCGCTCGGCTTCGCCGGCGTCGGCGTCACCGAGACCAACGGCAACCCGTTCCTCGCGGCGGCGCAGGCCGCCCAGGGCACCTCGCGCGTGCGCGTCGCGACGGCGATCGCGCTCGCCTTCCCGCGGACGCCGATGGACCTCGCGTACACCGCGTGGGACCTGCAGGCGCTCTCCGGCGGGCGGTTCGCGCTCGGCCTGGGCTCGCAGGTGCGCGCGCACGTCGAGCGCCGCTACGGCGCCGCGTTCGACCGTCCGGCGGCACGGATGCGCGAGACGGTGCTCGCGCTGGGGGCGATCTGGGACGCCTGGGAGACCGGCGGCGAGCTGGACTTCCGGGGCGAGTTCTCCACGCACACGCTGATGCCGCCGAACTTCCGGCCTCCGGCGCTCGCGCAGGGGCGCCCGCCGGTGCTCGTGGCGGCAGTGCGCGAGCGGATGACCGAGGTCGCCGGGGAGGTCGCCGACGGCTTCCTCGGGCACGCCTTCTGCACCGCGGACGTGCTGCGCGAGGTCACCCTGCCCGCGCTCGAGCGCGGCCTGCAGCGCCGCGGGCGCGCCCGCGGCGATCTCGAGGTCACCGCGTCGGTCTTCGTCGCACTCTCGGATGAGGAGTGGGAGGCCTGCCGGCGGCGCGTCGCCTTCTACGGCTCGACCCCGGGATACCGCCACGTGCTCGACCACCACGGGCTCGGGGCGCTCTTCGAGGCGCTGCACGCACGCTCGCGGGCGGGGGACTGGGCGGCGATGCCGGGCCTCGTCGACGACGAGGTCCTCGGGCTGTTCGCCGTCCGCGGCGAGGACCCTGAGGCGGTCGCCGCGGCGGTGCGGATGCGGGTCGGCGGCCTCGCCGACCGCGTCGGGCTGGCGACCGAGGTCACGGCACCCACGGCGCTCGCGCCTATCGCAGCGGCGCTGTCCCGCTGCCCGGCGCGGTAGCGTCGGTTCGTGCGGTCCGGCGAGCGCGTGACGTCGTTGGCGGCCTCCCGCGAGGGGCTGCGGTGAAGGCATGGGCGCCGGCGCCAGGTACTTGATGCTCGGCCCGCTCGCGGTCACCCGCGACGGGGCGTCGCTGGCGCTGGGCGGCCCGCGCCAGCGGGCGCTCCTCGCGATCCTGCTGGCTCAGGCGGGCACCGCGGTGTCGATGGGCACGCTCGTCGACAGCGTGTGGGGCGCCGATCCACCCGAGACCGCGGAGAACGCCGTGCAGGGGCACATCTCGGCGCTGCGCAAGGTGCTCGGGCGCGAGGCGATCGTGACACTCGGCCGCGGCTACGCGGTGATCGCGCCCGACGACGCGCTCGACGTGCGCAGGTTCGAGCGGCTCGTCGAAGCGGGCGCACAGGCAGCCCGCGACGGACGTCCCGAGGAAGCGGCCGCGGGGTTGCGCGCCGCGCTCGAGCTCTGGCGGGGCCCGGCGCTCGCCGACCTTGCCGACGAGCCGGCCGTCCGGACGATCGCCGCACGGCTCGAAGAGCTGCGCGTGACCGCGCTCGAGTCGCGCCTGGAGGCCGATCTCGCGTGCGGCCGCGATGCCGAGCTCGTCGCGGAACTCGACGCGCTCGTCGCCGAGCACCCCCTGCGCGAACGGCTGCGTGCGCTGCAGATGCTCGCGCTGTACCGCGCCGGGCGCCAGGCGGACGCGCTCGCAGCCTACCGCGGCGCGCGTACCGCGCTCGTGGAGGAGCTCGGGATCGAGCCCGGTGCCCCGCTGCGCGACCTGCAGCGCGCGATCCTTGCGCAGGACCCCGCGCTCAACCCGGCGCGCGGGGCTCCCAGCGCCGCCCCGGCGCAGCGCCGCATCATGGCCGGCGCGCTCGAGCCCGCTGCGCTCGAGGCACTCGCGGGGTTCGTCGCCCCGCTCGGCGCCGGCGGTCACGAGGTCCTGCTCGCGGCGACCGCCCCCGGCGCCGACACGCTGGCCGCCACCTCGCAGCTCGTGCGCGCCGCGCAGCGGCTGCTGGAGGCCCAGGGGCTGACCGCTCGTGCGGCGGCATTCACCTCCGTCACGCCGGGAGGGGATCTGGCGCGGCTCGCCGAGGAGCAGGACGCGGAGCTGCTCGTGGTCGATGCGCCCGCCGGGCTGCTCGAGGATGCGCGCCTGCTCAGCGTGCTGGACGCCGCTCCGTGCGATGTGGCCGTCGCGGTCGGCACCCGTTCACCAGGCCCGGGACCGGTGCTCGTGCCGTTCTCCGGGGCCGAGCACGACTGGGCGGCGGTGGAGCTCGGCGCCTGGCTCGCGCGCGGCAGCGGTGCGGCGCTGGAGCTCGCGGGCGCGAGCACCGGTCCCCAGGGGCGGGACGCGAGCAGGCTGCTGGCGAACGCCTCGCTGGCCGTCCAGCGCGCGCTGGGGGTGGCCGCCGAGCCGCTGCTCGTCGAGCCGGCGCCGCAGGCCGTCCTCGAGGTCGCCGGGCGCGCCGGCATCGTCGTGGTGGGCTTGACCGAGCGCTGGCGCTCGGAGGGGCTCGGGGCGACCCGCACGGCGCTGGCCGCGCGCCCGCAGGCAGCGGTCCTGCTCGTCCGGCGCGGGCTGCGTCCGGGCGGCCTGGCCCCGCGCGGCGGCGCGACGCGGTTCACCTGGACGCTCGCGCCCTGAGCGGCGTTCGCCGCTCAGCCGCGCGCGCGGGCGGTGCGCTCGCGGCACGCCCCCGGGCCCGCGGAGCTCGGCACGTATCCCGCCGGGACCAGCCCGCCGAGGGTCGCGTCGACTCCGGGGATCGTCGCGACGCGCCGCAGGGGCGGGACCGCGCCGGGGTGGGCGCGCCCGACGCGCACCAGCGTCGCGGACACGACGGCCTGATGACGCGCGTCGAGCCGCACGGGGATCCCCAGCAGCCGCGTGTCGGTCGCCGCGAGCTGCGCGCGTAGGCGCCGGAGACCGGGCCCCGGCTCGCCGCCGGCCCGCTGGAGCGCCTGCAGCGTGGCCTCGACCGCGTTGCGGTAGCCGACCACCAGCGGGTCGCCGGCCGCGCGCAGCAGCGATCCGGGGTAGAAGCGCGAAAATGCGCGGCGATAGTCCCGCACTGCGGGCGAATCCGCCGGCGGCACCGTGTACGACGAGCCCACGACGCCTGCCAGGACGCGCCCGGCGTCGCGCAGCAGCTCGCCGTCGCCCACGATCTCGGGTCCCAGCAGCAGGCGGCGGGAGGGGTCGCCGGTGGCGCGCGCGAGCGCGCGTAGCAGGTCGCCATTCATGAAGAAGGGGGAGGCGAACACGACCAGGCCGTCCGCGTTGCGCGGCGGCACGCCGCGCGCCTGTGCGGCGCTGGGGCTCAGGCTCTCGAGCGACGTGCGGCGCACCACTCGCCCGCCGAGTGCGCAGAACTCGCGCGTGAACGCCGTCTCTGGCTGCCAGCCGGCCCCCCAGTCCTCGACGGCCACTGCCGCACGACGCCATCCCAGGCGCCGGTAGGCGTATGCGGCAAGGCCCGCGCCGCCCTGGGTCTGGTCGGCGGCGAAACGGTAGAGGCTGGGCGCCGCGCCCCGGAGCGTCACCTCGCGCGGGCCGTTGCCGGCGCTGAGGTAGATGGCGCCCGGATGGCGGGCGGCGATCTCGTGCAGCACGATCCCGTCGACCGTGAACGGGCCGCCGTCCACGACGACGTCGGCGCGCTCGCGCCCCACGAGCGTCCGCGCCGCCTGCGTGAGCGACGCGAACTCCCCGGACTCGGCGCAGGCGGGCACGAGGCGGACCCGGCGCCCGGCGACGGTCACGGGCCCGGGTGCGTCGCTCGCCGGGTCGCGCGACGGCGCGGCGCCGCGCGTGAGCAGGGGCAGGGAGGCGCCCGCGAGCTCCTGATCGTGCAGGCCGCGGAAGGCGCCCTGGCAGTCGACGATCACGCCGATCGTGAAGGGCGCACGGCCGGAGCCGCCGCACGAGGCCACGCCCGCCGCGAGCGCGGTCGCGAGCAGCGCGGCGAACGCCCCCCTACGGGTCATGCGAGGTCACCCACACCGTGCCACGCCAGCCGGCGAGCTCGCTCGGATACCCGCCGACCGCGGTCGTCGAGACGACGTGCCGGGTGCTGGGGTCCACGCGCGAGACCGTGCCCGCGACCGTGCTCGCGACCCAGACCGAACCGTCCGCGGCCGCGATGCCGGCGGCGCCGGCGCCCACCGCCACCGGTGCGAGCACCCGGTTGGTGGCGGCGCTGACCGGCACGACGGTGTCATGCAACGCGTCCGTGATCCACACGAACCCGTCCGCCACGGCCGCCGAGCGCGGCGGGAAACCCAGGTCGATCGTCGCCAGCACACGGCCGGTGCGCGGGTCAAGCCGCCACAGTCGCGGGTCCAGCGCGTCCCCGAGCACCCACAACGACCCGGCGCCGACCGCGAGCTCGCGAAACGCGACGCGCGAGTTCGACACCGTCGCCGGCGCCAGGAACGGCAGGAACCGCTGGCGCAGCACGTGCAGCCGCCTGGGGCCGGTGCTGAGCCGCTGGACGTACGGGCATCCGGCGGCCCACACGACGCCCTGCCCGGACCCCACCGCGCAGGCGAGCAGATCGATGCTGTCGCGCCGCACGCCGGTGGTGGCGTCGTAGCGCGAGACGGTCCCGGAGACGTCGTTGCCGTCGGCGGCGACGTAGACGTCGGGTCCCAGCGCGGCGATGTCCCGCGGCTCGCCGTTGGACGGGACGCGCTGCAGGGTGCCGGCGCCGGGGTCGAAGCGCCAGAGCACCCCCTGGCGGAAGTCGGCCGTCCAGATCCCGCCGACGCTGCCCTCGACCGCATTCGGGTAGCCGGGCACCGTCGTGCGGCTGGTCACGCGTCCGGTGCGCGCGTCGATGCCGACGAGGCTGCCGCGCGGCGCCTGCGCGCTCGCCTCGCCGCCGCGGGACGCCAGCACGAGGACCGCGGTCAGCGCGGCGATCACCACGGCGGCGGCGGCGAGCACCGGGATCAGGCGGCTGCGTCGCTGCGACTCGGGCTCGATGCCGAGCGCGGCCCGGGCGGCGTCGACCAGGTCGCTGCAGGTCGGGAAGCGGTCGGCCGGATTCTTGGCCATCCCGCGCGCCAGCACGACGTCGACCGCCGGCGCGAGCCCCGGGGCGCGGGCGCTGGCCGACGGAGGAGGCTCCTCGAGGTGGGCGAAGATCGCCGCGACATCCGACTGCGCCGGGAAGGGGACGGTCCCCGTGAGGCACTCGAAGAGCAGGCAGCCGAGCGCGTATTGGTCGGCGCGACCGTCGACCTCGCCCCCGCGCACCTGCTCCGGCGCAACGTAGTCGATCGTTCCCATGAGCTGCCCGTCCGCCGGGTCCTCGTCGCTCGCGCTGCGCGTCAGCCCGAAGTCCGCGAGGTAGGCGTGCTCGCGGCGGTCCTGCTGGTCGAGGAGCACGTTGCTCGGCTTCACGTCGCGGTGGACCAGCCCGCGGCGGTGAGCGGCGTCCAGGGCGCTCGCGACCTGGGCGGCGAGGTCGAGCGCGCGCGCCGGCTCGAGCGCCCCGACCTCGCGAAGGACGCTCCGCAGGTCCGGTCCGTCGACGAAGCGCATCGCGATGAACAGCCGTCCGCCGTCTTCGCCGGCTTCGTAGACGGGGATGACGTTCGGGTGGTCGAGGCTCGCGGCCAGCCGCGACTCGCGCAGCAGGCGCTCGCGGAACAGGGTGTCTGCGGCGAGCGGCGGGGCGAGCAGCTTCAGGGCCACCGGCCGGCCCAGGCGCTCGTCGCGGGCCAGGTGGACCTCGCCCATCCCGCCGCGGCCGATGCAGCGGCCGACCTCGTAGGTGGCGACTACCTGGCCACTGCGAGCTGGTCCGTGGGTCATCGCGTGTCCCCTGCGTGAGCCTGCCCGATCCGGTGAGCCATCGCAACCCCGTGCCCGCGCCGGCGCTCGCGGGCACGCGATCGTCGCGTCAGTGCGCGCCGCAGCCCGCGGTGCGCGCCGCGCGGGCGGCACTGCGGTGCGCGCGCGCGTTGTGGCCGCGGTCCAGCGTGAGCGTGCCGATGTAGCGGGTCAGCACGTCCTTGCCGTTCGGCGTGTCGGTGAAGACGAGCGCCCCGGTTGCACCGGCGAAGTCGCCGGAGCCGCCGGTGATCGGGTGGTAGCAGGCGCCCCAGTTCAGGTTGTCGGAGGCGTCGAACGAGCCCCAGTACAGGAAGGAGAACTCGAGCCG